>Ga0187827_10001827_pt1 | contig 30168 bp, 28 predicted proteins | sample ETNtaG_39_FD_167969 | JGI IMG/M metagenome (GOLD analysis project Ga0187827, IMG submission 167969) | Marine microbial and viral communities from oxygen minimum zone, Eastern Pacific Ocean - ETNP2014_SV_150_PacBio MetaG (Illumina Assembly) | ecosystem: Environmental > Aquatic > Marine > Hypoxic...
GGGTAGATAAAACTGGGTAGATAAAACTATGGGAATTCTGTGACAGAACGTTTTTGTCAACGCATGGTGATCAGTAAGATCGTTGACAAAAAGTTGACAATAATATTAGTTATATGTAAGTGGTTGAAAAATAATGTAAAAAATACGATCCCAGTTCACGAAACGATGATACTACACTAGAAATTATAGTTTATTATCAAGGAGTTCTAATTTAGAACCCCTTTTTATTTCATTCACAAAATATTCATAATGCATTGACATGACGTAGGTTACCAAAGTACGTTTTTTTTGTTTATGCGCAGTTCATCATCAACAAACTATTCTTCTCGAAGGGACAAACTTGGAATGCTGATTTCCAAAAGGGATATGGCTCATAAAGTATGTTTGCGGAGGTTCTTAGGCATAACTAATGTCAACTGATCAATTTTTTAGGAGGAAACCATGTTAGCAAAACTCAATGATAATGTTGCAGCGTTAGTCCTCGGCATCTACCTGCTGGGCATTCTTTTGTACGTCGTACAGCTTCTTTTCATGACCGAAATTTGGCTCAAAGGTGAAGAAGTTGATATTTCGGCTATGACTGTTGCCAGAGTCCTCGGCAGTGCTTGGCTTGGTCTGGGTCTTGGAGTAGTGCTGACTTTCTTAAATGGACCGGACGGCCAAAAGACATTTTTCACAACCTTACTGGTCGCTCAAGTCGCCACACTTTTGGTAATTCTACACAGCCATTTTATAGCAAACGAGCCTCGAACAGGCGATGATGCGGCAATCGTATCTGTTCTTACGATTCTGTTCCTGATTGGCTGGTTTAGAATTAAAGATCGTTTATAGGACGATAATAAACCGCTTTTTTGGGGATTTTCTGGACCTTGTAGACATACTTGCTCACCGTGCCTGCTCCAAAGGATGGATTGTAGTATTGCTTCCAGAATGCGGCCTGGCTCTCGATGTTTCCCGCCTAGGGTATTGACCCAGAGTTTAGGGCTGGTTCATCGCCCTATAGTGCCTTCAACGGGCCCTACGTCGTGCAGGCGGCGGCGCGATTTGATGTTGATGGTGTGGTCTCGTTTCATGGCTCTTTCGTTGAAAACTTTCTGGGTGAGTTGGCAGATGTAAATTGTCCACTAGCGTTTCATTATGGCGACAATGATGCCATTGCGCCGATGGCGGCGATTGATAAGGTCAAAGCAGTATGCGAAAACCGCGATAATGCCGAGGTCTTTGTTTATCCGGGTGGCCAACACGGTTATATGTTTCCCAACCGGGGAGCTGGTTATCTAGCTGAGGCGGCGCAACTATCCTGGGACCGGACATTCGAGTTCCTCAACAATTTATAAGCAAAGATTGAAATTCTATGACAGATAAAATTATCAGCAAAGTTGAGGATGGTATCGGCTGGATCATCTACAACAATCCCGAGCGCCGTAATGCGGTCTCCTTAGCAATGGCAGAAAAAGTTGCTGAGGTGATTGAAAGTCATGGTACCAACGAAGCTGTGCGGGTGGTCATTATCAGGGGTGAGGGCAGCAAGTCTTTCGTCGCCGGTCAGGACATATCTGAATTCGAGGAACTGCGCTCAACGCCGGACGGCCTGGAGCGCTATGAGCGTATCACCGACAACATGTATCAAGGTGTGCGGAACTGTCCGAAGCCCGTGATCGCCATGATTGAGGGCTATTGCATGGGCGGTGGCATGGCCCTGGCGTGCTCCTGTGATATCAGAATTTGCTCCGACAATTCGGTTTTTGCTATTCCAGCCGGACGTTTAGGTATCGCCTACCGGCCGAACTTTACCCGCTGGATGGTGGAAGTCGTAGGAGCCTCGACGACCAAGGAAATACTATTTACGGCGCGGCGTTATAATGCGGTAGAGGCGTTGCAACTCGGCCTCGTTAATCGGGTTACCAGCGTTGATGATCTGGCCGGTTATGTCTTGGAATATGCCCAATCGATTACCGAGAACGCACCGCTTTCCGTCCGCGCCACTAAAGCCATCGTCAATATTGTCGGCGATAGCCCTGGTGAGTGGGACCGTGAAGCGATGCAGAAATTTATCGATGCCTGCTCCAACAGCGAAGACTACATCGAAGGCCGCCGCGCCTATATGGAAAAACGCACCCCTCAATTCAAAGGCAAGTGATGAGGAATAACAAAAAGAAATGGGCCGGCATTATTTTTGCTGGTCTTTTTTAGTTCACTAACAGCCGCCTATTAATACCCTATCGCACTGCCGTCTTTGCGCGGGTCTGATGCGCCGCGTAACACGCCGTTCTCCCAATCGATCCAAATTGCCTGAGCGCCGCCAACCGGGCGCACGGGGATATAGGTTTGATGGCCGAGTGCCTCCAGTTCGTTACGCACGCTTTCCGGCAAGGCACTTTCAACCTGAACCCGGTCATCGGGGTCATCGGTATCGGGGAAAACACGGGTGAAGTCGATAGCTTCCTGCAAGTCCATATCCCATTCAAGCAAATTGCTCAGTAAATGGACATGGCCACAGGCTTGATATTGCCCACCCATAACGCCGAACGGCATTTGTGCTTTGCCGTCTTTCATCAACATACCGGGAATGATGGTGTGGAGCGGGCGTTTGTTGGGCGCTATGCAGTTCGGATGGTTTGGATTGAGTGAAAAGCTCTTGCCGCGGTTATGAAGGACGATACCACTTTTAGGGGCCACGCGCGCGCTGCCGAAAAGATAAAAGTTCGTATTGATAATACTTACTGCATTTCGGTTTTTATCAACGATCGTTATATATACCGTATCTCTGTGATTGGGCAGTTCTGAAGCGGATAACGGTTCCATTCGTTTGTTTCGGTCAATAAGTTCGCGCTGGCTGGTGGCATGTTCTTCTGACAACCAGCGTTCGACGGGAATATCTGTGTTGTCTGGGTCAGCCAATACCGCATCGCGATCCCGGTAAGCGAGACGGGCGGCTTCGATCTCGATATGCAGGCGCTCGGTTGAAAGCGGATCAAGCTGGTCCAATCCCATTCCACCCAATATGTTGAGCATCTCAAGGGCAACGATGCCTTGGCCGTTCGGTGGACATTCCCAGACCTCATAGCCTTTGTAATTAGTTTTGATCGGCGTTACGAAGGTGCCTTCGAAATTGGCAAAATCTTCCATCGTTTGCAGTCCGCCCATTCCTTGTAAAAAAGAAACAATATCTTCGGCGACCCAGCCCTCATAAAATCCACTTCTCCCTTTGTCGGCGATATGTTCGAGGGTTTTCGCCAGCAGTGGAAGCGTAACGACAGAGCCTATGTCAGGCACTTTTCCTTGGGGGAAATACTGTGATGCGCCAGTTGGATCTTTACATAAAATTTCCTCCATCAGTGACCAGTCCAAGTGACTGCGGTGATGCATCGGAAAGCCGTTATGGGCGAAACGAATAGCTGGTTGAAGCATATCGCCCAAAGATTTTGTACCATGCGCTTTGATCAATTTAGACCATCCGTCGATAGAACCTGGAATCGTAACAGAATGAGGACTATCATGTCCGATTTCCGTAATACCTTGTTCAGCAAACCAATCTGCCGTTGCAGCGGCGGGCGCTCTACCTGATCCGTTAAAGCCAACGATATCCCCATCATGCGGTTTGTAGAGGCAGAACATATCACCGCCAATACCAGTAGACTGCGGTTCGACCACGCATTGTGTTGCCACTGCGGCAATTGCAGCGTCCATCGCATTACCGCCTGACATTAGCGTTTGGATGGCCGTTATTGTTGAGAGCGGGTGTGATGTAGCCGCCATGCCATCCATTGAGTGAACTGTTGAACGACCGGGTTGGTCTAGTAAGCGCATGAAGTTTCTTCCCTAAGCGATGGGTAATGATTTTGATTTTGGAAATTATTGCCGGCGATTTTATACAGAGACATCATAAGGAACAAGCTTGAGAGTTGAAAATCAGAAAAGGAAAATTCGATGGTTCTGGGGATCAATGGAAAGACAGCATTTATATTGCAACCTTCGGCTGCCAGTGCCCGCGCGATACCGGCTCCAATACCTTGCGATGCCCCCAACACCCGAGCCATTCCCTTGAGCTATATTTCTTAAATGTTGTTTGTTTGCGGCAGCGCAAAAATCGACCTGATGTCTCAATTAACAAACGCTAGGAACCCTCGTGGTAAATTCAGATTATTCAGCTGACGATTCGAACGGCAAGTTTTACTTGCCGCCGCCAGGCACACCCGCCGCCGCCTACTTCGGGCGTCACACCACCATCATCGAAAGGAGAGAAAAGATCAAAAAACTGACCATTCAAAACCGCCGCTTGATCCATCAACGCCAAGCGGCTTAATATCAATCCAAGATGAGCCAGGTCCTCTTCTAGGAAACCTGTTCAGACAGACCAATTGTTTTGATGACGGACATGGCCTATGAAGATGGATAAAAAGGAAAAGTGGAAATGAACATCATCCAACCAAATGCGGTAGAAAAATCGACCAAAAAAACTAAACCTAAAATCGATCAATGGGTGCCATCTTCCTGCGCGCTATGCTACGGCTCGTGCTCTGTATTGGCCCATCGGGTGGACGATGTAATTGTCAAAATTGAAGGCAATCCCAATAGTGTCGTCGGCAAAGGCCGGCTTTGTGGTAAGGGGGTAAGCGGGATCATGTCGCACTACGACCCCAACCGTCTCACCGTGCCACTCCGCCGCACCAATCCAGAAAAAGGCATCGGCGTTGATCCTAAATGGCAGGAAATTTCCTGGGATGAGGCACTCGATGAAATTGCCGAGGTGCTCAAGAAACTTCGTGCCGAAGATCCCCGAAAACTGGTGGTGCAGCGGACTACCACGTTAACCGCGAGCCGCATACCCTTTACCACTTTTGCTGCCGGTTTCGGTACGCCCAATCACTCGACCGCCGGAGGCGGATTGCATTGTGGCAACGGCGCGCATTTGATCAGTGGGGTTATGCATGCCTCATGGGGCATCTTACCGGACTTTCAATATTGTAATTACGCCATGTTCTTCGGAGCATCCAAAGGTCATAGCGCCGGTCATGCTTCGACGTCGAATATGGTCATGGCAGCCGATGCACGTGATCGCGGCATGAAGCTTGTGGTAATTGATCCGATGTGTAATTTTGCCTCCGCCAAGGCGACCGAATGGGTGCCACTTAAGGTTGGCACCGATGGTGCGTTAGCTCTATCAATGTGCAATGTCTTAGCGAATGAACTTGAAGCTTTGGATGTAGCTTATCTCAAAGCCAAGACAAATGGACCATATCTGATTGGTTCTGATCAACAATATGTCCGCGATCCGGCAAGCGAAACACCATTGGTGTGGGATGAGAACGCTCGCCAAGCGCGGCCATTCGACGACGTTGATTCTGCAAACATGGCGCTCTTTGGAGAATTCGAAGTTGATGGTGTTATCTGTCACCCGTCATTCCAACTGCTTAAGGATCATCTTAAAAAATTCACGCCAGAATGGGCCGAGGAAATCTCCACTGTGCCGGCAGATAATATTCGCCGCCTTGCCGGCGAGTTCGCCACTGAAGCCAGGATTGGCAGCACCATTGTTATCGATGGCGTTACGATACCTTACCGGCCGGTCGCGGCCATCGCCTTTCGCGGCGCCCAGGGACATATAAATTCGGTTTATAATTTCCTGGCCGTCGATCTGCTAAACCAATTGGTCGGCGCGGCCGATGTGGTTGGCTCCTGCCTTGGCTACAACCCGACATGTCACGGCAATCCCGGCACCAGCAAGCCCTGGTATCAGCCCGAACCGGATAAAGATGGCTTGATGATTACCGGCATGTGGATGGGCTACCATTATCCATACCCGGTCGGTGAGCCGCGCCAGCCTACTAATGTTGGGCTCCAGGATCTGTTTGTCATGGGCATGACCTCGCCCTTCCTGGATTCTACTGATCGTGAGAAATTGTGGGATCAATTTGATCTGCCGTATCGCCCGGAAGTCCTCTTCAATTGTGGCGCTAATTTGTTAATGAGTATCGCCAACAAAGATGTCGTGGCGGAATCTCTCAAAAAATACAAATTCTTCGTCAGTTTTGATTTGCTGATGACGGAAACGTCAGAATTCGCCGATATCGTGTTGCCCGATTGCGACTACCTGCAATCGCTGGATTCGCGTTCAAACTTCCCATTTATTTTCAGCCTGCCTGCCGGTATGGGTGAATGGTGCTGGCCGATCCGCCAGCCTGTCGTCGAGCCTTATGGTGAACAGCGCCGCGCCGCCGAGGTGTTGCTTGATTTAGCCGACCGGGTTGGCTTTCGCCGTGACCTCAACGCCGCCTATAACGCGTCTTACAATCTCGAACCGCCCTATCGGCTGGAAGGCGATCATACTTATACTTACGAAGAGATTTGTGATGCCGATCTAAAGAATAATTTTGGCCCGGAGATGGGCTATGACTGGTTCAAGGAGCACGGCTTATATAAATGGCCGAAAAAACCTGAGGAGGTTTATTGGCGCGCCTTTGTTGAAGTCCGGGTGCCGATCTATTGGGAATGGATGCCCCGAACCGGAGAGGCGATCGCCGCCATTGCCGAACCCCGCGGCATGGCAATTCCGCGACAGCATTATTCTCCATTGGCCGATTGGATTCCTTGCGCCTCGCACGAGCATCATGATGATAATTTTGATTTCTCAGCCTTTTACTACCGCGATATCGTGCACACGAATAGTTATACGATGGAAAACGCGTGGCTCGATGAAGCCGCCCAGCTTGATCCATTTTCCTACACGATTGCTCTCAACACCGTGGCTGGAAAAAAAATTGGGCTGGTGAACGGTGATGCCATTCGTGTCACCACTGTAATGGGTCGTTCAGTTGAGGGGCAAGTCCGCCTGACCGAAGCCATTCATCCCGAAGGACTTGGTATCGCCGCCCTGGCAGGCCATTGGGGTGATGGCATGCCGGTGGCAAAAGGCAAAGGTGTGTTTTTTAATGAGCTGCTGGAACTCGATTATGAACATTGCAATCCGGTCAATTTGAATCTCGATTTGTGCGTCCGGGTAAAAGTTGAGAAAATTGGCGATACGCCGTAAGAGGAGGCTTGGTCATAGATCCAAAAGCGAACTCTTTTAGTTAACGGCAAAATACTTATTTGGGTATCTTAAGGCAATTTTCCTGTCTTAAACCAATGAGCATATTCGTCGCCGAGTTCTTTTACCGCCATGGTCTCATATTTGGTGCTTTCCTTGTCACTGAGAACATCCATCCACCGCCCGTTGGAGCCTTTGTGGACAAATGTTTCAGCGCCGCTATCCCAGAAAGCTCCGCCCAAGGGTACGCTCGGTGTTGCATTAAGTGCCTCATACCAAAATTCGTTGGCATCATGCAATACGTCGTTAAGTCTATTGGATACCTACCAGACGGTGGTAGCCATGTGCAGACTTTGGATCGTGGTGTAACTCGGGTTTATTGCTTAAGCTTCAGGGAAAGCGTCAGCACCGGTTCCGTCATGAACCCAGGCGGCGTCGCGCAGGACCATTTTCTCTTCTTCCCACTTGGCGAGCATCGGTTCCGCAGTTTCCTGGAGTTGCTCCATCATGCCCGGCCGGGCCGAATTGTAGGCCAGTTCAAGCCGGTGGCCGTTGGGATCAAAGAAATAGATCGATTGGACGAAGGTGTGATCGGTAGGGCCGATCACTTCAACGCCGTTGGCTTCGAGTTTTTCCTTGGCCGCCAACATCTCTTCCATACTGTCAACATTCATTGCCAAATGCTGGACCCATTCCGGCGTGTTCTGGTCTTTTTGCATGGGCGGGGATTGCGGTACTTCGAAGAAGGCCACGAGAGAACCGTCGGCCATACCGAAAAAGATATGCATGTAGGGCGATGTCTCGCCGGTAGATGGCACGCTGGTTTCAGAGACGGCCGCGACATAGGGCATGTCGAGAACATTGGTATAAAATTCGGCAGTTTCCTTGGCGTCGTTGCAGCGATACGCTACATGGTGAAGGCTTTTAATATTCATCATTATTCTCCTCTGTAAAACTAGCGTTATAATTTGGGTGCAGCGGTACCGCACCAAATAATGCAATGCTTGATCGCCCGGCTTCAGCCGGTTTTTTCTCCTGTCGTTGAAAGATATCTGAAAGTCTGTGCGTTGGGGCAAAAAGTGTTGTTACCTTCAACATTTCCACACAGCCACCGTTCGCAATAGCCCTCAGTCGGGCACTTCCTGCACTGCCATCGCACTGCTTTCATGATGGTTTTAGTTATCAAGTCACCCTGGGTTGCGCTCCTTGGATCAAGGCCAAATCGAGACATCATGCCCGTTAGGCGTTTAGCAGAGCCGGCCGTTTCGCTTCTTTGAAACCACATGAATAAGCCACCAAAAACGGCCACCATGATGATGGCGACATAAATTTGAAAAACTGTTGATTCCATTACTCCACTCCTCGACATTGTTGCCCAGAGTAGGAATTTTCATACCACAGGATGCTGAAAACTGCATTGACCGCAATCAAGTTGGCCGCTTTACAGGTGAGGCGTCGTGTAAGCTCGTCAAGATCGGATGGCTAGTTTTCAAAAGGCTCTTAAGCGTCTTCTGTATCGTTTTCGGTATTTTTTGCCATGAAAAATCATCCCTTTTGCTCAGATGATAATTGCAAGCTACTAATAAAACAGATTTTACCATGACGCACACGCCGTCGCGACATTTTATTTTAGGCAACGGGCCTATCCTTAAGACGACCTCAGCAGTTATGGCGAGGTTTGAGAGATATTTGGTTTTTTATTAAAAAAACCCTTCAATTATGCCAAATCACATAGTTCAGAGTTCCTTAATTCTTGATTTATATCAAAGAAAACCTCTATATGATGCCGCATAACGTGTTACCGCCCTAAAATTGCCTCTACAGTAATTGTTGTTTGTTGCTGACCGGTATGGCGGGAGCACGAATTTTAATTAATTACAGACAACACATACACATAAAAACACTGGGGATCCGATGAATAAGCTTGATTCTGTACGGTCCAGCAAAAAGCTGGTGGACCAATCGCGACCGATGACCGGTAATGAAGCCATTGCCCGCGGCGCTTGGGAAGCTGGTGTCAAAGTGGCGGCGGCCTATCCGGGCACACCCAGTACCGAAATTCTTGAGAACATGGCAACCTATAATGCCGACGATGTGGTGGCTCAATGGTCGACTAATGAGAAAGTCTCCGTCGACACCGCTATCGGCGCTTCGCTCTCGGGTGTGCGGGCCTTGGCCGCGATGAAACATGTCGGATTGAACGTTGCTGCCGATTCAGTTATGTCGGTTACCTATATCGGCGTTCATGCCGGATTGGTGATTGTGGTGTGTGATGATCCAGGGCTCCACAGCTCGCAAAACGAACAGGATACCCGAGTTTTTGCCCGACTCGCGAATATCCCGGTTCTCGAGCCGGCCGATGCCCAAGAAGCCCTTGATTTTACCCGTTTGGCTTTTGATCTCAGTGAGTTCTTTGATACCCCGGTGATTGTCCGGGCCACGACCCGGCTGTCTCATACCAGAAGTTCGGTGTCCATTGGCCCCAGAACAGAAGTCGAGCCCAAAGGTTGGGTTGATGATTACAGGAAAACTGTGATGATCCCCGGCCACGCGCGGATCCGCCATCCCGTGGTGGTTGAACGGGTCGAAAAACTATCGGACTATTTTTCGGCGTCACCTCTCAACCGTTGGGACAAGGGTGATAGAAGCTATGGTATTATCACCCATGGCACGTGTTACCCCTACGTCAAAGAGGTCGTGCCGGATGCCAGCATTTTAAAAATTGCCGCCTCCTATCCACTGCCCGAAAAACTAATTCAGGAATTTACTGCCACCGTCGACCGGGTCATTGTGGTCGAGGAACTGGAACCGGTCCTGGAGGTTGAAATCCGCGCCTTGGGTATCCCCGCCGAAGGTAAATCCTTATTCCCACGGGTCGGTGAGTTGGCACCGGAGGTTCTCCGAGAAGGTTTGGCCAGGGCAGGTTTGATCGAAGCCGCGACGGCACTTCATGATTGGCAAGTTGAGCCCCTTGCCCGTCCACCCGTACTGTGCGCCGGCTGTCCTCACACCACAAGTTATATGGCCTTGCGCGCAATTGACGCCTTGGTGCCGGGAGATATCGGCTGTTACACTCTGGCCGCTGTCGAGCCGCTTCAATCTATCGATGTCACGGTCTGCATGGGGGCGAGCATCGGCAACGCTGTCGGCATGGCCAAAGCCAACACCTCCGATCGGCCCATTGTCGCCACCATTGGCGATTCAACTTTTCTCCATTCCGGCATCCCGCCGCTGATTGACGCCGTCTATAATGACGCCAACATTACGGTTATTATCCTCGACAATAAAATTACTGCCATGACCGGTGGCCAAAACCATCCGGGTACGGGCAAAACGCTCAGAGGCGAACAAACCCATGAAGTTGACTATGAAGAACTTTGTAAATCGGTTGGCGTCAAGTGGATCAAGACAGTCGATCCATACGATACCGGTGAGTTGTTTCAGGCGCTCCGGGAAGCCACTGAATTCAGGGGTGTTTCGGTACTGATATCGTATCGTCCCTGTGTCCTTGATCCAGTCAAAATCAAGGGGCCGGCCCTGGTTGTCAAAGCCGCCACTTGCACCGCCTGTCAGGCCTGTATGAATTTGGGCTGCCCGGCGATCACCTGGATCGATGAATTATTTGAAGATAAACACAAGGTGGAAATCAATCCGGTCTCCTGCATCGGTTGTTCGCTCTGTGCCCAGATATGTCCGTCCGATTGTATTCAGCCGTTAGCGCCATTGACGGAAACGTCAGTGATATCATGAGTATGAAATAATGGATAAACTATCAGTTCAAGAAACCAAATCCAAAAAAGGCGGTCGGGCAAAAAAAGCAAAAACCCAGAAAGCTGAAATGACGAAAAACGTTTTGATCGTTGGCGTCGGCGGGCAGGGCGTCATCATGATATCCAAGGTACTGGCGCTGCTTTGTCAAACTCAGGGATATCAGGTCAAGCAAAGCGAAGTCCACGGCATGGCCAAACGCGGCGGCGGCGTGTTCAGTCATGTTCGTTTTGGCGAAGAGGTTTGGTCGCCAACCATTCCGATGGGTGAAGCCGACGTTCTCATTGCCCTAGAATGGGCTGAAGGCTTGCGCTGGTTGCCCCACTTAAAACACGACACCGGTATTTTCATCGCCGATACCCAACAAATCGTGCCGCCGTTCGCCTGCCGCAACCGTACCGCTGGTGCTCAGACTGCCTACGTCAAGGAAACTCCGACCGAAATATTGGAAAAAGTGGCCGATGGTTATGCTTTGGATGCTGGTGGATTCGCCGAAGAATTGGGTAACTCCCGGGTAGCTAACACCATTCTCTTGGGTGCCTTATCGGCAAGTTTAGATTTTGCCGACGAAGACTGGCTTAATATCATCGCTAAATTCGTTCCCAAAGGTTCGGAAAAGGTCAATGAGCAGGCCTTCATGAAAGGCCGAGACTGGATTATCGAAGTGCGTGAAAATCCTGAGGAAATGCCGCGGGAAGCAACCCAGCCAGAAATGCCTATCCCGCCTGCCGGAGACGTCGATATCAGTCTCGATATTATCGATGACTGGTGTAAAAGCTGCGATATTTGTGTGCGTCTGTGCCCGGAGCGCTGCTTAGAACTTAATGAACAGCAAATAGTTCGGTTAAAAAAACCGGACGCCTGCACCGGCTGCCGGCTTTGCGAATGGCTTTGCCCCGATTTTGCTATCACCGTTAATCGGACGCCCGTTAATAAGAAAAAGGAAGCAGCTTAAATGTCCGGTAATTTAGAACACTTGCACGGCAATCACGCCTGTGCCCTGGCCGCCGTCGCTGCCGGGTGCCGCTTTTTTGCTGGCTATCCGATCACCCCGTCATCCGAAATCGCCGAACGCATGTCGCGGGAACTCCCCAAAGTAGACGGCACCTTCATTCAGATGGAAGACGAAATTGCTTCCCTGTCAGCTGTGCTTGGCGCCTCATCGGGTGGCGTAAAATCCATGACCGCCACCAGCGGCCCCGGCTTTTCGCTCAAACAGGAAAATCTGGGCTATGCATCATTGGCCGAGATTCCCTGCGTTATTGTCAATGTTATGCGCGGAGGGCCGTCTACCGGTATGCCGACCCGCCCGGCTCAATCTGATGTCATGCAGTCCCGCTGGGGTAGTCATGGCGACCATCCAGTCATCGTCATCACGCCGGATTCGGTGAAAGAAGTCTATAGCGAAACAATCCGCGCCTTCGATCTATCGGAAAAATTCCGCGTGCCGGTAGTCTTAATGTTCGACCAGCTGATCGGTCATCTATTGGAAACTGTCGAAGTGGCTAATGTCAAAAAACTAAAAACCATTGAGCGCAAAGCAGCCAAAGGCAGCAAAGATAAATTCGAGCCTTACGCCATAACCAAAGACGCCGTGCCGCCGATGGCCCGGCCGGGTGATGGCATGAGAGTGCATACCACCGGCCTTACCCATGCCGAGAGCGGCTTTCCTACCCAGGATACGGAAACCGTCACCCGCAACATGGATCGGCTATTGAGTAAACTCGAAATTAATAAAAAAGAGATCGAGAAATATGAATGCATTGAGACCGGCGATGCTGAGTATCTGATCGTTGCCATCGGCATTAGCGCCCGCGCTGCCCGACGGGCGGTGACGGATTTGCGCCAAGCTGGCGTCAAAGCGGGCCTGTTCCGGCCGATCACCCTCTGGCCTTTTCCGGAAGATGCTTATCGCAACGCGGCGGCCAAAGCCAAAGCTGTGCTAGTGCCGGAAATGAATGCGGGACAACTCGTCCTGGAAATTGAGCGGCTTACTTCAGACGCTAGCCAAGTAGTTGGGTTGAACAAAATTGACGGTGAAGCAATCGCGCCGGCGGAAATCGTTGCCAAAATCGAGGAGCTGGTAAAATAATGAATAAAATAGCTCCCGAAGACTACGCCAACAACCAAGCCACCCCGCCAGGTGATTTCGAGATTAAGGATTATCTTAGGCTCGATTTGATGCCTCATTTCATGTGTCCGGGTTGCGGCCACGGTATTGCGCTCCGGGCACTCATATGGGCGATCCACGAGCTCAGTATTGAGAAGGACAATCTGGCCATCGTTTCAGGCATCGGGTGTTCGGGCCGGGTTGGCGCCTATATTGACGCTAGCACATTCCATTTCACCCACGGCCGCCCTTTGGCCATGGCCACAGGATTGAAGCTGGTCCGTCCCGAGCTGGAAGTTATCGTGATTTCCGGTGATGGCGATTGTCTGGCGATCGGTGGTAATCATTTGATCCATGCCTGCCGCCGTAATTTAGATATTACCTGCCTGATGCTCAACAACGAAGTTTACGGCATGACCGGCGGTCAGGTGTCGCCGACCACATCTGAAACCATGCTGACGACGACAACAACAACCGGCAATATGGAACCGGCTTTTGATGCCTGTAAATTGGCCGAAGCCGCTGGGGCTGGCTTGGTTGGCCGCGAAGTTACCCTCCAGGTGCCGACGCTAAAAAATTTGATCAAGGAAGGCATTGCCCATGATGGCTTTTCATTCCTCGAAATTATTTCTGACTGCACCGAAGTATATGGCCGCAAGAACGATCTCGGCGAAAGCTCGGAAATGATTCTCAAACAGAAAAGCGATCTCCGGCCTGAAGCTTTTTACGACACCGTCGACCAGCCGTTTAGACCGAACAAGTTGGAGACCGGCGTTTTTGTCCGCAACAACCGACCCGAATATGGCGCCGCCTATCGGGCCCACACCCGCAAGGGCAATACCAAGGTGGGGGGTAAATAATGGCTGTGACCGAAATTCGTTTTGCCGGCAGCGGTGGTCAGGGTTTGATTCTCTCTGCCCGTATGCTTTTCCACGCCCTCACTTTGGAGGGTAAGACGGTGGCCCGCTCTCAAGGCTATGAACCGACATCTAGGGGCGGCTTTTGTTTTTCCGATGTCGTTGCCGGTGACGGCGATCTCGATTACCCACTCACCACAGGGTTGAATTATTTGCTGGTGTTAGATCAGGTCGGTGTGGTGCCGTCGCAAAGCCTGTTGCGAAAGGGCGCCATGGTGATTGCCGATGAAAGGCTAACGCCTGAGCCTCCCACTAAGAATGTTGATCTTCACCGTATCCCCTTGACCGATCAGGCCATTGCCATCGGCAATATCCGGGTCGCTAATATCATCGGCCTTGGCCTGATGTGCGGTCTTGGTGGCTTTTGCGGTAAGGATGCTCTGACCGAGGCAATCAAACTGGAAATGCCGAAGAACTTCCTGGAGCTTAATCTCGAAGCTCTTGTTGCCGGCTTCGCCGCCGTCAGTGAACTCCAAGCAGCCTAACCAATTAACAATGGGAGTTATATTGAGTTTCTATCATAGGGTAAAATTCTGATAAACGATCTTTCTTAGTTGACATCTGACATACTAAATTCACCAAACTATAAGGAGTAATAAGATGTGCGCTGACTATACCAATCCCGAAACCATTGTTTTACACACCGGCCATCATGGCGATGCGACAACAGGGTCCGTTGCTGTGCCGATCTATCAAACAACCTCATATCAATTCAACGATACTCAGCATGCTGAAAATCTCTTTGCGCTTAAAGAGTTAGGCAATATTTACACTCGGATCATGAACCCCACGCACGATATACTTGAGCAACGTGTTACGGCAATGGAGGGTGGTGTCGCTAGTTTGGCATTGGCTTCTGGCCAAGCGGCATCAATGTATTCGGTGATGAATTTATGTCGTGCCGGTGATAATTTTGTCAGTTCGACTGATCTATATGGTGGCACCTGGAACCTATTTGCCAATACCTTAAAAGATTTTGGTGTCGAGTGCCGCTTTATCGATCCAAGTGATCCCGAAGCATTTGCCAAAGCCACAGATGATAAAACCCGGTGCTACTATGCGGAAACACTGCCAAACCCAAAACTTAATGTTTTCCCCATTCAGGAGGTTGCCGACATTGGCCGCAAATTAAGCGTACCGTTGATCATGGACAACACGGCGACACCTATTCTCTGCCGACCGTTTGATCATGGCGCTGCGGCCATCGTGTATTCGACGACCAAATATATCGGTGGGCATGGTACTTCAATCGGCGGCATTTTGGTTGATGGCGGTAATTTTGATTGGGAAGCCGGCGGTGATAAGTTCCCTACTCTCAATGAGCCCGACCCGAGCTATCATGGTGCGGTATGGACCGAGGCCGTTAAACCACTTGGTCCGATTGCCTATATCTTGCGCGCACGCGTGATTTTATTACGTGATGTTGGCGCAGCGACAACACCTTCTAATGCATTCAATGCAATTCAAGGTCTTGAAACCCTGCCATTACGTATGCGTGAACATTGTGCTAATACTCAGAAAGTCGTGGAATATCTCCGAGGTCATGACAAAGTTACGAATGTAATCCATCCGAGCGTCCAGGATGGTGAAACCCGCCGTCGTGCCGATGCTTACTTGAAAGGTGGTTATGGAGGTCTGGTTGGTTTTGAATTAAAAGGTGGTAAAGATGCCGGCCGCAAGTTTATCGACTCCCTTGAAATGCTATTCCATGTGGCGAATATCGGCGATGCCAGAAGTTTGGCGATCCATCCAGCATCGACGACGCATTCTCAGCTATCACCGGAAGAACAAGCGCAAACCGGTGTTACCAATGGTTATATTCGGTTGTCGATTGGTATCGAGCATATCGACGATATCATTGCTGATATTGATCAAGCGCTCGCCACCGCTTAGTGCTCTCAGATAAAGGCGAGGAGAAGATATTGATCTTCTCCTCACCTCTTTTATTTATTAGATTTCTCCCATGACAAATATTATTCCAGAATTTCAGAGGGCCGGGGCATCTGGGCCCCTATGCGCAATCGAGAGAAAAAAATGCTGACTTAATTGCGGCACATTTCTCCGAACGATACTCGGTTCGATCGGACGGCCAGACGAGGAACGCTTACGATTTGCTATCTAGATGGTTTTTAGCGCACTCAATGATGATTTGATGAACCCGAAATTGCACTTTTCCATTGGCCACAAAGAGTTTTAGCATTATCTCTCCCAATTGAAGTGCGGCTGCCGACGTTTCTCGCGTCATCAGCGGATAGGATCTGAATTTGAAGACCGGCCGCATCACCGGATACGAATCCCTTCTCCATAAATTTAACCGGATTATTCCGATGGGTTTACTGTCAATACTGGATACGAAAAGCTATTCTCCACCGCCTTCCAGCACCTCGAGATGAGGGTACAGCGACGTTGAGGTTTCCGGTTGGGCAGTGGGTTGCGACGCTTCATTTCCCAAATTCAGAGATTTGGGTGCGTGGCGGTTGATGCTGACGGAGAAAATATCGAAGCGGTTATAGTGACCGGCATAGTCATGTACCAGTTTGGCGCCATAAACTTCGTTCAGATCGGCGTCGGCATAGAGGATTTGATCACCGCCCCCGGTGGATTCTGCAATGATGTCGCCGGACGGATTGATGATCGAGACCGTCCCCACATTCTTGAGAGACGCCAGGTGCTCTCGATCTTCATCAGTCGCGGCGTAAAGATCAATCAACTCGTCAGTGACCGTGCTGGCCGAATTGATGACAAAAGCGCCCAGGGAATAAGCCAGTCCGGGGGTCACCGCTCGGATGTCTTTATGCATCCTTCGCGTGCCCCCGAAATGAGGCGGCCAGGCGGCCACATGTACCATGGTGTGCATGGCCATCATGGTGTAGACAGCCAGCGGATTGGAATTCTCGCCGCAAATCAGCCCACTAATGGCTCCGAAAGGCGCATCAAAAGTAGTCAGGGTGTCGCCATAGCCGCCTGTATGAACCAATCTTTCACCCACCGTAGCCACCAGTTTTTGATGTTTGCCTAATAAAGCGCCGTCAGGACCAATGAATATTTGGGTGTTGAACATGGTGCCGGTGGTGTTGGCGTATTTCTCGCACACGCCGATGACGGCGGTAATATTGCCGTCGCGACATGCTTGACCCAATTTATCGGTGGCGGCACCGGGAATTTCGACAGCGTTTTTGAACAACTCTTGGGCTAGAGGAATACTTTTGCCACCGTTGGCCGGCAAATAACCATACCAGGCGGGATGGGCCGGGATGAAACCTTCGGGAAAACCTATAATATCAGCGCCCTTCTGACCGGCTTCGCGGATAAAATCACAGGCCTTGTCGACCGAGGCTTCCCGGTCCAAAAATACCGAATTAATCTGCGCAGCCGCCAATTTGATGGTTTTCAGATCATCGCCCATTGCTCATCCCTCGCATTAAAGATAGTTGCTTAGAAAACATATTATCAATCGAGACGCTTTACTTCCAGATATTCGTTAATCTAGAACGATTTGACAGCGATCATGGTCAGTTCTGCCGCAGAGTAAATTAGTTGTATCGCGCGCACGAAATAATTCCGATAACTCCACGCTTCCGAACCTCTGCAAAAGGCCAGAGTGGTATCCCGCTGCCAATAAAAGCAGCTATATTCTAATATAATTATGGGTGTTCAAATACAATTATTCTAGTAGTTGTTACATATTATTTTCAATTTTATTAAATTATGGATGATCACAGTTATAAGCTATAAATCTCATAATTATTGTAATTTGCCTGGTATCGATCAACGCTTTTCTCCAGCCCTTTATCATTTTGCCAAATCGTATGTGCTTCAATTGTAAGCGGGAATATGTGGACTAAGAAATGTTAGATAAAACGGATAACCCTATTATCGAATTTCTACGCACGCGGCGCTCGGTTGTCGCGGCTAATCTCGGCGAGCCGGGCCCAACTGAAGATGAGTTGAATACCATCATTGAAGTTGGTCTCCGGGTGCCGGATCATTCGCGCTGTGGCCCGTGGCGTATCCAGATCGTCCGTAAAGATGCTCAAGCGAAACTGGGCGAGCTCTATGCTGAGTTGTTTGCTAAAGAAAGTAAAACACCAACTGAGGAAATGATCGAGTATTGGCGGCTGCGTCCACAATCAGCGCCGATCCTACTGGCGATCACCTGTTATCCCAAAGAAGAGAAATTGGAAAAGATTCCGCTCTGGGAGCAAATCCTTTCCGGCGGTGCGCTCTGTCAGAATATCCTAAATGCCTCGCATGCGATGGGCTATTCAGCGCAATGGTTGTCGGAATGGCCGTCCTATCATAAAGACGTCAAAAACCTGCTGGGCCACAAAGAAGATACGGAAATTTATGGCTTTATTTTTATCGGTACGGCAATCATGCCGCCGAAAGAGCGTAAACGCATTGGAGCCGAAGATGTTGTTTCGGAGTGGTTAGGGTAGCAACCGATGACCGACATAAATCAAAGATCAGACAATGAAGCCTGGCTCTTTAATTTGATGAATGATCTTGAGAAGTAAAATTTATTAGCCGGTTTTTGTCGCCATATCGGCATTGCGATCCCGGTTCGCTCAACGGTTATTGCCGAAGGGGTCTGGCCCCTGGTACGCCAGCACTACCAGCTTTCCAACTCAAATTTCGATGTTACCCAGGTATCGCGTGACTTGCTGAGATTTCAGCCGCTTAATAAGTCGATCGGTGAGATATAAAAAAAAGACAAGGACCTGATAAGGAAAACCCTAAATAGAATCTGGCCGCTTGGTGACTATTTGACCGCCCAGACTGCGCCGGTCAAAGGCGACGGCCTTGATCATGGCAAAAACAGTTTTGCCGACCGCCAAATTTAGATCTTTGAAAGATTTCCGGGTAACGCGTGCCAGCAGGGGCGAGCCGATATCGATTTTGAGATCAAGCTGCGGCCCGCCTTCGTCACCGACCTCAATAATCGTACCTTCAAAGACGTTGAGGATACTGGTACCCTCGGGCCGTTTAAGCATGAGTGAGACATCACGCGCCCGAATATGGGCGCGCAAAGCTGTGCCTATTGGTAGGTCGACACCAGTTACCCGAAGGTGACCGCCAATAAAAGCGAGCTCTGTCAGATCGAATTCCAGATCATAGCTGGCGACTTTGGTCGTCAGCACGGCACCTGCGTCAAAGCGCCCAGTCAGCGGGTGGAGATCAAGGCGGCTCATGATCTCTTCAACATTTCCTTCGGCGGCTTTAATACCGTTAGAAAGAAGAACCAATTTATCAGCGAGGCGGATAACTTCTTCGATGGCATGGCTGACATAGATAACCGTTAAGCCGAAAGTATCTCGTAGGTCTTCGATGAAGGGCAGGATTTCACTGCGCAGTTGAACATCAATTGAGGCCAAAGGCTCATCCATCATCAGCAGGCGTGGTTGCGACAAGAGGGCACGGCCAATAGCAACCCGTTGTTTTTCGCCGCCCGAAAGATTGGCTGGCTTGCGTTCCAGCAAACCTCCAATGTCGAGCACATCGACCACGCGATCAAAGGTGATTTCCTGGCCGTTCCTAGCTAAATTCTTCGCGCCAAAGAGCAGGTTGTTGCGGACACTGAGATGCGGGAATAAACGGCTGTCTTGAAAAATATAGCCCAGCCGCCGCTTTTCGGGCGGCGCATTGATGCCCTTGGTCGAATCAAACAGCACTTCACCGCCGACTTTTACATAGCCAATTTCTGGTTTGGTCAACCCGGCAATCATATTGATGACAGATGTCTTGCCGGTACCCGAGCGTCCGAACAGACTGGTGATACTGCCAGCTTCGGCCTGGAAATCTAGCTCGACCCGAAACTCCTCAAAATTGTGATTAAAAGAGACTTCCAGCATCAGCTAACCCTCGATCCGGCGTTTGGCGCGGGCTGCCAGATATTCAGCTATCAACAAAGCAGCCAAAGCCAGGATTATAGAGAAGACAACGAGCCGGAGTGCACCGGCATCACCGCTCGGTGTTTGGACAAGGGAAAAAATTGCCAGTGGAAGTGTGCGGGTTTCGCCAGGAATGTTGGAGACAAAGGTAATGGTCGCACCAAATTCACCAAGACTGCGTGCAAAGGCGAGGATAATGCCGGCCAGAATACCGGGCGAGATCAGCGGCAGGGTAATGGAATAAAAAACCCGGAAGGGTGATGCACCGAGGGTGCGGGCGGCGGCCTCGAGGCCGCTATCGACATTTTCTATCGACAAGCGGATAGCGCGGACCATTAAGGGAAAGGACATAATCGACGATGCAATGGCGGCCCCTTGCCAGGTAAAGGCGACGGTCAAACCAAAAGCATCATGGAGAAATGCCCCAACCGGTCCTTGTCGTCCCAGCAGGCTCAAAAGAAAAAAACCGACGACGACTGGCGGCAGCACCAATGGCAAATGGATGATACCATTGAGTAAGGCGTGGCCATAGAAATCCTTTCGCGCCAAGATCCATGCGAACAGGAGGCCAAGTGGCAGGGTGATCAAGACGCTCCACAAAGCAACCTTGAGGCTAAGATAAAGCGCTTCCAATTCTAACGCGGTCGGGCTAAACATTTGCCTAGTTCACCAGAAAACCATGGCGTTTGAAAACAGCTTTTGCCGCTGAGCTGAAAAGAAACTTGAAAAATGCCTTATTGGTGGCGTTTTGGTCCCTTACGCGTGCCGCCCAATAGCTAATTTGCCGGTGTGCTGATGCTGGAAAACGATAGATTACGGCCACTTTTGAATTCTTAAAGGCATCGGTTTGGTAGACGATGCCGGCGGGAGTGGCACCGCGTTCAACCATCGCCAAGGCAGCCCGCACGTTATTCATGCGGGCCAATTTGAGCTTGGCAGTTGGCCATAAATTGAGCCGCTTGAGGGCTTCGGCAGCGTATATGCCGGCGGGGACATGGTCCGGGTCGCCAATGGCTAAACGACCATTCTGCAAAAGATTGCTAAACGCTTGCGTTGTAAGGGAACTCACCGGTTGGTTGGTATTAGCAAGCCCAATGAGTACCATTCTGTTGGATAGCAGGTGCTGCCTGCTGGCGGCGATAAGAGGCACCTTCCTGGCGGCATACTCCATCCAGTTTTGATTGGCGGAGATATAAATATCTGCCGGTGCGCCTTTGCCAATTTGGCGTGCTAGCGTGGCGCTGCCAGCAAGCGAAATGCGGATACTGTGATTGGCTTTTGCGGCAAAGCTATCAGCTATTTGTTGCAGAGGCAGGGCGAGGCTGGCGGCGGCAAATACCATGATGTCTTTGGCTTGGGCTGGCGGTAGAGAAAAGGAAAGCGCGCCCCACATAACCAGCAAACCACCAATCCAATATTTTGACCAATTTTTGAGGTGTAGCGCCGCCATGTTATTTCTTGTATAGCTGGTCTGGATCGATCTCAACTTCGGCGATGATCTCTATTTTACCATCGCGCACGGCATTGAAAAAACAGTTGCGCCGCCCGGTATGACAGGCCACACCATCCTGATCCACTTGCAGAAGGAGGGTGTCGCTGTCACAATCCCAGCGCATTTCCTTAAGCGCCTGTACCTGGTCCGAGCTTTCACCTTTATGCCACAGAGCTTGACGAGAGCGCGACCAATAGACGACGCGGCCTTCTTCAAGTGTCGCCGTGATCGCGTCCCGGTTCATCCAGGCCATCATTAGCACTTCACCACTATCATGCTGCTGGGCGATCGCTGGGATCAACCCGTCATCGTTAAATGACAACGAGTCAAGCACCTGTTCTATCGCTGGTTTTTCAATGTTACTCATAGCTAGGTAATCGTCTTTTCAGCTATCGCTGTCAAGGTTTAGCCTAAGTTAATCCTGGAGACAGGATTTGAAGGAAGCCGCTAAATTTCGCATCAGCGATGCATACAAATTCGGACCGGGCGCCAATTTAACGCCAATCAAATCTAAAGTCCCAATTTTAGCGGGCGAGTGAGCGGTGACGGTTTTGAGTAATTTTTGGCTATAGTGCGGTTCACCAAAGACACAGCGAATTTTCTGTTTTTTGATTAGTCGCCGTATATAAGATAGGCGTTTGGCACCTGGGTGATGCTCGGGCGAAACTAAAATCGCACCTTGATTATTAAGTCCAAATTCATCTTCAAAATAGAGCAAGCCATCATGGTAAACGATGAAAGGTGCCTTAAGAACAATCGAAAGGCCGGCACTTATTTCTCTGCGTAATTGAATTAAAGTCTTATCTAACTTTTTAAAGTTCTTGAGGTAGATGGCCGTGTTCTTGGGGTCTTCTGTTGACAATGTGCGCTGAACAATAGCGGCGATGGTGCGCGTATTTTCTGGGCTAAGCCAAATGTGTGGGTCGATAGTTTTACGCCCAGTGATTTTTAAAATTCTTAGTTCTTTTGAACTCAACAACGTAACTACCTTTGCCGTTTGGCCACGTTGTTGAATGAGTTTGGTTAGCCTGCTTTCCAATTGAGGCCCAACCCAAAATATAACATTAGCTCGCTGAAGGGTTCGTATATCTGATGGTTTCAGCTTGTAATCATGGGGCGAGACAGCAGAGAGCATCAAAAGAGCCGGTTTTCCGACGCCCAGCATAATGTTGTTGACGATGGAGTGTAGCGGTTTGATCGTCGTCACGACATTTATCTCGGCTGTCACCGGGCTGACAAAAAGCGATCCCAGCAGCAGGGCCATAACAGCAATTTTAGATATTAAATGGAGCACGCCTGATACCAATATTATTAATTGTTATAGTATAATATTTATGATTAAATGATACAACATAACATTTTGGTTTTGGACAGAACTAATCATGATACATTCTAAAAAGACTACAAAGCGTGATTGGGTGGGGTCTGCGGGTTCGCACGATCATCGTGTTTGCATTGTTGATGCGCTTGATAAGGCCGCGGCGCTTTGCAGTCAGCGCGGTGCCCGGTTGACGCAGATCAGGCGGCGGGTGCTTGAGCTCATTTGGTCGAACCACAGGCCAATCGGTGCATATTCGATCCTGGAAGTGCTTAAAAAAGAACGCACCAATGCAGCGCCGCCAACAGTTTACCGGGCGTTGGATTTTTTGCTGAAACAGGGTTTGGTGCATCGTATCCAGAGCCAAAATGCTTTTATCGGCTGTCCGAATCCTGATCCCAATCTTCAGCATACCGGCACGTTCCTTATCTGCACCGATTGCGGCAATGCTGTAGAGCTTGAGGAAACCAAAATTGACCGGCTCTTGGAAATCTCGGCATCCAATCAGGGCTTTGTCATTGAAAGTCGCACGGTCGAGGCAGCGGGGTTGTGCCCTGATTGCCAAGTAAATTGATGCTGGATATTTCAAAATTTCTGATCGATGCCCAAGGGGTCAACATTCAAGCTGATGGCCGGATGATCATCAATCATGTTGATATGACGGTATCTGAAGGGGAAATCGTTACCCTGATTGGACCCAACGGAGCCGGCAAAACAACCCTGATCAAAGCGGTTCTGGGATTGAGAAGTTTGTCAGCGGGTTCAGTCACTATCAGGCCCAATATTGCGATTGGTTATATGCCGCAGCGTTTATCGGTCGATCCAAATTTGCCGCTAACCGTACGTCGCTTTATTGGTCTTGCCGGCAAGATGGCGAAAGGCAAACGCCAGTCTGTGCTTGATGAAGTCGGCGTGCTACCGATTGTTGATAGTTCCATTCATGATATTTCCGGTGGTGAAATGCAGCGGGTGTTGTTGGCCCGCGCGTTACTCCGCGATCCCGATCTGTTGGTGCTGGATGAACCAGCTCAGGCGGTTGACGTCAATGGTCAGGCCGAGCTCTATCAATTGATCTCCACCATTCGGGCAGAGCGCGGCTGTGGTGTTTTGATGGTCTCCCACGATCTGCATTTGGTGATGTCGGCAACCGACAAAGTGCTATGCCTCAATAATCATCTCTGCTGTGTCGGCCATCCGGATGCAGTGAGCAAAGACCCGAACTATGTCGAGCTGTTCGGTCCGCAAGTTGCCAGCAGTCTCGCCCTTTACCACCATCATCATGATCATGAACATGCCGTTGACGGCCATGTTGTGCCTAGCAGCGAAGGCCACTCTCATGGATGAGTTTATTTTATTGGCACTATTGGCCGGAGTAGGGGTGGCGATTGTTGCCGGACCGCTCGGCTCGTTTATCTTGTGGCGGCGCATGTCTTTTTTTGGAGATACGCTGGCGCATGCATCTTTACTGGGCGTGGCATTGGGGCTGCTGCTTGGCGCCACTAACTTGACCGTGGGTGTAGTGATTGTCTGCGTTGGTGCGGCAGCTTTTTTGGTGGTTCTGCAAAATCGCACCCGCCTCGGTAATGATGCGCTGCTGGGGATATTATCTCACGGTACGCTGGCAGTTGGGCTGGTCGCTATCTCATTTATGGATAATGTCCGGCTTGATCTTATCGGCTTTCTATTTGGTGATATTTTATCCGTGACGATGATAGACCTCGCCTGGATTTATGCGACTGTTGGGGTAACAATCGTTGTGTTGGCCAAGATTTGGCGGCCGTTGCTGTCAATAACCATTCATGAAGATTTAGCGAGGGCTGAGGGGATTCAAGTCACTCGGCTGAACTTGCTGTTTATGATCTTGATTGCCTTGGTCGTCGCAGCGGCGATGAAAGTCGTTGGTATTCTGCTCATTGCTGCACTTTTGATCGTGCCGGCCTCAGCAGCGCGTCACTATGCTAAAACACCGGAGCAAATGACGGGTATAGCTATGCTCATTGGAGTGTTCTCGGTGGTTGGTGGTTTGGCGCTGTCGCTTAGCTTTGACACGCCAGCCGGTCCTTCGATTGTTGTCATTGCTTTGGTATTATTCTTGATCAGTGCGCTCATGCCGGGCTTCTCCCGCCTGCATCAATAGTTAGTCAGCCAAACGCTTCAGTCCCGCCGCGATATCCTCGATCAGGTCATCCGGGTCTTCGAGGCCGATATGGAAGCGGATGCTTTGCGCGTTCTCGATCCACTTGGTTGCCGTCCGGGTGACATTGGTCGGTAGCACGAGGCTTTCGTAGCCACCCCAGGAGCCGCCGAGGCTGAACAGTTCTAAACCATCAATAAAGCTATGCATCGACGCTTCACTGGCTGGTTTAAACACTACCCCAAATAAGCCGTTGGAGCCGGAGAAATCGCGCTGCCACAGATCGTGGCCCGGACAGGAGGGCAGGGCCGGATGCAGCACCCGGTCAATCTCCGACTGGCTGGCCAGCCAGTCGGCTACTTTAAGCGCATTTTTTTCGTGGCGTTTTAGCCTAACTGATAACGTCCGCATACCGCGCAAAGCCAGATAGGCATCATCCGGTGCGATGTTGTTACCAAGCACGCGCAGGCAATCAATCACCGGCTGCACATTGTCACCGCACATCGAAACCGTGCCGACCATGGCATCGGAATGGCCGACATAATATTTAGTCGCGGCCTGCACCGAGACATCGACACCGTGGTCGAAGGGTTTAAAGAAAAAACCGGCAGCCCAGGTGTTATCCATGACGACTTTAATGCCGGCTTTATGAGCCGCCTCAGCAATCGCCGGAATGTCCTGAATTTCAAACGTATGCGAGCCAGGTGATTCCACATAAATTACCTTAGTTTTATCTTGAAACTGTTCAGCAATGCTGGCGCCGATTAACGGATCGTAATAGGTCGTCTCAACACCAAAGCGTTTAAAAAAGTTTTCACTCAAATTGCGCGTCGGTGTATAGGCGCTGTCGCACACCAGGACATGATCACCGGTTCCGACATAAGCCAGCATCGCTGTAGTGATTGCCGCTAAACCAGAGCCGACAGCGACGGTCCGGTCGGCACCTTCAAGCTCGGCGACTGCTTCTTCAAAAGCTTTTGAGGTCGGTGTGCCCCACCGGCCATAGACAAAATTATTGTTGGGATCGGTGCGCAGTTCCTGCATGTTCGCGACGGTGCCGTAATCAACGGTCGAAGCATGGTAGACCGGTGGATTAACGATGCCGGATTGATCTTCAGGGTGTGAACCGCTATGGGCGAGCTTGGTATCTCTCTTGGCGTCTTTCCGCATTCTCACGCCCTCCCGTTCAAACGGTCAAAACCGCGTTCCAGATCGGCGATGAGGTCTTCAACATCTTCTTGCCCGACGTGAAGACGGAGCAGGGGACCGGCAGCTTGCCATTTCGTTGCCGAGCGAATTTTTGCTGGATCAGATGCCACGATCAAGCTTTCAAAACCGCCCCAGGAATAGCCCATAGCGAAATAATCCATGCCATCAAGCATGGCGCTGACTTGGGTTTCGGAAAAATCTTTCAAAATTACACTGAACAATCCACTCGCGCCGGTAAAGTCGCGCTGCCATATCTCGTGTCCGGGACAAGAAGGGAAAGCGGGGTGCAGGATGGTATCAACTTCCGGGCGTTCCGACAGCCACTTGGCCAAGGTGAGGGCGGTTTCCTGATGTTGTTCGAGCCTAACGCTTAGGGTGCGCAAGCCCCGCAAGCCTAAATAACACACATCCGGGCTAACCGCCTGGCCGAGTGTGCTGGTGTTCACTTTAAGTTTGCGCCAATCCTTCTCGTTATTGGCAATGATGTGACCGAGGACTAAATCGGCATGACCGGCTTGATATTTGGTCGTCGCTTGGATGGAAATATCAACGCCATGTTCAAACGGTTTGAAGTAATAACCAGCAGCCCAAGTGTTATCCATCATAACCTTGATATTGTTTTGACGGGCAACTTCGGTGATTGCCGGGATGTCCTGAATTTCAAAAGTGTAGGAGCCGGGTGACTCGGTAAAGATTACCTTGGTCTCGGGTTTGATCAGCTCAACAATTCCTGCGCCAATCATCGGATCATAATAAGTTGTCTCAACACCGAATCGCTTCAGCATCGTATTGCAAAAATTCCGCGTCGGTCCATAGGCGCTATCGGTCATCAGTAAGTGATCACCTGCCTTGAGAAAACTGATCAACGCTGTCGAAATGGCGGCGAGCCCTGAGGATGTTGAAACTGCCCGGTAGCCGCCTTCGAGGTCCGTCATGGCTTCTTCTAGGGCAAAAGTCGTCGGTGTGCCGTGAACGCCGTAATAGGTCGTATCAAATTTGTCCTTTTCGGCGTTTTTCATCGCCTGCACGGTCGGGAACAGCACTGTTGAGGCGCGATAGACTGGTGGATTGACGGCACCTTTCTGAGCTTTTGGATTAGATCCTGTGTGGACGATACGGGTATCGGGTCTTTTTGAGTTGCTCATTGCCAAAGGTTATACTTCTATTGGCGTATCGTCGCGGCTGCCCCATTCAGTCCAAGAGCCGTCATAAATTGCGGCGCGGGTATGGCCGAGCAGATACAGCGCTAAAACAAGCGGTGCGGCAGTTACGCCGGATCCGCAGCTTGAAACTAACGGTTTTTCGAGATCAATACACGCGTCGCTAATGATTGTTTGCAGATCATCAGCCGGGCGCATAACCATAAAATTTTCAGTATCCATCAGTTTCTGAAAGGGCAAATTAATGGCACCCGGAATATGACCTTTCCGCATACCTGCCCGTGGTTCTTCATCGGTACCATTGTAGCGGCCTTCGGCGCGGGCATCGACCATTTGATATTCATGGCTGTCGACATTGGCCATTATTTGATCGAAGCTGAGAACCAGTGATGGATCGAATTTGGAGAAAAAGTGTTTTTCTATGATCGGCGTTTCATCGGTGCTGGTTGGTCTATCCTCATCCTGCCATTTCGGCAGGCCACCACTGAGCACGGATACCCGGTCGTGGCCGAATATACGAAATGTCCACCAGGCACGCATCGCCGCCCCGGGTCCGCCGTTGCTATCATAGCAAATAACGTGGGTTTCGCTGCCAATGCCAAGTTTCCGCACTCGGCTTGAAAATTTTTCCGGGCTCGGCAGCATATGTGGTAAGTCACTATCCGTATCGGCAATGTCGTCAATATCAAAAAACACAGCGCCTGGGATGTGATTGGCGGCGAATTCCGCCTGGGCGTTCCGCTGTGCTGCCGGCAGATGAAAGCTAGCGTCAATGATTTCGATATCAGACGCGCCTAAATTGTCAGCTAGCCAGTCGGTACTTACTAAGGCCTCAGGATGAACATATTCCATAACTCTATTTAACCAGATTTACGCGAGCCAGTCAGGATAAGGCAGACCCTTTTCCTTCAGGAACGCTGGGTTGAACAATTTACTTTGATAGCGGGTACCGTAGTCGCACAGTAGCGTCACGATGGTATGCCCCGGTCCCATTTCTTCAGCCATTCGCATCGCCCCGGCAATGTTAATGCCGCTGGAGGAGCCAACGCAAAGCCCTTCATACTTCAACAGATCAAAGACGATCGGTAAGGCTTCTTCATCGGTGATCTGATAGGCGCCATCAATCGGCGCACCTTTGAGATTATCGGTTTCGCGGCCTTGGCCGATGCCTTCGGTGATTGAATCGCCTTCGGCTTTTAACTCACCATTTTCGTAGAATTCATACAGCGCTGAGCCCATCGGGTCAGAAAGTTTTATCATAACGTCTTTGTTGTGTTCTTTGAGCGCCATACCAACGCCGGCCAGGGTACCACCGGTACCGACCGAACAGGTAAAACCGTCAACTTTACCGTCGAGCTGTTCCCATATCTCCGGTCCGGTGCCAAAGGTATGGGCGTCGCGGTTGGCGGTATTGTCAAACTGATTGGCCCAGATGGCGCCGTGCGGATGGGTGTCGGCCATTTCTTTAGCGATGCGTTCAGAGACATGAATATAATTTCCGGAGTCTTTATAAGGCACTGCTTCGACTTCGCGCAAATCAGCTCCGGCAAGTCGCAACATGTCTTTCTTCTCTTCGGTCTGGGTCTCCGGGATCACGATGATCGTCCGGTAGCTGCTGGCACAACCGACCAAGGCTAAGCCAATGCCAGTATTGCCGGCGGTACCTTCAACAATAACGCCGCCCGGTTTCAGCAGGCCTTTTTCCTCGGCATCTTTAATGATGTAAAGCGCGGCACGATCCTTAACCGAGCCGCCGGGATTGAGAAATTCGCATTTTGCGTAAATATCGCATCCGGTGTTTTCGGAAGCTTCTCTTAATTTGATTAACGGCGTATTGCCGATAGCATCTCTAAATCCTTCACGGACGTCCATGATCTCTCACTTTTGTATTTTTAATTGGGTTCCCTCTATGTCGCAGAGACTAGCGGGGGTGGGCAGGGTGATCAAGTATTCGCGGCGTGCTAGAGGGCATTTTCTTGTCAAAGTGATCACGTTTCGTTGTTTGTTCAATTTAGCTACCATTTCTCGCGGATCATATCATGATGAAGTTTCAGCCATTGGATGGCGATTATAGTCATCGCATTGTAAATTTCACCACGATCCAGCATGGTAAAGGCCTCTTCTGCCGTGACGGTAAAAACGCGGATATATTCACCTTCTTCCGCCAGTCCATAGACGCCGCCAATGCCTTCCGCATCAACACAGCCGCAAAAAAGCTCAAGCGTTTCGGAAGAGCAACCAGGGCTCGATAAGTAGCGCATCATTGGCTCTAATTCGCTGATGCTGATGCCCGCTTCTTCTTCGGCCTCCCGGTGTGCGGTTTCCTCCGGCAGGTGACCAGGTTCGATTACACCGGCAACAATTTCAATTTGCCACGGTGAAGCGTTAGGTGCGGTATAGCCACCAATACGAAATTGTTCGAGCAGCACTACCTCATCGCGCTCCGGATCATAAGGCAGAAGGCCGACACATTCGCCACGTTCCAAAACTTCGCGCGAAAGTTTGTTGCTCCAACCTTGGTCAAAAACTTTGTGTTTGAGCTTGTAATGATCAATCCTCAAATAACCGCGATACGGGGTCGTTTGTTCAAGTACTTGAACCTTAGCCTCGGTCATATCGCCTCCATTTTTTGGTACTTCCGAACCAGATCGTTCGGGTCTAAACTGTCCACTTCTCTTAATTGCGGGAATATCTTAGCAAATAATCCAGCAATAAAAATAGTCCCGATGCCGCCAACAACAACAGCCGGGACAACTCCCCACCATTCTGCTGTGACTCCGCTCTCAAATTCTCCGACTTCATTGGATGCGCCGACGAAAACAGAGCTGACGGCGCTAACCCGCCCACGCATATCATCCGGTGTGATAATCTGCACCAAGTTGTTGCGTACAAATATACTGACCGAATCAGCAGCGCCCAGCACAAAGAGCGCTGTTAGAGACAGCCAAAAACTCGTCGAGACACCAAAAGCGATAATCCCTAAGCCAAATATCGCGACGGCTATTAATAATGTTTTGCCTGCCTTGCCGGTGATTGGGTATTGGGTGAGGAATAAGGCACCGGCAAACGCGCCAACCATATGCGTGGCCCGCAAGGCACCAAAACCAGCCGAGCCAACGTTGAGGATATCCGTTGCATA
>Ga0187827_10001828_pt1 | contig 30160 bp, 14 predicted proteins | sample ETNtaG_39_FD_167969 | JGI IMG/M metagenome (GOLD analysis project Ga0187827, IMG submission 167969) | Marine microbial and viral communities from oxygen minimum zone, Eastern Pacific Ocean - ETNP2014_SV_150_PacBio MetaG (Illumina Assembly) | ecosystem: Environmental > Aquatic > Marine > Hypoxic...
GGCCGGCACGTCGCCGTCAGCGGTGCGCAGCAGCAGGATGCGCTCCTCGGTCACCGAGACCGTCGCTTTCGAGACGTCGCCGCCCCAGAAGCTGACGCGCGCGTCGGGCGAGAGCGTGCGCACCTCGACCGACAGGCCGTCCTTCGTGCCGAGTTCGTCGCGCAGCCCGTTGTAGGTGAATTTCGCCAGCGCCTCGCATTTGGCGAGCGACAGCACCCCTGTCTCAGTGAGCAGCCCCACCGTCAGGCCGGCCGACAGCTGCGGGCTGCCACTGCCCCACTCGAGCATCTCCCAGTCGACGGTGCCGGAGGCGTTGCCGCTCGACCCCGCCAGCTCGTGCGTGATGGAGCGCGCGGCGGCGATGCGGTTGTCGTTACTGTCAAGGTCGACGCCGATGCGGAAATCCATGGTGGTCGAGAAGGCCTGAATTATGATGAGGAAGAGCGTCAGCGCGAAGGTGAATTCGATGACGTGCGTAACGCCCTCTTCCTGCCGCGGAATCATCCGCGCTCCTCGCGCCGGAACAGCCATGCCGCGAGGGCGAGGCAGGCGAGGGGCCATAACAGCAGCGCCGACGCCACCTGCCATCCTGAAACTCCCTCGAAGTCAATCGCGAAGGTGCGGTGCGCCAGCAGCCCCACACCCATCTGGTAGACGTAGCCGGGATTGAGTAGTCCCATGTGCGAGACCACCGACTGGTAGGCCGGGTCCTGCTCGTAGCCAGCCGTGGTGACATCGATGCCCAGCGCGTACGCCGCGGCGAGGAACAGCAGTGGCCAGACCAGTGCCACCAGTAGCCATACTAGCAGGCCGTAGACCGCCGCCTCGGCGCCGGTGCGCGCCACGATGGCGAGGCAGAGCTGCAACAGCACGAAGGTCAGGATCATCAGCTGCCCCAGCAGCAGGTAGCCCGCAATCGCGGCGCCAGCCGGCTGGCCGCCTTCGCGCAGCATCAGCGCCAGCCCGAGCAACTGTGCCGCGAGCGCCGGCAGTCCGATTGAGAGCCAGAGGCCGAGCGCCTTGCCCAGCACGACTGTTTCGCGTCGCAACGGTTGCGCCAGCAGCAGAGGAAGCGTCCCGCTGTCGCGCTCGGCGACGAAGCTGTCAAGCGACACCGCCACGGCGGCGAGCGCCGTTACGAAGAAGGTGAACCACGCCAGCTGCCCGAGCTCGTCATTGGGATTCTGGACGCCACCGAGAAGCGCGTTCTCACCCTTCTGCAGGTCGCCCAGCAGCCAACCCATCCCGACGATGAATAGCGTGAAGAAAAGCACTAGTACGATGGTGCGCGGCGACCGCAGTCCGCGTCGTGCCTCGAAGCGGGCGATATGCCGTGCTGCCCCCCATTCCCGACGTATAGCAGGTCTCAGCTGGTCTGGCAACCAAACGACCATCCCAAACGCAGCGAGTGTCGTTAGGTAGGCAAGGTATTCGACCAGTACGCTCTGCGCCAGTAGTGCGTTGACCAGCGCTAGCATGCCGCAAATTCCATAGCTGACTTGTAGCAGGCCAATCCAGGAACGTCGCTTCGCCGTGAGCCAGACACCGGCTATCAAAGTCAGTAACTCGCTACCGAAGAACCAGCGATCCACCTGCGACGCGAGCGCTATATCCTCCGGTTGTGCTTCCCAGCCCTGCCGAATGAGGGTCATATTCTCGCTATTCAGCGTGAAGTTAGTGGTATCATTGATTTTAGTGGCGCGAATGGTGACAATTTCATTGGCGAAGAACTGCCCTGAGACGTTACCGTGTATCAGAATTGGCATACCTGATAAGTTTAGCATGGTCTTGCCATACAGGTCCTCGGTGTAGACCAGTCCGTCCACGGGTGAGAAAATGCCCGTCTTGATGGTCCCGTTCTCATATACCGAGAAACGCGGAGAAGTAACCAACGTGCCGCGGAATACCACCTCGTTACCACCAGGTCTCGGCTCGTTGTCGAGGTAGAGTCTCCAGACGTCGCCGTCGCGTTCAATCTCGCGTGAAGCCCAGTAGCCCCCAGGGTCGGTCTCGGCGGTCATGAACCAGTATCCGTAATGCAAGATCGCCAGCAGCAGGATTGCCAGCAGCGCTGCGGCCAGCGGCTGCCACGGACCCAGTGCTTCCCAGCGTGCCTGTAGCTCTTCGCGGTTCATTCCTCTTCCTCCGTCGAGACGAGGAACACGTCTTCCAGCGTTGGCTCATGCGGCTCCACCGAAAATACCAGGGTGCCCAATTCAACCAGTGCGCTAGTAAGGCTAGCTGTCGTAATTCCAGACAGTTGCACCTCCAGCCTTGTATGCTGTTTTTCGGGCGCTGCATGTGCCCCAACAACACCATCCATTGCTTCGACATAATCGAGCATCTTCGGCAAGAAGTCACCCAGCTTCAGAGTCACTCGCTGCCCTGCATCAGCGACCGCGTTGCGTAGTTCGTCAACTGGTGCCTGTCGTACCAGCCGACCGCGGTGGATAATCGCCACCTCACTGCAGAGTAGCTGTACCTCCGCCAGCACGTGCGAGCTGAGCAGAATTGTCAGCCCCTCGCTGTTGAACTGCCGCAACAGCTTCCGCAACGCGGCAACCCCGCGGGGGTCCAGCCCCAAAGTCGGCTCGTCGAGCACCAGCAGCCGCGGTCGGTGCAGCAGCGCTACCGCCAGTGCGAGGCGCTTGCGCATGCCGAGCGAGAAGCCGCGCACCGCGCGCGTGGTCTCGCCAGCCAGCCCCAGTTGCCCCAGCAGCTCGCCGCCGTGCGCATCGATATCGTCGCGCGCCAGCCCGTGGAACGCGCCGTAGAACTGTAGCGTCTCCTCCGCAGTCAGGTGACCGTGCAGGCCGACCTGCTCGGGCAGGTAGCCGATTTCGGCGCGCCCGCTAGTCGCGTCGAGCGGCTCGCCATCGAGCCGGATGGCGCCCGCGTCCGCGCGCAGGATGCCGACGATACAGCTGATGGCGGTCGTCTTCCCGGCGCCATTCGGGCCGAGGAAGCCGAACATTGCCCCTTCGGGGACTGACAGGTCCAGTCCGCGCAGCGCCTCGACGCGCGAAACCTCGCGCCCCCAGCGGCGGACGGGGTAGCCCTTCTGCACATCCTCAAGCTCCAGCAGCACGCCGTTGCAGGCTGCCTCGCGGTTATAAAACCGCAGCACCTGCGCTCGTCGTGAGGGACCTCTGGCGCTATCCGTTCCTGCCTGCCGCCCATGCGGAGATAGAGAAAATGTACCCTCGCGGCCAGCTGGAATCGCAGCTCGAAAAGCTGCTGGATGACCCGCTCTACGGAGAAGCACGCGCGCTGGCGGTGGAGCGACTGAACGCGGCGGTGGCGGACCGGATGGAGAGCCTCGGCACGCCAGTCGATGAGCGGGATGAGGAGATGTACCTGCTCTCCTACCTATTCTCACGCCTGATTCTCTCAGCGCAGGCCGACACGAAAGTGATTAACTGGGTTGGAGTGACCGAAGCGCTGAGGGCTGAAAGAACTCTGAAGGACGAGGAAACCAGCATCCTGCTGTATGTTTCGAAACAACTGGGCGTTCCCGTGAAAGTGGTGGAGGGAAAATTCCAGGTCCACTACACCGCCTACCTGACGGCGACCAAAAACCTCCGCACCGGTAAATGGAAGCTAGTCAACCGCGGCGTCGTTGACGGGAAGGTCATGCTCGACCAGCGTACGCTGGTGCGGGTGCTCAGGGAGATTGTCGTGGAGCACCTACAGGACCTGCCTGAACTCCCCGGAAAACTCGGGAAGAAGGTCCTTGAGCGGTTCAGTAACGACATGGAAAACATGCAGGTGATGGCGAAGGAGCGTCAGGAACGCGCGTTGCGCGAACTCGGCCAACTGGATTTCGGCAAGGCGCCGCCCTGCTTTTCGGGGCATTTGGCCGACCTGCAGGAAGGCGTCAACCTGCCGCATCCGGCACGCTTCTTCCTGACAACGTTCCTGACCGCGCTGGGGCAGGAGCCCGAACAGATTATGGAGCTCTACGCCACGGCGCCCGATTTCAAGGAGTCGGTGACGCGGTACCAGGTAGAGCACATAACCGGCAAGATATCGGGCGCCGAATACGATACCCCTTCGTGCAGCAGCCTCATCAGTCAGGGCGTTTGCCCCGGCGGAAACGCGCTCTGCCGCGAGATTGTCCACCCCCTCAGCTACTATCGCACCATGGCCGAGCGCGAGAAGCCCGATGGCGTGAAGCGCAAGCGACTACGCCTTGCCGCGGCCGGAAGCGGTGACGCGAAATTATGGGCGCAGCTGCCGCTCAAGGCGCCTGCTGACGCGCCGCCGCGTTCGCTCGCGGCGGCGCTGCGTGCCGACGGACCGAGCCGTGTCAGCCTGCAGGTTGAGCACTTCCGGGGGCGAAGCACGAAGGCGGGAGGCAAGTACATTCGCTGGGCCTCGGCGCGGCTGGCTGACGACACTTCCCCCTCGCTCGAAACCTTGCCACTGACGCAGTGGGAACTGGCGCTGCCGCTGGCGCACGCGAAGTCACGTGGCGAAAGCGTCGAGGTGACGCTGCTGCCGGTGAAGCTGGGCAACCAGTCCCGGTTGCATGTGCTCGCGGTCAGCTGAAAACGCTCAGCCGAGCCGGATACGGCGGCCGCACTGGCAGATGAATTTGATAGTCTCGGGAGGGATAGCATGCTTGCTGTCGCAGTTGGGGCAGGTAATCTGCCGGTCGCCGGCGTGCTGCTCGACGGGCGCGACATATTCTTCGCACTTCTGGCAGTAGTAGTCGGTCGTGTAGCCCGAGTCAGGCCAGTGCTGCAGCGCGCTGCCATCCTTTGAGCAGTGGAAGCCAGCGCCCTTCGGCGCCGGTGGCTTGCCGCTTGGTTTCGGTGGCTTCCCGGCGGCCGGCGCGGTCTTGCGCTTCACCTTGCGTCCGCTACGCTTCACCTTGCGGGCGGCCTTCTTCTTCACCTTGCGGCGGACTGGTGCCGCGGCTGCGGCCGGTGGCGTTGCGTCATCGCCAGTGCCATCCTCAGCATCTTCTTCCGAGCTGTCGGCCAGCTCGGCGCCAGAGGTCAGCTGTGCCAGCAGTTCAGTCTCGGAGAGTCCCTGTTCAGGAACGTCGGCGCCGATGCTATCATCAATGTCATCATCATCTTCATACTCGTCGTCATCATCATCTTCCGTGCTTGGCAGCTCCACCTCGTGGCCAGTCCCCATCATGCTTTCCTTGAGCGGGTCGTATTCCTCCTTCTTCAGCGGCACCAGTTCATCGGGGGCGAGCAGCCGACTGACTCCGTAACCGAGAACCACCAGCAGCAGGATGCCCGCCAGTGCGTAGGGCAGTTTCTCGACTATACCTGCCAGGTCAGGCAGGCTGAGCGAGACACCGTCCTCTTCGACCGCTTTCACGCTGACGAACATGATATTCTCGCCGAGCAGTGAGCCGTTGTCGTGCTGGGCTTGTACGGTGACCTTCAGCATTCCGATGAAGGCGCCGTCGCGCGCGTAGCCGTTGGTTCCCGCCCCGGGCCACTTGACATAGTAGCGGTCGTAATCAGGCGGAATATCGTTATCGTCCGGTGCGTCATACGAGGCGACGCCGGTAATCAGGTCCCGCGCTGTATCTAGATATTCACCGACCACGACCAGGCGGGAAACATTTTCCTTGTGTGAATCGGTCAGGTCAATCCAGATTTTAATTTCCCGTCCGCTCCCAACCGTGACCGTATTTTCGTTGTGATCTCCCATCAACTCTTCGTTGATGTAGACTGTGATATCAGCCGACGCCGCCGGCATGCCGAGCGCCAGCAGCGTCAGCAAAAGCACGCCATATCCGCCCGTCCGCGAGAGGTTGGAGATTAACAAGTGTACCAGCCGCGGATTTGCCCGCTGATATTAAGATATCTACTCTCTCGGGTGCGTGCGGCGTCTGTTTCAACCAAGTAACAATCGCTTGCCCTTGGCCGCCGCGTCCCCGCGCGCCCGCTGCGGCACAATCAGCGCCACTGCCCACGACGGGACCGCGCGCTGCTGCAGCGCCTCCGCCAGCGGCGAGTAGCGTTTGAGTGACCGCAGCCGCCCACCATCGAGCACGCGGATGGCGGTCGAGGCGATGCGCGGCTCGGAGAGCAGCAGTTCGGCCAGCGGCAGGTCGATGATGACTTCGCCTGGCTCCAGCCCGAGCCGCTTGGCGATGCGCGCTTCCGCGCGGCGGCGTTTGTCGGCGTCGGCCAGCGGCTTGAGCGGTTCGCGGTGCTCGTCGCCGATTTCCTGTGGTGAGAGCGCCCAGGCGACCTTGTAGAGCCGGCGATAGCGTAGCCGTTGGAGCGTCTCGCGCTGGAAGCCGCCCAGTGCCTCGAGCCGCGCATCGAGCTCGGCGTCGACCAGCGACTGCACTTCCAGCGCGCCAAGGTCCTCGATTTGCTCGACCGCGCGCGCCATCATCAGCTCGGCGATGCGCACGGTCTTGTGGAAGTAGACTGCCGAATACATCAGCGTCCGCGCCACCAGCATCCCCTCGACCGCCGGCACGCCAGAGCGGGAGATGACCAGCTGGTTGTTGTGCAGCACCAGCGAGTGGACCAGCCGCTCGCCGTCAATCGTGCCGTGCGCCACGCCGGTATAGTGCGAGTCGCGCAGCAGGTAATCTATCTGGTCGGCGTCGACCGTCGAGTGGACCACCTGCCCGCGGTAGGCCGGCCCGGAGTAGTGTGCCTGCCCGTCGTGGACCGCCAGCCGCGACTGCTCGCCTTCGCCAACGGAGCCGGTCACCAGCGCCGCCACTTCCTCCGGGTCGAGGTCGTGCGCCGCCAGGACTTCGGGAATGGTCGGCCCCGCCAGCACCGTATCGGGTGGCGGCTGCCGGCCGGTTATGATGTCCTTGGTAATCGCCATGTGGTCGACGCCTAGCCGCTCGTGCAAAATGGCCTCGAGCGTGTGCGAATAGGGGCCGTGCCCTACATCGTGCAGCAGCGCCGCGGACGCAATCAGTGCGGTCTCCGCGTCGTCGAGCCCGAGGTTGCGGCAGATGCGGCGCGCGGTGTGGCCGACTCCCAGCGAGTGCTCGAGGCGGGTGTGGTTCGCCCCTGGAAAAACGAGGTGCGCCAGTCCCAGTTGCCGGATGGAGGAGAGCTTCTGGAACTCGCGCGTCTCGAGCAGCGGCTCGAATGCTCCCTCGAGGGGAATTGCGCCATGCACGGCGTCATGCACCACCTGAGCCATGGGTCGCGAATGTCGGGACAGTTATAACCGCGCAGCCACCGGCAATATTAAGCCGCTCAATGCCCTCATGGGGCATGGGCGAAGAGGAACTTGCGCTGAGCGGCGAGCAGGTTGACCTGGCGCAGTTCGTGAATGACGAGGGCGGTATCTGGAGCCTGCGACAGGTCGAGAAGGTGCGTGGTTGGAACAGCATCGAGTATGGCGCTGGCCTGTCGGGGAAGAATACGCCGTCGACGGCGCTCTCGATGAACCGCGCCTACATCCTGCCGGGCGGGGTCGCGAAGGTGCACATCCACGTCGATTTCGACGTGATGATTTACCTGCTCAAGGGGAGCGTGCGGCACGAGTCGGTCGTGCATTCGGCGGGCGACATGTTCTACATCGAGCCGGGGCTGCCGCACGAAGTCTTCAACTGCTCCGATGACGACTGGGTCCACGCCGTTGTTGCGCGCTCGGACGCGTCTGAGTGGCAGAACATAATTCCCTACGACCGTGATTCAGATTAGCATTATAACCGGCGCCACATCCCGGGGCGCGATGGCCAGCACGAATGGGCAGGGCGGAGAGAACGGCGCGCTGCCGGCCGGCCGCGCGCCGGTCCGGCCGCAGGTCCATGACAGCATCCTGAGTGCTATCGGGGAGACCCCGCTGGTGCGGCTGCCGGCCGGTTTCGAGCCGGGGGTCGAGTGCGAAATCCTGCTCAAGGTCGAGTTCACCAACCCGAGTGGCAGCATCAAGGACCGCATTGCGCTCTTCATGGTCCGCGAAGCCGAGCGCAAGGGGCTGCTCAAGCCCGGCGGGCGCATCGTCGAGTGCTCTTCCGGGAATACCGGCGCCGGGCTCTGCCTGGTGGCGGCGGCGCTGGGCTACCCGATAACCATCGTCATCCCGGACAAGATGAGCCAGGAGAAAATCGACGTCCTGCGCGCCTACGGGGCCGAGGTGGTGGTCACCCCCGCCAACGTCGCGGTGGACCACCCCGACCACTACACCCGCAAGGCGCAGCAGATTGCCGAGGATACTCCCGGTGCGTGGTGGCCCAATCAGTATCACAACCCCGATAACACGGAGGGCCACTACCGCAGCACTGGCGCCGAAATCTGGCGGCAGTGCGAGGGGCGGCTCGACGCCTTCGTCGCCGGCGCCGGCACCGGCGGCTCGCTCGCCGGGGTCGCGCGCTACCTGAAGGAGCAGGACCCCACGGTGCAGGTGGTGGGGGTCGACCCGCCCGGCTCAATCCTGGCCGATTACTGGCGGACTGGCGAACTGGTCGAGCCCGGATTCTATTTCGTGGAGGGGGTCGGCGAGGATGAAGTCCCGGGCGCCTGGGACCCCGAAGTCGTCGACGACTACCGCGTGGTCACCGACGCCGTTTCGTTCGCGATGGCACGCCGGCTGGCGCTGGCAACCGGCATTTTCGGCGGGGGCTCGACCGGCATGAACCTTGTCGCAACTCTCGACATCGCCCGCAAGCTCCCCGCCGAGGCGCGCGTCGTGACGCTGGTGCCCGATTCGGGGCGCGCCTACCTGAGCAAGGTCTACAGCGAGGACTGGCTGCGCGACTGGCGCCTCTTGCCACCAACCCCTGCGGCCGACGCGACGGTCGCCGACCTGGTACGCGATGGCGCCCGCGCCTGGGTCAAGCCGGGCGAGACGCTCTACTGGGCGGCACGGCACATGGGCGAACGCGGCGTCCGCCCGCTCCCCGTTCTTGAGGAGGAGGGCGGCGCGTTGCTCGGCGTGGTCGACGAGGCGCGAGTAATGGAACTGCTCGCCGCCGGCGAACCGCTGGAGCTGCTGCTGGTGCAGGATTACATCGCCGAGGCGGGGCCGGTGCTCGATGCCAGCGCCCCGTGGAGTGAGGCGCTGGCCGTGCTGGCCGAGCAGGAGCGGGTGCTGGTGCGGGAGCCGGATGGCTGGGCATCGCTCGAGCGACGCGATATGTTAAGGGCGCTGCCGCGGCTGGACCACGGAGGCACAACCGATGTCTGACCCCGACAAACACGTCCCGCCCAAGCGCGACCCCGACGCCCGCTTCGGGACCCGCGCCGTCCACGCCGGTTGGGAGCCCGACGAGCAGACCGGTGCGGTCATGCCGCCGGTATACCTGACCAGCACCTTCGTCCAGGACGGCCCCGGCCAGCCGCGCGGTGGCTACGAATACAGCCGTACCCAGAACCCCACCCGCTTCGCGCTGCAGGATGCGCTGGCCGACCTTGAGGGCGGCGCGGCCGCCTTCACCTTCGCCTCGGGGATGGCTGCCATCCACACCCTACTGCTGACGCTCAAGCCGGGCGACCGCGTCGTCGCCGGCAAGGACCTCTACGGCGGCACCCACCGCCTCTTCAACCGGGTCATGGAGCGCTTTGGAGTCCTGATAGATTACGTCGACACGAGCGACCCCGCGGTCCTCGGGGCACTTCCCAAGGACACGCGGCTGCTCTACGTCGAAACTCCCTCCAACCCGCTGCTGACGATAACCTCGCTCGAGCAGGCGGTTGCGGGCGCGCGCAGGGTGGGCGCCGAGGTGGCGGTCGACAACACTTTTGCTTCCCCCGCGCTCCAACGCCCCATCGAGTTCGGCGCCGACTACGTAATTCATTCGACCACCAAGTATATCGCTGGCCACAGCGACGTCGTCGGCGGGGCGGTCGTGGTGCGCGACGAGGTGCACAGCGAGGACCTCTGGTTCCACCAGAATTCCGCCGGCACCGCGAACTCACCCTTCGATGCCTTCCTGACCCTCCGCGGCCTGCGCACCCTCGAGGTCCGCATTGAGCGGCACTGTGCCAACGCGCGCGCGCTGGCCGAATTCCTGCACAGCCATTCGGGGGTCGACCGCGTACTCTACCCCGGCCTCGCCAGCCATTCGGGGCACGCTGTCGCCCGTGAGCAGATGTCAGACTTCGGCGGGATGCTCTCCTTCGATCTCCCCGGCGGGATTCCGCAGTCGTCCGCGTTGGTCAAGGCGGTCCGCATTTTCCAGCTGGCTGAGTCCTTGGGTGGAGTGGAGTCGCTGATTGAGCTCCCGGCGCCGATGACCCACGCCTCGGTCCCGCTCGAGGCGCGGCTGGCGAAGGGCATCACCGACGGGCTGGTGCGGCTCTCGGTCGGTATCGAGGACCCTGCCGACCTCATCGCCGACCTGGAGCAGGCGCTCGCGAAGGTCCAGATTTAATAGCTCCCTAGCATGGGCCGCGCAAGGAATTTCCGCAGGTTCTCGGGCGAGGCGTCGTCGGTCATTCCACCTCGTGGCCAGACATAACACCGACAAGCAGCAGGAACGGCTGTGGACGCATCGGGGTTGCAGTGCCGGGTGGGTTTAGGGTTTTCTCGGGCGGCGCAGCGCGATGACGTACTCGGACCGGTCAGGAACGTAACGGATATGTTTCTGTTATACCAGAAATATATCAGGTATGGCGACTTTTCCTATCAGAGATAGGAACCTTGGTACCAGGTATGACTGATATATGTTACTGTAAACGGGTATTTGCCTCACAGCGCTAGCGCGTCTTGAGCAGGCATAATGCCTGTTTTCAGGCGTGCAAGCAGTGGTTTGTGCTCAAGCGAGTGCAAAAACGCTCTGGAAATCGATTCGCAGGACGAGTGGTTACTGTATAGTAAATGTTAATCTCATCGTGAATCTGAACGGGCGTTGGAGTCAGGGCTGTGGCGGTGCAGTGGCGGGCGCGCTGGCTGCTATAAAGCCGGGCCATACTTGCCGTACGTGCGCGCGACTCTGCGGCTGCTGAACGCGGTTTCACATACTGAGGTCATCGACGGGCGCAACATCACCGTCGTCTACCTCTACGGTCGCACCGCCGATGGGCAGAGCATGGCGGTGCGCACGGAGCCGCAACTGCCGTGGTTCCAGGTCGTCGAGCCGCCGGATACGATGGTGGCGCAGCTGGAGGCGCACGCCGAGGTGCGCGCAACGCGGCCCGAGCGGCTGTGGGTCGACGGCACGGAACGCGACTGCCTGCGGGTCGAGGTGTGGCACCCCGGCAAGGTGCCGCAGCTGCGCGACTGGCTGCGCGCCAGCGAGTTGGTGGTGCTGGCGGCCGACATCCCGTTCCATTTTCGCTACATCTACGACCACGACCTCGGCGGCTGCGTCACGGCCGAGGGCGAGATGCTCGAGAAGCGTGGCTGGAGCTGCCCCGTAATCGACGCCGCAACGCTCGCACCGGCCGAGACCTTCACTGCGCCGCTGCGCGTCCTCAGTTTCGACGTCGAGAATTCGTTGTTGGACCGTCGCCTCTTCTGCCTTTGCCTCACGGTCCATGACGGCGGGGAGCTGGTCGCGGAGCAGATGCTGGACGGCGGTGAAGCTGGCATCATCGCCAGCTTCACCGCCGCCGTCGCAAAACATGACCCTGACGTGATTACCGGCTACAACATCGACGGCTACGACCTGCCGTTGCTCGAGGAGCGGGCGAAACTGCACGGGATGAAACTGATGCTGGGGCGTGACGGCAGCGAAGCCGACCAGCGCTCGAACCGCACCTGGGCGGTGCGCGGGCGCGTAGTGGCCGACGCGTGGTGGAACGTCAAGCGCGAAATCCGGCCGCGGCAGGAGTCGCTCAACGCGGTCGCGAAGCAGCTGCTCGGGCGGGAGAAGCACGACGTCAACCCGCAGCAAATGGACGCCGAGTGGGAGCGCGACCCACAGCGCGTCATGGATTACTGCCTTGAGGACGCGCGGCTCGCGTTCGAGATTATGCAGCACATCCGCGTCCTCGAGAAATTCCAGCACCTCGGCTCGGTCGCGCGGCTGCCGCTGGAGGAGGTGCTGAACGGTCGCACCTCGTCGCTGATTGACTCGCTGATGATTCGCGCTGCCGACCGGAAGGCAATCGGCGTCCCGCTGACGCGCCACCAGCGGCGCACCGGCCACATCGTGGGGGGCTACGTCCACGCGCTCGAGCCCGGGCTCTACGACTGGGTCTGCGTACTCGATTTCAAGTCGATGTATCCCAGCATCATCATCGATCGCAACCTCTGCTTCACGACCCTCGCCGACGACGGCGAAATCCTCACGCCGCACGGCGTCCGCTTCCAGTCGCCCGATGTGCGGCGCGGGCTGCTCCCCGAATTACTCGAGGGGCTGATGGCGGAGCGCGACTCCGCCAAACGGGCGGAGGCGGCCGCAACGGGAGCCGAGGCGGAGCACTACCGTCGCGTGCAGGAAGCCATCAAAATCCTGATGAACTCGGTTTACGGCGTCTTTGCGTCATACTTCTACCGCTTCACCAACCTCGACATCGGCGCCTCGATTACCGCCTACGCCCGCGAGGCAGTACGCGACATCATCGCCGAACTGGAGCGCGAAGGCCTCGCGGTGATTTACGGCGACACCGACTCGGTATTTTTCGGCTCACCGCACGGCAACTTGGATGAGACGGTCGTCTTCGGGGAAGCCATCGCAGCGCGCTACTCCGGGGGGGCGCGACAGCTGGAGTTCGAGAAAATCCTGCACCCCTTCTTTTCGCACGGCGTCAAGAAGCGCTACGTCGGCCAGCAGGTCTGGCCGCGCGAGACGTTGGTTGTGCGCGGCTACGAGACGCGGCGCACCGACGCATTCCCAGCGCAGGTCGAGGCGCTGCAGGAAATATTCGCGCGGCTGATGGAAGGCTCGACCGAGGCAGCGCGCGAGACCGCGCGCGACTGGGTCGCGCGCGTTGCTGCCGGCAAGGTGGCGCCGGAGGAGCTGGTGATTTCCAAGACGGTCAATCTTGGTCGCAAATACAAGAACCCGAAGGCGATGGCGCACCTGCAGGCGCACGCCAAGTTCGTCGAGACCGGCCGCCCCTTCGTCAGCGGCATGAAGGTCGCCTTCATCGTCACCGACGCTTCGCGCACGCCGATGGTCGTCGAGCCCTACTTCTCTGGCGAGGAGCCGGCGGTGCCCGACCGGGACTACTACGCCGGCCGGCTCGCCAAGTCGCTGGCGCGCATCACCGAGGTGTTCGGCTGGGACGAGCGTGCGCTGCGCACCGGCGGCCGGCAGGCGACGCTCTTCTCCGCTGACGGCGCCGGGGCGGCGACCGGGAAGCCGGCCGTGCCGGCGCGAGAACCGCAAGGCGAGCAGCAGAGGCTCTTCTGATGGCTGCGCTCGAGTGGCACAGCGAATCGCGCGAGTGGTATCGCGCCGCGGTGTTGGTGCTGGGGATGATGCTGGCGTCCCGCGCTATCGTGCGCAACGCCGTCGAGGGGCCGCTGTTGGCGGAGCTGAACCTGGACCTGCTCTTCCTGCTGATTGCGTTGCCGGGCTTCTGGCTGGGGGTGCAGGGCTACCGGCTGCGCGAAGGCCGCGGCGCGCTGCTCAAGGCGCGCGGCGAGGAGTTGCTTACTGCGCTCGAACAGGAGCTGCTCGCCGCCGGCTTCACTCCGCGCGAAAAGCAATGCATCTTCGCGCCGTCGTTCGGGCTCTGGCAGCAGGTGGGGCGGCTGACGCTGCCCGACGGCGAAGCCGAGGTGAAGGAGCTCTGGCTCTCGGCATTTTTCTGGCGCAGTCAGGTCGCCTTGCGGGGCAGCCTAGATGAAGCTATCTTAGAACAGGCGCTCGCCCGGCTCGCCGGCTACGCCGGGGAGAACGAGCCGAGCCCCGCACGGCAATAGGCCAGCGGCTTGCGCGACTCGTCGGTGGTGCCGGATTCGACCTGCCCGACGTAAATCGTATGGTCGCCTGCTTCGTGCGCCGCGACGACGCGGCACGCCATGGTCGCGACGCAATCGCCGAGCAACGGGACGCCGCCCGCGAGCGAGTGCGGCGTCGCTTCGAGCAGCGCCTGCTTGTCTTTTTCGGGATTGGCGAAGTCCCACGCCAGCCCGCCCTGGTCGGCGGCACAGACCGAGACGCCGAACTTCCCGGCACGTGCAATCGCGTCGTGGCTGGCAACCCCGTGGTCGATGCAGACGAGCACCAGCGGCGGTTCGAGCGAGAGCGAGCAGAAGCTGGAGACAGTCAGCCCGCCAAGGGCACCGTCGTCGTCGAAGGTGACGATGGTGACGCCGGCGGGGAACTGCCGCATCAGCGCGCGAAAGGTATCGCCATCGACCGCCATGCTGCCCTATCGACGACCACTATTTGAGGCATACGCGGCAGGAACCCATATTTATCCCGGTCGCCGGGATACCGGCGGGAGCCGATGTCCTCACCACGCCTGCCGCTGGTCGCACTCGCGTTGCTGGCGGCGCTGCTGCTATTTCCCGCAGCAGAGGGTGAAACAATCATTATCGACGTTAATGGTAATGGTGACTACACAACAATCGAAGACGGACTGGAGGCTGCTGAAGACGGTGACCTTGTCCGTATCTGGGACGGTACTTATGTTGAATACAATTTGACTATCGAGGATCAGATTACTGTACGGGGTAATGGCACGTCTACAGTCGTTAACGCCAGTTGGGAAGGTCACGGCTTCATTGTAGAACGCGATTATGTTGAAATCAGCCATTTAAAAGTAGAATCAAGCGCCAATGGTTCTATACCAGAAGGCCCTTGGTATGCATATTTTTCTGGAGTTTTCGTCAATGACAATCCCGCTGCCCACCTTTATCTGGAGAGCCTGACTCTGGAAGGTAATTACGTAGGTTTGGCAGTCGATGGAGAGTTCTACATTCATGTCTCAAACAGTACGATAACTAATTCTACTCATAGAGGAGCACATTTTCAGGGCAGTTGGTACTTGCGGATAGACAATTCGACATTCAGCAACAATGACAACAACGGCCTCACTTGTTACACTTGTAACCACGCCAGAATTTACTACAGCGTATTCGAAAATAATGGTGCCCAGGGATTCAATTCAGAGTATCCTTTCAACCAGACGTTTTACGAGACTGATTTTGAGGAGAATACCGGCATTGGCCTTTATTTCCACGCTGGGTCCTCTAATTCAGTTCGAAACGCGCAATTCGCTAACAACAAGGGCGGCATTACGTTAACCGATTCTTCCACTCAAAATGAAATTGGAGCGTGTCAGGCATACAACAATGAGGATCACGGGTACCGTTTCCGTTCAGAATCCACAAGTAACTACTTGAATAATTCCGGTGGTTGGAGCAATGAGTATTCCCTGGCGTTTGAGGATAGCTCACATAACAACACCATAAACGGTGGCTTTTATAGTGGAGATGAGGAATCAATCCTTTTCAGTGGAGATCCATCAACAGGCATTATTCTCTATGAAACTAACTTCGGCGAATCCCTGAGCATCAACTCCGGCTCTGAATTATTAATCAAGAAGAACTTGCGTGTCAAGGTCACTGACAACGGCACGAGCGATTCGTGGAAGATTTATGACAATCAGAGTGACGAGAACCGAGAGGCGTATTCGGGAACGCATGCGATGTGGCTGGGTAATCCGGACAAGAACGATGGTGAATATGAAGACAACTGGGATTTCTCGTTCGTTACCAAGGATGAGATCTCGCTCGGCAGCTCGCCTAAGCTGAGCATTGCAACGTGGTACGAAACTGAAAATACATACGATGGTGGCCATGTACAGATATCTACTGATGGTGGTGAATCCTGGGCCCTGCTGACACCTGCCGGCGGCTATCCCTGCAGCAACGTGGTTGCCCTCGAGAATGAAGGTTACTGCAATCAATCGAACGGCTGGAAAATCCAGAATTTCAGCCTCAGCGACTATGACAACGAGGATATCCAGCTCCGCTTTCGGTTCGCCTCGGACGCGTCCCAAGACAATTACGAGGGCTGGTACATCGATGACGTCAAGGTAACTAATGGTGCCCAGACGCTGTTCGAGGATGATTTCGAGAACGGCAAGGCGAAATGGGCAATCGACCGCTTCGTCATGCCCCTTTCCGGAGCCGATGCGCGCGTTATCGACCGCAACGGCCTCCAGTACGCCTCCACCTACTTTGGCGGCAGCGACCCCCTGAGCAACAGTTTGGGCTGGCTGAACAACCAGGAGGGTATCAAGGTGATTACGCAGCGTTATTTTGGAGATTCCACTCCCGTAGCCCAAGATGTGGAGCTACGGCTGCGCTATTTTGACTGGCACGTAACTTCAGTTCTGAACTTTTCCCAGAATTATACCAAGAGTTTCAAGGTCCCTGATTTCCGGGTCTACCATTCTGGGAACCTCTACTACCACATTCAGTCCGCAATAGAGAATGCGACCGCGGGCGACACCGTCTATGTCTGGAACGGGACCTATCATGAAAACGTGATAATCGACAGGGGGGTGACGTTGTTAGGTAACGGGACCGTAAATACCATAATCGATGGTGTAGGGAATACCGCGATTAGGGTCACAGGTAAGTACGCCACTATAGCAAACCTGTCTGTCAAGGGGGCTACCAACCTATCTGGCACAAACAGGTTCGGAATTCTTGTAAATGAGTCCGGCGGAGCACTGAACGCGACCGGCCTGCGACTGTACGACAACTTTCACGGCATCTATTTCAGCACCACCAAGAAATGGGGTTCCCGGGTTGCCGACAGCATAATTGAATCGAACACTAACACTGGGTTCGGCGTCAATACTGCTACTGGCCTTCGCATCGAGAACTGCACAATCAACAATAACGGTAACGACGGAATTAACCTTGATACTACCTCCAATGTTCTGATTTATGGTAACCACATCCATAACAATAGTGGCCATGGGATTCGCTGGAACGTAGGAGGAACTGGTAATGGTGTCCACCACAACAGGATAATCGACAATAGTGGTGACGGGATTCGAACGGCTTATGTTTCAGCTGGTAGTTTTACCTACAATGAAATCCGGAACCATAACACGGGATTCGGAGGAGGCAGGGGAATCTATACTGGAGCCCGGAACAGCGAATTCCTCCACAACAACATCACCGGTAACGACTACGGCATCACAATCTTTGGCAGCTGTTGCTCGGGCACATACGGCACCGAAAATCAGGTCTCTCATAATTACATCTCCGAGAACTCCTATGGAATACATATCCAGCCATGGGCTGGCAGTAACAATCATCTTCTCTCAAATACAATCAGTGAAAGTGATACAGGTATCTACATCAGCAGTGGTAGTTTCCATACCATTGAAAATTCCACGATATCCGGTAGTAGCTCGTATGATTTTTACATAACGACAGGTGAACATACTGTCGTCAATTCCACTTTCTCTTCCATCTGGATATCCACCAGCGCTGACTTGCGTGAGAGGGAGTTGTTTAGCCTCCGCATCTTGGAAGAGGATGGTGACCCATTTGTCGATTTTGAAATTGCAGTTGAGGATGGCGCTGGCACCGCATACGCTTCGCCGCACTGGGGCGGTAGCGACGATCTTACTGATTCAAGCGGCTCTATCCGCCAGCAGCTGCTACTGGTGCAGCACTGGAACGGTTCCGCAACTCCTGATGTTTTTGCGACCAAGGTCAAGTACGCCTTTGGCGTCCGCGCCAAGGCGCAATCACAGCTGCTGAACCAGACCACGGCACTGGACATCCATGTGCCAGAATACTGGCGCAAGGGACTGGTGCGTAATGTGGATTCAGACGAAAACTACTGGTCGCTGGAAACCGCCATCTCCGAAGCCAGCAGTGGAGACGCACTGCAGATATGGCCGGGCTTCTATCCCGAGATGGTCAATATCGAGAAACCGCTGGTGATAACCGGTAATTCCACCACAGATGTGCTGCTGAAAGGCACTGGTGATGATTACGTAATCGACATTGATGCCGACTCTGTCACGATTCGAAACCTGACAGTCCTGGACGGTAGAGGACTCTATCTTGACAAGCTCTCGAATGATGTAACGCTGGAGTGGCTGGTAATCCACAATTCCTCGATTAATGGTATTTATGCATTCCAGAACGACAATCTGGCCTTCTCCAATCTGACCGTCACTAACAGCTCCGAGCAGGGGATAGTGTTCTACAAGACAACCAGCAGCGTTGTTAGCGACTGCGCTGTTTCGAATAGCGGCGGCTCCGGTATCACAGTCGAAGATGCCTACAGCGTTGAGTTACACAGAATCACCCTGACCGGTAATGGAGGATCCGGAATCCGCCTTGACAAAAGCGATTCAATATCAGTCAGGGACAGCTGGATCTTTGACAACCGCAGAAATCCCGGGTGGTGGGAGGTGTGGTCAACAAATACCGATGGGCTGGTCATGGATAACGTAACTATTTCCGGCATGGGACTGGTCCTGCTGGTTGACAATGAGCAGGCCCACCTCTCAAACCTGACCCTGGAAATCACTCTGGATTCGGGCTATGGCATATATCTGGAAAAGTCGGATTCCAACACCCTGCGCGATATCTTGGTATCGGCTGATGGAGTCCTGGCCAGCGGCATCGTCCTGGAGGATTCCGATGATAACCTACTCATCAACTGCACCGTCAGTGATGCCTTTCACGAAGCTTTCCACCTCAGGAACTCCGCCAATGACAATACAATCCTCGATTCGGTTGCCTCGGGCGGCTATTATGCCCGGTTTGCGGTATGGGTGGCAAGCGGTACCGTGGTTCGCAACAGCACCTTTTCTGGGGCAGGGTCTGAAAGTGGAATTTCGCTCATTTCCGCGCCCGGCACGACCCTAGATAACGTCACCTCCAAGGACAACGGCGTCGCTACCGACCACGACGGCCTCTCCGTTTCTTCGTCCAATGGTCTGCTGGTGAAGAATTCATACTTCAGCAACAACGCCGGCCGCGGCGCCTATATATTTAACTCTGATAATGTGGTTATATATTCCAACCAGTTCGACAGCAACGCCCATGGCCTGGTTCTCTGGACCGTGGATAATGCGCGTGCCTCCTACAACAGCTTTGAGATTGGGGACGGCAATGCCATTGAGTTGCGTTATGGTTCGAACAGCTGGATTGACAACAATACCATCGAGCAGTACGGGAATGACGCATCGCAGAATTTCGGAATCGGTGTTTACTTCTCAGACTGGAACCGAATCCACAATAACACAGTCTCCGACAGCGAGGTGACCGGTATCCTGCTGGGCGATGATGCCGAGTTCAATTACGTGACTGAGAATGAGCTGACACGAATCGAGAATTCAGCCCTCCATATAATCCATGACAACAACTACCTTGCCCGGAATACCCTCTCCGAAACCGAGTCGACTGGTATCACGATAGAGGGAGACTGGAACGACATTGTCGATAACGTGGTAACTGATGGCGAGGCGTCCGGGATTGAGGTGTTCGGCAGTAATAACCAGATTGCTGGAAACAACATATCCGGAAACTCCGACATTCCGTTCCGGGTTCCAGGCCACTGGAACACATTTCATGGAAATACGGTTGACGCCGCAGACGAGGATGCGGTACTGGTTTCCGGCAGCAACAACCAGTTTACTGGCAACCAGCTCACCAACGGCGATATCGGCTTCCTCGTTACCAGTGACTGGAACCAGTTCAATACCAACATCCTAAGTTTCTTCAACGAAGCCTGCTTTGACCTCAGTGGTGATTATATAACCCTTCAGGGCAACCACTGCTCGGCCGCGGCAGAGGGTGCCCGGCTGGCTTCGGTTACCGGCACACTCGCCTGGGATAACAACTGGGCCGGAGTCGAGACTGGCTTATACCTATCCGGCTCAGCCGGTAACCAGTTCACCAACGAATCCGTCTCGGCAGCTTCGCAGGCGCTGATTCTGATGGTCAGCAGCGATAATGAATTCAGCGGTTCTTCACTCGCAGGCGAAATCCACCTGACATCCAACTCGACTGCCAATTACCTCAACAGCTCCGCGTTGCAGGGTACAATTAACTGCGATTCCACCTCGCAGCTCTTCATCGCTGACGACATCACCATCGAGGCACGCAACGCCGATTTCGACACGCCGTTCGAGTCCGTCCACCTGCGCCTGACGGCCGACGGTGTGACCATCTACGCCACGCCCCACTTCGGCGGTAGCGACGCCACCACCGGCAGCGACGGCCGCATCGCCCTGCAGATGCAGGTTCACACCAGCTATGACGGCAGCTCCAGCCCCGAAACGACCGAGTTCGCGCTGGCGTACGCTTTCCGCCTGCGGGAGGCCGCGACCGAGTTCAACACCACGGGACCGCATCAGGAAACAGTCCACATCCCCGACGAGTGGAACTACGGGTTGGTGCAGAACTTACGGACCCTGAACGAATACGGGCTGATTTCCGACGCAGTCGCAGACGCTGTCGAGGGCGACGAACTGCTGGTCTGGCCCAGCCTCTACGAGGAGTCAATCACGGTTGATAAACGGCTCACCATCACCGGGCTCGGCCCGGGGGTAGTGGTGGAGGGCGGCCCTGATACGGCCTTCAATATGGTAGCCACCAGTTCCGTGTTGCAGGGGCTGACCGTCGGTAACTCGAGTACAGGAATCAGGGTTAAGGCAGACTACATCCTGCTCGCCAACCTCACCGTTTCCGATATTTCAGGCAATGCTGTATGGGTTCCGGACTCGGGTGTCTCGGGGCTTCAGCTACGTGACATCACTATCCGCAACGCTTCGTTCGGCCTTTCCGGGCATACTGACAGCCACGGTTTTGATTTGCGTCGTGTGCACATTTCCCAGAGCAGTGAGATGGCAATCGAGCTTGGTGGCTCGGACCACACAATTTCCGAATCCAGTTTCTCAAACGGGGTCTATATCAATGATGGAAGCCAGCTCGAACTGAGGAATACAGCGTTCGGGATGCTACAACTGAATAACCAGACGAACGGGCTGCTCTCCAACATCACGGCTGACTACCTCAACATCTTCGGCGGCGGCGATAACCTGCTACGTCAGAGCACCGTCGGTAATCATATTGAGCTGAAAGACGGCTCGACCGGCAACCGCGCGCTCGACACCACTTTCAGTAATGTCGTATGCGAGACCGGCAGCACCCTCGCCATCGAGTACCGTGTCGTGGTTGAGTTACGCACCGTCGAAGGGCCGGGAAACTGGCTCGACGTCGAACTCCGTGAGGGCGGGCGTCGCGTGTACGCGACACCCGCTTTCGGCGGCAGCGACGCGCTCTCGGACAGCACGGGTCGCCTGCCGGAGCAACTGGTCGCCGGGCTGCTCTACAACGGCAGCGCGACACCCGAGTCCGTGTTGGTGGCGGTTTCGGTGCAGTTCAACGGCTTGCAGGAATCCAGCTTTGGCTTGGCGGGAGACTCGACGCAGCGGGTCTGGCTCAACCTGCCGCCCGGGGCTTTGATAGACTCGGTGAGCCCCAGCCCCGCAATTCAGGGCGATATGCGCGAACCGGTCGACGCGGCGACGAAGGTGTGGTGGCCGCTGGACGAAGGGAGCGGCACCAGTAGTGCAGACGGCAGCGGTAACGGTAACAACCTGACGCTGCAGCCGACCCAGTCGTGGGCACCGGGCTACGACGGCAGCGCGGTCCGCTTCGACGGCCAGTTCATCTATCTCGAGGGGCCGCTGCTCAAGCTCGGCACAACCACCATAGAGCTCTGGTTCAACACCACCGACACTGGCATCGGCACGCTGCTTTCCGACTACTACAGCGGTGACAGCAGCTGGAACCACCACCTCTATCTCGTCAATGGCGAGCCGCACTTCGAGCAGACACAGGGCGGCATGCCGCTCACACTCGCCGCCACCGCGCAGTTCAACGACGGCGGCTGGCACCACGTCGCGGTGGTCCGCTCCGCCGACATGGTCTCGCTCTGGGTCGACGGCGTAATGCTAGACTCGCGTCCGTCCGGGGCTGCGGACACTTCGCAGCGCGACACCTGGCTCGGTATGTCGCCTGACGGGAGCAGCGCCTATGAAGGGCTGATTGACAGTGTGCGCATCTCAAACGGGGCGCGGCATCCGGCCGATTTCCTGATTGGTGGCGGCATCGTAATTTTCTCAGGACAGGCTAGTGACCCGGATGGCACGGTCACCAACTGGACCTGGATTTCGTCGCAGGATGGTATCCTTGGCTACGGCCCGGAGCTGGTGGTAGGGGTGGAGAGCCTGACGCAGATTAGCCATTCCATCACGCTGCAAGTCATCGACAGCAACGGTAGTGCCGCCCAGTCCGGCACCAGTCTGGTCGTGATGCGGCGGCCCGGCGCGGTGATTATTGACCCGCCTGCGCTGGTCCACGAAGGCGACGTCGTCACGCTGGCGGGCGAGGCGACCGGCGGGACGCTCATCACTGCGTGGGAGTGGTGGTCCGACGTCGCGGGGCTGCTCGGCAGCGACCCGACTATTACGGTCTCCACGCTGGCGAACGGCACCCACAACGTCACGCTACGGATGCTGGCCTCTAACAACCTATGGAGCGAAGACGCGACCGTTGCCATCTACGTCAACGGGCGTCCGCGGCTCTCCGAGCCTGCCCTCACAGCGCAATTGCTGGTGCGGGGCGGCACCGTTTCGTTCAGCGCCACCGGGATAGACGACACGGACCCGGGTGGGCAGCTAGCCTTCGAGGCGGCGTATCGCCGCCTCGGTACTGCCAGTTGGGAATCCGCCTACCTTTCGGACCTGGGTCCGGGCAGCTTCAGCTTCGCCCCTGACTTCAACGCCTCGCTCGGCCATTACGAATTCCGGCTCGAGGCGCAGGACAGCCATGGCGGGCGTTCGGGCTGGCTGCTGGTGCCACTACAGGCCGAAGTCACCAACATCCCGCCGCAGGTCTCGACCACGCAGGTCCCGGACGCAGTGGTCAGCGCCGATGGCGCGATGCTCGAGTTCAGCGCGGTTTTCTCCGACATTGACGGCAGCGTACAGCAGCTCCAGTGGGTCTCCAGCCTCGACGGTTTGCTGTCGACCAACGCCACATTCTCGATGAGCCCCGGCAGCTTCAGCGCCGGCAACCACACTATCACGCTGCGCGTGCAGGACAACGACGGTACCTGGAGCGAGACTTCGTTCACGGTCGAGGTGCAGCCGATCGTGGCGCCGGATGGCGAGTTCTTTGGCATTACCAGCGACAGGAACCTGCTGATTGTCGTCGCGGCACTGCTGCTCGGGACGCTGCTGGTTGGCGGGGGGTTGCTGCTCCGCTCGCGCGAAACTCCGGTCATCGCGGCCGCCACCGAGGAGGAAGAGGAGCAGGAACCCCAGCGGCTGGTTGAAACCTGGCTGCCTCCCGAAGGGCTCGAGGGGTACGAGCAGCTGGTCGCGGAATACATGGCGCGCCGCCGTGAGGCGTACCTTGCGGCACCGAGCAACGAGCAGGAGCTGGACTATCTCCATAACAACCGCGAGCGGTTTGCGATTTCATCCTACTTCGAGGTCCCGGTCGACCCGGCGCACCTGATAAGCGACTGGGCGCTGCCGGAAAATCTGCGTGGCAACGTCCACCTCGACGCGGTCCGCAGCGAGATTGTCGAGCGTGTGCTGGATGGCCCGCCCGACCGCAATTACGTCATCATCGGCGAGCCCGGTGTCGGCAAGACCGTGCTGCTGTTCGAGCTGTTTGACCGGCTGATGAACCGCATTCCGGTCGGCCGAATCTCGACCACGACGCTCGGCAAGGCGCACGAGAAGTTCGGCGTGCGGCTTTTCTACGACGACATCCAGGAGAACGCCGAACTGGTGCAGGCACTGACCGACCGGCAGATTAGCGGCGTAATTCTAAGCGCGCGCGAGGCGGACTGGGCCTCGCTGCCGGCGGAGTTCCAGGCGCAGTTCGACCGGCTGACAGTGCCGCTATTCCCGGAGAACGAGATGAAGCTGCTCAGCCGCAAGATGCTTGGCTTCTCAGGGCTGGGCTACGACGAGGAGGCTATCTCGGCGCTGGTGAAGTACGCCGAAGGGTCGCCCATCTATGTCTGGTCGATGATTCGCGAAATGCTGCACCGTGGACTGCGGGCGCTCACCGCGAGCTACATTCAGGAGAACGCCATCCGCGGAATGAACAACTACGTTTCGCTGCTGTTGCAGCGGCTGCTCAAGGATGGCGAGGAATACCGCCCCGGCGGGCTCCACGCGCTCACGTCGCTCGTCTTCCTCGCGGAAACCATGGAGGAGCGCTTCTGCCACGACCTGTTCTACGATGCGGCGGTCGAGCGGCTTTCGACTCACGCGCAGGAGCAGCTCAACGACCCGATGGACCAGGGCACCTTCAACCGCGCGCTGGCATACCTGCCGGACGACGGCAATGTAATCAAGTTCCCGCACGATACCTGGGTTGACGTCATCCTGGGCCACGGCGACCTGAATCCGTTCCGCACCGAGCTGCGCGCCATCTTTCGGCTGTTCGTCGACAGCGGCCTCTTCGAAGAAGTCAAGCGCGAAGTGGTCCCCGGTGTGTGGGAGACCACCGCCAAGCGCTACCACCGCAGCCCGTCTCGGCAGAAAGGCTCATTCCTGGCGCTGGCCGACACGCTGCTCCATAACTTCCAGGTCTCCGAGCTGAAGGAGCTGGGAGTCGATATCGAATTGATTCGTGAGGTCGCCTCGACCTACTCGCACCTGCCGGCCGCTGCGTCGCTGGTATCACGTATCCAGGCGGCCGAGCCGCAGCAGGTGACCAGGATTATCAACATCCAGGACACAGTCTCGCCCGCTGGCGGCGGCCACCCGCCCTACCGGATTGAGGATATTTACCTGATTTACAACGACGGCCGTCTCATCACCGGACAGTCGCTCAAGGAAACTATAATTGACCAGGATATCATGGGCAGCATGCTCACTGCCATCAACGACTTTGTCCAGGATTCGTTCAAGGCGGGGGGGGAGCTGGGGTCTATCGACTATGGCGACAACCGCATCATGATTGAGCGCGGCGAACAGGTGGTGCTGGCGGTGGTTATCTACGGTGAGGAGACGCGTGAACTCCGTTCGCAGGTGGCGAACGGGCTGCGACAGGTCGAGAGCCGTTTCAGCAGCGAACTCGCCGGCTGGAACGGCGATGTTGACCTGCTCTCGGGAACGCACGAAATCCTACAGCCGCTGCTCGACGGCACCCGCGAAGTCAGCCGCGAGATGATTGACGAATACCTTGCGCTCCAGAAGGTCGGCCTGCGCGCCAACTGGGGCCACGTCGCCGGCCACGTTCGCGTCCAGGTCGAGGTGTGCAACTACGATTCGCAACAGTTCAGCGAGGCGCACCTGAAGCTGGAGCGCACCGCGTCGCTGCTCGAGTTGGTCGCGACGCAGCCGGAAACCGAGCAGACCGGCAGCGGCGTGCGCCTTGGCGAGGTCGACCCGCACAGCAGCCACAAGCTGGTGCTCTGGTTCGAGCCGCGCGGAGCCGGCTCCGCCTCGCTCGCGCTGAGACTCGACTACCGTGATTCCGAAGGTCGCAATGCTGGCGTGACGACGACCCTCTTCGCCGGCACCGAGGTCTTCCGCGAGGATGACTTGCCCGATGGGAAGGCACTGAAGAAGCTGCTGAAAGGCGGCAGCCAGCGGCTGCCCGCCAGCCTACCCGAACCGGCCGAGGCGGCTGCGGCTGCGCCAGCTGAGACGATCGAAGTGACGCAGGCCGAGCAAGTCCCGGTCGCTGAAGCGGAAATCGTGGTCGAAACTGAAGTTGTCACGGAGATGGAGCCGGAGCTGAAACCGCCGGCAGAGGCAGAGGACGAGCCCGAGCCGGAAACGAAGCCGGAGCCCGAGCCGGTTGACTTTGGCGAATCAGGGATAGATGACCTGCTCGGTAAACTCGCGGAACTTGGCCCGGAAGCCCCGCCGGAATCCGGAGGCGAATCACCCGACGATAAATATAAAAAAGCCGGAGAGGATCTCGACGTCGTGAAACCGGCGTCGAAAAAGAAGCAACAGAAGCCCGCCGACGATGACGATGGCGAACTGGACGATATCTTCGCCAAACTGAAGGAACTGGACGACTGATTTACCCTCAGATTGGTGCGGGTGCCGGAATTTGAATCCGAGTTCTCAGCTTGGCAAGCTGAAGTGATACCAGGCTACACCACACCCGCACGGCCCGCGCCACGCCCGACGGGATAAAAAGGCTGCCCAAGCCGCTTTAGTCCGGGGCTGGGTGGCGCGGCGATGTCACCGTCGGAAACAGACTCAGATGGCGTTACCGGGCCGCCTGGCGGGTGGCACAGCCACCGCTGGCCGCTGCTGGGGCTGGCGAGCTGTTTCGTCGTGGCGCAGTTGCTGGCGATGGCGCTGGTGCCGAGTTTTGATGCGGCGGAGATGCAGGCGTTCGAAGACCCTGACGACCCAGTCAATTCGGGTCTTTACATAGTATTGATTTTGGCTTTCACCGCCTTCGTACTGTGGCTGGTGCGGCGCGGGTTACAGAACCTGTTGCAGCTGATTTTCCTGGGTGCCGTTGGGATGACTTTCGTCTACGTCTTCTACCCGCTATTTCTCGAGCTTGGCTTCGCACCGGCTGGTGCGTGGCTCGCAGGTATTGCGCTGGCGGTCCAGCTTACCTTCCTGCTGCTGACGTTCCCCGAGTGGTATGTCATCAACACCTGCGGGGTGCTGATTTCAGCTGGCGCGGCGGCCATCTTCGGCATCTCGTTCGGGCTGGTCCCGGCGCTGCTGCTGCTCGTAGGCTTGGCAATCTACGACGCGTGGGCAGTCTACCGCACCGGCCACATGGTTGACCTGGCAGACACGGTGATGGAGCTGCGGCTGCCCATCCTGCTGGTGATGCCCAAGGCCCGGGGCTATTCGTTCCTGAAACAGCGCAGCCTGCAAGCGCAATTGGATTCAGGCGAGGAGCGCGAGGCGATGTTCATGGGGCTGGGCGATATCGTGATTCCCGGGGTGCTGGCCGTTTCCGCCAAGGCCACTCTCGGCTGGGGCGTCGGGCTGGGCGCTTTGCTGGGGGGACTGGCCGGCTTCGCGGTCCTGATGCACTTCGTGCTCGGCGGCCGCCCGCAGGCGGGGCTGCCGCTGCTCAACGGCGGCGCCATCTTGGGCTGGGCGTTTGCCGCCATCCTGCTGACTGGCAGCCTGGGGTTGTAGCGTGGCGGCGGTCCCGGTCCCGGGCGAGCCTGCGTTGCACCTGCCCGACGAGCGGCTGCTCGTCGTCGCGGACCTGCATTATGGTGTCGAAGCGGAGCTGTTGCGGGGCGGAATGTGGGTTCCCAACCGCGCCCGCCAGCGCACCGAGCGGTTGCTGGCACTGGTGGCGCAAACGAATGCGGAGCGGTTGCTGCTGCTGGGCGACGTGAAGCATCAGGTACCGCACTCGAGCCACCAGCAGAGGCGCGACCTGCAGCGGATGTTCAGTGCGCTGGGCGAGGCGGTGCAGGTCGAAGTGGTCCCCGGCAACCACGATGGAGGGCTGCGCGAACTCGCGCCGGGGAGCGTCCGCTTCCACCCCGTGCAGGGAGTCGTCGTTGGCGACGTGGGTCTGCACCACGGCCACGCCTGGCCCGCGCCCGAGGTGATCGCGTGCCGGCATGTGGTCGCCGGGCACAACCATCCGGCTATCGCCTTCCGGGATCGCGTTGAGAAGTTGCACACAGCCGACTGCTGGCTGCGCGTGCCGCTCGTCGCGGGCGAGCGTTACGATGCGGTGGGCGAGGAGCTGGTTATCATCCCTGCCTTCGGCGAATTGGCGGGCCGCACGATGAACCGCGAGCCGCTGACTGGTTTTGGCCCGCTGCTGCGCAACGGCTACGGCGACTTGCCGGCGGCGCGAGTCGAGTCGCTCGACGGGCTCGACTTTGGCGAATTGCGCCACTTGATGGACCTGCGGTTGGAGCGATGAAACTCGACCCGCGGCTATGGGCCGCTCTGGAGAGCCGCGGGCTGGCGGAGCCGACGCCGGCGCAATCGGCGGCGTGGCCGCCGATTGCGTCCGGGAAGCATACGCTGTTGATTGCCCCGACGGGAGTCGGCAAGACCGAGGCGGCGGTCGTGCCGCTACTTGACGCGCTTCTGCGCAAGCCGCCGCAGCCAATTGCGGTGCTTTACATCACCCCGCTGCGGTCGCTCAACCGCGACATGCTGCGTCGGCTCAAGGGCTTCGGCGAGGAGCTGGAACTGCCGGTCGCAGTGCGGCATGGCGACACGTCGCAGAAGGAGCGCAACCGGCAGTCGCGCCACCCCGCGCAACTGCTGGTAACGACGCCCGAAACGCTGCAAATTATGCTCTCGGGCAAACGGCTGCGCACCCACCTGGCGCAGGTGCGCGCCGTCGTGATTGATGAAGTGCACGAGTTGGCGTCGAGCGAGCGCGGCGCGCAGCTCTCGCTGGCGCTCGAGCGGCTGGTGCTGCTTGCAGGAGAATTCCAGCGCATCGGCCTGAGCGCGACCGTTGGCACTCCCGGGGAGGTGGCCGGTTTTCTCGGCGGCGACCGCGTGGTTGAAATCGTCGCGCCGGCGATTGTGCGGAAGATGGACCTGCAGGTGGTTTCGCCGCAGCCCGATGACACGGACGAGACGCTGTCGGCCGAACTCTACTGGGAGCCGCAGCGGATTGCGGCGCTGCGCTACTGCGCCGACGCGGCTGCCGGCCGGCCGACACTGCTCTTCGTCAACACGCGCGACACCGCCGAGGCGCTGGGCGTGCGCTGGCGCATGTGGCAGCCCGAAGCGCCGTTAACGGTGCACCACGGCTCGCTCTCACGCGACGTGCGCATCGAGGCCGAGGAAGGCTACCGCACCGGCGACATCAGCACGCTCATCTGCACATCATCGCTCGAGCTGGGCATCGACGTTGGCAACACCGAGCTGGTATTGCAGTATAACTCCCCGCGCGACCCGTCGCGGCTAAGCCAGCGGCTCGGCCGTTCGGGGCACCGGCTACGCGCGACCGCCATCGGCCGCGTCGTCGCCAGTGAGCCGGTCGAGCTGCTCGAGGCAGCCGTCGTTGCGCGGCGCACACTGGCGGGCGAGCTGGAGCCGTCGCGCATCCGTGAGGCGCCGCTCGCGGTGCTCGCCAACCAGCTCATCGCTTGGACCGTCTGCGACAAGTCGGTAGACCGCCAGGCGATGCTCAGCGCGGCCCGGCGGGCGTGGCCGTTCCGCGAACTGCGGGGCGAGCAGCTGGACGAGCTGCTGGCGTTGCTCGACCGCCTACACCAGGCGCGGCCCGTGGAAAACAATGTGAGGCAGGGACCGCGCGCGCTAAAGTATTTCCACGGTAACCTGTCGCTAATTCCCGACGAGAAGACGATGTCGGTGCGCGACATTTCGACGCGCCGGCTCATCGGGCGACTCGACGAGCGGTTCATCCTGGACCTGACTCCGGGCGAGCGTATTATCTTCCGTGGCGCGGCGTGGGAAGTGCTCGAAATCGAAGAAGAAGTCACGGTCGCTCCGGCGCCGGCACTGGGCGAACTGCCGCGCTGGATTGGTGAGGATATTCCGGTGCCGCAGTCGATCGCCCGTGAAGTCGTGGAACGACTCGCAACGGGCGACTGGGAGGGGCTACCGCTCGCTTCAGAGGCGCGCGAAGCGCTTGAAAGCTTCCGAACATCTATATTTAAAGACGGCGAAACGCCTGCGCCCGGTCGCATGACGCTGGAGCGGCATGAGCGGCTACTGGTGCTGACGCACGCTGGCGGGACGCGGCTCAACCGCACGCTGGGGATTGTGCTGGCGTCGTTACTGACTTCACGGGCAGGCGAGGCGTGCGGTTTCCAGAGCGACCCCTACCGCGTCATTCTCGATCTGCCAGCGAGGTTGCGCGCGCGGGATGTGGAGCAGACCGTGCGCGCGCTGCGCCCCGGGCTGGGACCGTTGCTGCGGCTCGCCGTGCGGAGTTCCCCGACGCTGGGACCACAGCTGCTGCACGTCGCGCGCAAGATGGGTGCGATTGCTCCCGACGCCGACGTGGGGCGCTTCGGACTGCGGCGACTGCTGGCGGCCTACAGTGATACGCCGCTCTACCGCGAGGCGGTCGAGCGGCTGCTGTTTCACCAACTTGATGAGCCGGGGCTCGAGGCGCTGGCAATTGCGCTGGCAGACGGCAAGCTCGTAATCGTTGCGTCCGCGGCAACGCCCTTCGGGGCTGGCGCCCTGGAGCCGTATCGCGATCTGCTCAAGCCACCGCGTCCCGGCAGCGCTATTCTGGCGGCGGTCGAGCGGAGGCTGCGCCGCACCGTACTGCGGCTCGAATGCCTGGCGTGCGACAACTCCCGCCGCCGCCGCAGTAGCGACATCACCGT
>Ga0187827_10001832_pt1 | contig 30119 bp, 28 predicted proteins | sample ETNtaG_39_FD_167969 | JGI IMG/M metagenome (GOLD analysis project Ga0187827, IMG submission 167969) | Marine microbial and viral communities from oxygen minimum zone, Eastern Pacific Ocean - ETNP2014_SV_150_PacBio MetaG (Illumina Assembly) | ecosystem: Environmental > Aquatic > Marine > Hypoxic...
TTGGTGGCGGGATTGCCGTGGGCTTAGTTACAGGAGTAGATGTTGGCGGTAAAGATGTTGCTGTGTCCGCAATTGCAGCTTTCTCTTTTACAAGACTCACCTCATCAGTAGCATCAACATTTTCAGTATTTACGCCACAAGCTATTAGTAGGGATATCAATCCTGCAACGATTACATATGTTAGATGCTTCATATTTCCCGCATTATCCCCTTAACTCTATGGTAATAAGGTTGCAGCAGATGGTCTTAATTTACAATCTTGCCTATAGGAGGATTTTATGAGGATTCATTAGAAGTGGCCTATTCTTAGCCATGAAACGTTATGATTCGGTAATCCTGCACGATAGACTAGAATTGCCAAGGAGGAGATGGTATGAAATTCAGCAAACCATTAATGTTTCCGTGCTTGATTTTTATGCTTTGGACTATCGGATGTGGCGGCACACAGCAGTCCGTTACTGCGTCCGCTGCCACGCCAACTCCCACGCTGACGCCCGATGGTGCAAGGATCGCTTTCCATTCCACCCGCGATGGCAACCATGAGATATACGTGATGAACATCGACGGCTCCAGTCAGACCAATCTCACACCTATCAATGTTACAGCTATGCTGTGATCAAATAAGAGGGATTAAAGATGCGCCCGCCCGCTCCCGCGTATGAGTGAATTAAACTAATTAGACTACTTTAATATGTTTAGGTTTATTTGATTTCGGACATTCTTTATGTTGATTTTTATTAGGGGTAAATTGTGTTCTGTCACCTTTGTTGTGATGTTAATTATTCTCATTTCGATTATTCAAACCGGGTGCCTGGTGTTAGATAAATATTTTGTGTATTTTCCAAACCATGAACTGCCTATGACCCCATCGGATGTTGGCCTAAATTATGAGGATGTTTACTTAACTTCTGCAGATGGAATTGAACTACACGGATGGTTCCTACCTGGCGAGAGTGAGATTGCGCTGGTCTGGTTTCATGGAAATGCTGGAAATATAGGTGACCGGTTGGATTACATAAAACTGATGCATACTTATGTGGGAGCCAGTATCTTTATTTTTGACTATAGAGGTTATGGATTAAGTCAGGGATCACCTTCGGAATCAGGGTTGTATTTGGATGCTGAAGCTGCAGTGGATTTTTTGATAGATCGAGTAGGATCCGAAGAAGGCACTCAGAATGTGTGTTTTTTCGGGCGATCCTTAGGTAGCGCAGTTGCTCTTAAAATGGCATCAATATATGACGTTGGCGGAGTCATAATAGAGGCTCCATTCACCTCTACAGTGGCTTTGGCAAAAATTCACTACCCTTATCTTCCTGAATTTTTGGTCAATCTACTGATTCGTGACAGATATGCTTCTGGTTCAATGGCCGGCAGTCTTGGCTCTCCACTCATGGTTATTCATGGAACAAATGACTCGGTTGTTCCAATTGAGATGGGAGAAAAGATTTATGATTTAGCTAATGTTAACAAGTCTTTTTACGCTGTTGTAGGGGCGGACCACAACGATACATACATCATTGGTGGAGAAAATTATTTCAGAAAAATACTGGAGTTTGTAGAATGAGTGACATCATATTTCGTCGGTCTTTGACACCATAGATAAGTGCTACCTAAACCGGTATGTAAGTCAGAATCAATAATCGGAGCCTCGCCGAGAGAAAATATTTGGATCAGACTAACGGGTAAACCGGTAGATTTTCTCGTCAAAGGAAAGTATGAATATTTCTCCAGCAGGAGATTGGGCGAACGACGATATGTTCAAGGATGAATCGGCGATCTGCAGGTGCTCGGTAATCTCGTTACCATCATGCCTTAGAGCCCATATTTTTCCAGTGCAATAGTCTCCATATACATAGGCCCCTGCTAATTCTGGTAATCTCGAACCTCTATAAACGTAACCGCCCGTCACGGAACAACCTTCCTCACGGCCGTACTCCGCAACAGGAAGCTCTAACCCTGATTGGTCGCATGCTTCATCCGAATCAGCATAGCAATGAGATCCCTCCATTATGTTCCATCCGTAATTGCTCCCCCCTGTCACCAGGTTGATTTCCTCAAAATCGTTCTGTCCAACGTCCCCAACCCATAAGCTTCCTGTCTGAGAATCGAAGCTGAATCGCCATGGATTTCGTAGCCCATACGCCCAAATCTCGCCTTTTGCGTTGGAGGAACCTGTAAAAGGATTGTCGGAAGGGACGGTGTATGTACCTTTCGAGTCTAACGTCCTAACGTCGATGCGAATAATTGAACCCAACAGCGTTGTCAGGTTCTGTCCATTGCCGATAGGGTCCCCTTTTTTACCCCCGTCGCCAAGACCGATATATAACAGGCCTTGTGGGCCAAAGCGAATCTGTCCTCCATTGTGATTGGAATAAGGTTGAGGTACCTCAAATATCACTCGCTCACTGCTCGGATCACCGCTGCTAATATCGCCTGGTCTGATGGTAAATCGGGAAAGTACAGAACGTCTTGGGTTCGCGGCGGAATAGTAGAGGTAGAAATGCCCGTCGCCCGAAAAATCTGGAGATAAGGCCATTCCCAGAAGACCTTCCTCGTTGCCTTTATCACTTACCCTGCCCCGGATGTCTAAGAATTCTTGAGGTTGCGGATCTCTTTCATTGAAGTTAAATACCACGATTCTACCTGGCTGCAAAACGAGGAACGCCTGCGGGGTACCAACGCCCGAGAATACTAGGTCAACCATTCTCTTGAAAGAGACCTTCGGAAACATTCTCTCGATATTCAGGGAACTAAGAGGTGTGTGGGGAGTCGATGTGGAAGTTGGGGTAAGGGGTATCGGAGAGGGGGTAATATTAGCTGGGGGGACGAATACAAATGGTGGTGTCGCTGTTGATGCATTCTTGGTTTCTACATCAAGACCCTTAGGCTGGGTCACTAATTTAGTTGGCGAAGCGAAAGGTTCCTGTGGACCATCCTCAGAAACAGAGGAACAGGAAAACAGTATTAGTAATACCAGTATTAAAAAGCCCGGATTCTTCATTCAGAGCTGTTTGCAGAATGCATAAATTTCTCGTTGAGATTTAGCGACTGAGGCTCAACAACTCTAGCATTGTTAACGACTGGTTGGTATGCCATGAATAAACTCCAGTTTTATCAACTTAAAATCTATTCTATTCTCCAATTCAAATGCATTAGTATGTTTAGATGTTCTCACGTCTCTATTACGGCTGGTGGATAGTTTTAGGAGCTATCCTTTGTAATTTTGCATTCCTGAGTGTAAGCCAATCTGCCATTGGCGTATTCACTCTACCCATGGTGGACGATCTAGGCTGGAAAGTTTGGCAATATACGTTGGGACCCTCCATTGCAATTGGTACGGGAGCGTTCTCGAGCATAGTAGTCGGAAGTATTCTTGATAAGAGAGGACCCAAACCGCTGATATTCACCGGGGCTTCTATGAGTGCTGTCTGCCTGGTCCTACTTGGGATCCAGTCCAGTTTAATGGTTTATTTATTCGTATATTTAATTGCTGGATTCGTTGGATGGAATTTATTTAGTCCATTTGTTGTGAATTCTGCTGTTAATAAGTGGTTTGTCAGGAAGAGGGGATGGGCACTGGCGCTAGGGTCGTCGGGAATATCTCTCGGTAGCTTAATAACCCCTCTGTTTTTGACTGGAGTTGTAGACACCTCTGGTTGGCGAACCGGGTATTTTTCCCTTGGTGTTTTTATACTTATTCTGATTATCCCTGTAAGTTTCTTTATGCGTCGAACCCCAGAGGATCATGGCCTTTTACCTGACGGGATTGACGACTATGATGATCCTAGTTTCTTGGATATACCTGAATCTGAATTCCGACCTCTCAATCGTTCAGAAGCAATCAATACCAGTAGTTTTTGGTTCCTAGCCTTTGGGTTTACTTTGATAGCGGCAGGGCTTGCTTGTGTGCTGATACATGCAATTCCCTTTTCTCAGGAGTCAGGGTTTGCCCGAACTGTCGGCGCAATTGGTATTTCAGTCAACGGCCTTGCCAATCTGTCATCAAAGCCGGTGTGGGGGTTTGCAATGCAAAGATTTCACCCGAAATTTCTTGTGATGGTAGCCTATTCTATATCCTCAATCGGTGTGTCTTTAATGTTATTATCGGGTCCAATTTCACTGATTCCAATGTTATTGGCAGGGTTTTTCCTATATGGATTTGGATTTGGGGGAACCATTCCTCTAAGTGAATCTTTGTGGGCACGATATTTCGGTCGGGCACATATAGGATCCATAAGAGGTATAACACAACCAATCAGAATACTTGGTACAGCTGTGGCCCCTGTATTGGTTGGGCTATTGTTTGATATCACCGATACCTACAGACCAGGGTTTGTATTGGTGATCGGAGCACTTCTTCTGGGGGCCATTCTGGTTTTCTTGTCAAGAGAGCCCCAAATGACTGAACCGTAAGTAGGTTATCAGCCGTATTGTTTTAACAACCAAGTATTATTTAATTCGCTTCATGAGTTTGCAATATAGTTCCAAGGTTTCGCACATTCCTGTTCATAAAGAAAGGCCCGATAGCGAAAACGGCGATGAGAATCCCACCTATTGCTACTGCAATGGGAACTCCAGTGATGTCTTCCCCAATATATCTTGATAGCGCCCCAGCATACATTCCACCTAGAGGCATTATGCTCCATGTCATCCCGTAGAATCCCATAACTCTTCCCCTCATGTGGTTTGGAACCATTATTTGTAGCGAACTCATTATCGATACCATGTAGCACGAACTACTTACCCCGACGATAAAAAGAAGAACGAGTGCGACGTAATAATTTCCATATTGCATTGAAGAGAGGGCAAAACCAGCTATTGAAAGACCAAAAAATACGGATCCAAATATTATTAACAGTCCTTTTTGTTTGAAATTTCCGGTTCTTCCAATAATCATGGTGGCTGATAGTGCGCCAATTCCGCCTAGACCCATCAAAACTCCCTGACCATCTGCTCCTACCTTGAGTATATCTACGGCAAAAACAGGCATCATGGGTATATATGCCATGCCAAAGAAACTGTTAAAGAATGTAATACAAATTAATATCAAAAACACATTGTTTTTCCATATGAAACGAACCCCTTCCAATAAATCATTTCCTTTCGATGCCGGTTGAGCTTCAGATTCATCTTTTGGTACTGTAATTGAGAGTACTACTGCTGCCATTATAAAAAACCCTAGGGCGGAAATTAGAAAAGACGTAGCCGTTCCAGTTAGGGAAATTACTACTCCTGCTATAGCCGGGGCTATTATTCTGGTTCCTGTCCATATTGCTGAATTTAGTGCCACAGCGTTCATCATTACTGATTTATCGATTAGGCTGGGGTATATAGCTACTCTCGCTGGCTGGTCAAAAGCATTGATAGCTCCGGTAAGGAAGGCCAAAGCTATGACGTGCCATGCCTGTACAACCCCTGCGAAAGTTAACCCCGCTAGAACCAATATTATTAGACCGTTAATTGTTTGGGTTATGCCTATTAATTTTTTTCGGTCTAGCCTGTCTGCAACGACTCCACCAAAGATATTCAACACTATGGCGGGAAGTGCGTTAGCCAAGCCAACATAACCCAGATATAGAGGTGATTCAGTTAAATCATGGATGATCCAGAATTGACTGAAGTTCAACATCTGAAACCCGATAACTGATGCCAATGTGCCGAACCAGTAAGCCCGGTAAGAGGGGTAGGCCATTGCTGGACCAAGAAATTTTTGAGAAATTGCTGATATCATTTATGCGCTGAAGTACTCCCTTCCATAAGATTGAAAATGCGTAGTGCTGACCATGTAATGCTGGGAGGCGGCATACATGTCTCTAAAGCACTGCTGCAGGAGATTGTTTCTATTAAGGGCGGCACCGCCTGCATACTGGAAAAATTTTGTCACTATCTGCAATGATTCTTGAGTGACCCAGGACCCAATGGCTCTGATTTTTGCTTGTTCCCTAATACTTAACCTTATCCTGCTATTGAAGGCATAGTTCCCCTCCTAATGTTTTAATGCATGACACTTATCATTTAGCTTAATGATATGCTAACGATTAGTGTTTTGGAAACGGGTTTTTTCGGAAGGAGTGTAATAGCTATGAAACTAGCGTTTTTTAATAATTTTACTTTGGGAGTCGTTAAAGGGGACAAAATTGTCGATATATCCAAAGCGGTTCCTGTGGATGAGCATAATCATGCCCAAGGATTACTAAATAGGATTATAGAATCCTTCGATGATTACAGACCTGGAATTGAGAAACTGGTCGCTGCTGAAGAGGGAGTGGACATTGCTTCCGTAACTTTTAATTCGCCTGTCCCAAAGCCACACAACATTGTTTGCATGGCGGTTAATTACATGGAAGATGGTACCAGGGATGAACCTGCTCCTATCAATGCTTTTCCAAAATCACCCAACGCTGTGCTGCCGGACGGTGGGACTATTGTTTTACCTGATGTACCAGCCACGATATTTGAACCTGAAGCTGAGTTGGCTTTGGTAATAGGGAAAAAGGCCACCAAAATTAAAGCTGAAGAGGCTTATGACTATATCTTTGGATACATGAATTTTATAGACATGTCGGCTAGAGGGTTAACCAGCGGAGGTGGCGTGTTTTACCAAATGAAATCAAGAGATACTTTCGCTCCTATGGGCCCTTATTTAGTTACTGCTGACGAAATTAAAAATCCGCAAAATTTACAAATCAATCTACATGTGAATGGGGATCTGAAACAGAATTTTAATACTGATGATATGGCTCACAAAATACCTCGAGCTTTGGAGTGGATAACTTCAATACATACTTTAGAGCCAGGGGATGTGTTGGCTACAGGCACTAACCACAGAGGTTTAAGCCCTATTATGCACGGCGACACAGTAACTCTTGAGGCAGAAGGATTGGGTTTACTGACCTTAAAAGTTCGAGACGATTTAAAAAGGGAGTGGGAGAGGGCAACTCGATTAGAAAGAGAAGAGCAAGGTCACAGTGACACAGCGCCACAGATTAAAGGTAAGTATTCATAAGCGACCTTAAATCGACTTAGCATCTTCAATAGCCTTTGCAAATATTCTGAGAAGTTCATCGTTTGGCTTCCTCAGTATGGAAAGATTCATGGTTAGATGTAGAATGTTTTCTGACTTTGTATCGCTGTTGATGAAGACATTTTGAGAACGAAGCCTTTCGTATAATGTGGGCAGGTCTACATTTTGGTCAATTTCAACAGGGATGATGTTAGACCCGTCCTGGTATCGCTTCACATTAATATTTGGTAACCCATTGAGAGATTCCAGTAATTCGGCCGATTTTTCGTTTGCCAATTCTGCATCGGTTTGAAAAGTCTCAAGGCCGTTTAGAGCCAGTGCCGCCGCTAAAGAGGCAGACGGCAAACTACCGCCGAACATTCTCCTCACATGGTATAGGTTCTCACAAAATTCCTTTGATCCTGCCAGTACCGCACCGTAAGGGGCTCCGAAATATTTCCACATTGATATATAAACAGTATCGAACAGGTTGCTATAGGCTTCCAAACTAATTTTAGTTACAGCACTCGCTATCAAAAGGCGAGCTCCATCCAGATGAGTCGGGATTCCCTGTTGGTGACAGTAACCGGTTACATCTTTCATCGCCTCATATGGCATCACCCGTCCGTAACATCTCCTAACGGGGGTTTCAATAACCACTGCACCTACAGGGGTAGTCACTCTTCCACTAATTGATGTATTTAATGCTCCTTTTAGCTCATCCAAACCGAAATATGGTTTGTTTGGGCCAAGAGGAATCAAATTTATTCCACTAAGTTGCTGGACCGCATCTCCACTGTCTTGGTAAATATGGCTTTGCTCTGGAACAATGGCTCTTTTGTTGGATAAGCATAATTGCCTAATTGCCACGTGGTTGGCTAAAGTTCCGGTTGGAAAAAAGACAGAAGCTTCCTTTCCCAGTTTTTGCGCCATAGTTGTTTCTAATTTTTCCACCTCACCGCCAATAGAATAATTATCTTCCGATATTTTTTTAGATTCTGAAATATGGTTAAGATGGTTAATGAATTCAACGTTGTAAAATGGAGCATCATCACCATAAAAGAATACGGATTGTTCTTGAGGATTGAGATCCTCGTTGTTAGTGGAATTCATACTGAGTATTCCTTTTTTATATATTTTATTTGCCTTAGCAATTTGTCAGCGTTCTGAGTATATAATTTCCGCCACGGGAGCAAGTATGTTATTTCTAGTAGTTAGTTCACCAAATCCTGAAAGACCTTCTGAAGTAAAAGAACAAAGGCGAAAATATTGGCCGTGGGCTCAGGATAAATTAGACAAAGGTTTGGCGATAAGTTTTTATGCTCGCACCGGAAGGGGTGCTGTGGCCACATTTGATGTTGATTCCAACGAGGTGCTTCACTGCCTTCTTAACGAATGGTCGGAAATTGTTCCAGCCAAATTTGATATCTATCCGCTACTGGATTCGGAGTCAATAAAGTCTTTTTTGGGTAGCTGACCGAAATATATGAGTTAATGATTCAACAGGAGGAACAATGCATCAGGGCATATATGAACTGGCTAATCCAAACGCTTTAGATACACCCGCTATGCTCACATATTCCCATATTGTGGAAGAAAATATCAATGAAATTATTCGCATTTGTGGTAAGCCAGAAAATGTTGTACCACATGCGAAGACACATAAATCTTCTGATGTTTTGAATATTCAATTGGATAGGGGAATAAAATCTTTTAAATGTGCAACGCTGAAAGAAGCTGAAGTAGTAGCAGGGTGTGGTGCAAGCGAAATCGTCATCGCATATCCCATGGTGCATCCAAGGAAATTAGAAAGGTTTTCCAACCTAATTAAATCGTTTCCAGGCACAGAATTTAGGGCAATTGCCAGCACTAAAGTGCATTTGAATCTTTTATCTGGAGTTTCCAAAGCAATATATGGGGATATCGGCGTTTATATGGACCTTGATACAGGTATGCGCCGTACGGGAGTTCAACCTGGTACAAACGCTAATGAATTCTACAAAAGCATTGATGCTACCGATGGGTTAAGCCCTATTGGTATACATGTTTTTGATGGTGAGACCTTATATATTCCAAGCTTCGAAAAAAGGAGCCTTATTGTTAAAAGGAACATAGGGTTTATGGAGGAAATTTGGTCTGCTGCTAATACTAATGGAATACAAGTTAAAGATAATCTTGCAGGGGGATCATGGTCTTTTCAACACTATGCAGACCATCCCAATATTCGACCAACACCCGGAACTTGGATTTACTGGGACACTCGAAATGCCGAAATGGAAGAATTAGGATTTCGCATAGCCAGCTTAATATTGGGTCAGATAGTTGATGAAGATGCGGAGATGGATACAGTCACTATTGATATAGGATCTAAATCCTGTTCTTCAGATCAACCGCTCCAACATAGATTTAAACTAGTTCATTACCCGGATACTGAACTAGTTATTCAAAATGAGGAACATGCGGTTGTTAAGTTGAATGGAGCTTCACTGAATGTGGGTGATTTTGTGATTGCGGCTCCCGGACATGCCTGTACATTAACGGTTAAATTTCCATATACAAATGTAGTGTCAAAAGATGGTCAGATAGTGGGTAGGTACATGCATGATGCAAGAGATAGGATTTAATTAAAGTCCCAACTTCTTTGCTAAGTCCTCATTTGTTGGTTCAACTAGGAACGTCCCGTCGGAAAAAATAATAGTGGGAACTCGTTGGTTGCCATTATTTAATTCCTTAATATATTCCTGATACTCCGGCTCATCGTCAACATTAGTCCAGTCGTAATCTATTTGGTTACGGTCAAAAAACGCTTTGGCCCTAGTGCAATCTCCACACCAAGTTGTGCCATACATTTTGATTGAACTCATTTGTAACTCCTCTTAATCGAGCCCATATTCTAGACGTTCTAATAGTCTTTGAACAGGTATATACTGCCACTTGACCACTTAGTTACAGGGAGGTGTTTAGCTATGGATAAAGCTTTGCAAGGAATAAGGATTTTGGATTTAACTCAATACGAAGCCGGACCTTCTTGTACTCAAGTATTGGGATGGTTAGGTGCTGATGTCATTAAGGTGGAACAGCCGGGCAAAGGTGACCCGGGTCGATCCGTACAGCTTTCGGGTGCTAACAAAACGTCGCCGTATTTTTTAAATTTCAACAGTAATAAGCGAAGCGTAACTTTGGATTTAAAGAACGAGAAGCACAGGGAAGTATTTAGCGATCTAGTAACTAAATGTGATGTTTTGGTTGAAAATTTCGCTTCCGGGGTTTTGGAGAGATTAGGGTATACTTATGACACGTTGTCCAATATAAATTCACAAATAATATTCGCAAGATTAAAAGGTTTTGGGACATATGGGCCCTACAGTGAGTATAAAAGCTTCGATCCGGTCGCTCAAGCAGCCGGGGGGGCCATGGCAGTAACTGGCATACCGGGTGGGCCTCCACTCAAACCAGGTCCGAACATTGGAGATAGTGGCACTGGATTGCATGGCGTGGTTGGAATATTAGCTGCCATCATACAAAGACAGACTACAGGAAAAGGCCAGGTGTTAGAGGTGTCAATGCAAGATGCCGTAGTTAGTTTGTCCAGAGCTTCGATGAGTATATACAGTGATACGGGTGAGCCTCCCGCAAGAAGAGGCCCCAGAATTCCCGGCCGTGCAGGCGCTGGCATATACAAATGCGCCCCTGGCGGACCAGACGATTACGTTTATATCTTGGCCATGTCTCAACGGAGAAATATTTGGGAAGATTTCATGAATGCGATAAATAGAAGAGATCTATGCGATTCTGAAATTTTTGATGACCCTAATAAAAATGCAGAACAAATAGATTCGGTGATTGAAGCTTGGACAATAAATAATACTAAACAAGAGGCTATGTCAGTCTTGGGGGGCGCAGGAATTCCCTGTGGGGCAGTTTTAAACGCCCGAGACATCTACAACAACGAACACCTACAGCAACGGGATATGATAGTCGATATAGAACATCCGGACAGAGGAGAATTCCAAGTACTAGGATGTCCTATCAAGCTTTCAGATTCAGTTGCCGAAATAGTTACACCGCCTTTATTAGGGCAGCACACAAAAGAAATTCTTTCTGAAGTTTTAGGTTATACCGAGGATCGAATTAAGTCGGTAATTGACTAACAATTTATGAGGGTAGTTCGCCCATATCTTGAAGAGTCTTTTTTACTATTTTGATGGATGACACGGCCGCTGGCACACCTGCATAAGCCGAGGCATGTATCAACAAGCTGACTATCTCCTCGGGTGTGACGCCGTTGTTGATTGCACCTCTTGTGTGCAATCCTATTTCACCTTCAGCACGGAGCGCGACTAAAACTGAGAGAGTTATAAGACTTTTTGTCTTCTTATCGAGAGGTCCTCTCGTCCACACTCCTCCCCATGCGTTCTCAGTTATGAATTCTTGGAAAGGTCTATCAAAATCCGTTGCTCTGGCAAACGATTCCTCCACATACTCTTCACCAAGTACCGATTTTCTCATTTCTAAGCCTTTGTCAAATTGGCTAGGCATTTTCAATGGCTCCGTTATTTATGTCCGATTAGATTATGTTAACTAAAGTAGTTTTATATTAGCTATCTTCTTTGATCAAGTCCGATATTCTTTCTGCCATTGTCATAACAGTGACGTTAATGTTTGCTCTAACGCACTCTGGCATGATCGAGGCGTCGACGATCCTCAAATTTTTAATGCCGTGGACTTTTCCCGTTTGGTCAACCACTGAATTGGGATCAGATTTAGGCCCCATTTTGTTAGTGCAGGAGATATGGTGCCCTGTAGTGACTTCCTTCATTAACCAGGAGTCTAACGATTTATCAGATTGTAAGTCAGAGTCTAACGGAGTTAATCGTTCCTGTATAAGAGATGACATATCAGGATGATTTTCTAAACCAACCAACATTTTCACCCCATCGCGGAACCGTCTCCGATCTTCCTCCTCTGCTAGGTAATTGTAGTCTAGGTATGGCTGGTCTCTGTAATCATCTGAATTTAACTTTACTTCCCCTTTTCCTTTAGCCAAATTAATGCATAGATTGGTTTGGATCCCTACGGGATTGTTTCTCAATCCACCTCTTTCTGGTCTGTCGCTTGCGACAGCCATCATGTAAACAATCATATCGTTTTCAAGATTTGAGCCTTCGGCTGTATACCGAAGAGTCAGCTGTATCCTTGGCCCCAAAAAATCTAGCTTCACACCAGGCTTTGTTTTCCATGTGACGTATACCATTGGATGATCAGCTAGATTCTGGCCTACTGCCGGTACATCATGAATTATTTCAATTCCGTGGCTACTAAGATGATCTCTTGGCCCGATTCCGGATAACATGAGTATTTGAGGAAAAACCACCGCGCCAGCACTGAGTATTATTTCTTCCCCTTCTAGAATGAAAGTCTCGTCTCCTGACACTACTTCCACTCCTGTGGCCTTAGGTTCGTGGTCTGAGGTGTCAAATATGATTTTCTTTACCACTACTTCCGGTCGTATTATTAGATTTAATCTATGTCTTGATAACCCTAAATAACCTATGGCGGTGGACCACCTTATTCCATTTAGATTGTTAAAAGGGAGTGGCCCAACACCTGTTGTTCCTGGTGCATTGGCATCTTCACAGGCAGGGAACCCTTCATCCAAACAAGCCTTTTCAAAGGCCTCACTTGCCGGGAGCCATTTGTCTCTTGGAAACCTATGGCAAATTATTGGTCCTGTAGACCCGTGAAAATCTCCTGGATCATCTTGGTAGGTGGTATCGGTTTCCACTTTGTTGAAATATGGCAACAGTTGCTGGTAATCCCATAAATCATTGCCCATATAAGACCAGTTGTCATAGTCCTGAGGGATTCCCCTAAGAAATATTTGGCCGTTGATTGCGCTGGAACCCCCGGTGACTTTACCTCTTGGTACCGATATCTCAGCTTTGTCAGTTCCTCTTGCAGTGTATTGCCAATTGTGGTCACTGGTAGATATTTCGGTCCCAGTAGCGTAGCCAAATTTAACCTCTTCGGGGAGGCTATCCAGATCTGGGTAGTCAGGTCCGGCTTCAAGCAAAAGCACTGACTTATTGGGGTCTTCGGTCAAGCGGGTAGCTAAGATGGATCCGGCGGAACCTGCCCCGATAATGATTGTGTCGTATTTCATGCTATGACTATTCCTTAGGTCAAATTGGATTACTTACAACGATAAAGTTTATTCGTCTATAAACTGCTTTAGGGCAACGGGATCAACTTCCAAGCCCAGACCCGGTTTTTCTGGCAGGGAAATAACCCCATTTTTCGGCAGTATTGGTTCCTTGTATAGCCTAGATACCTCCTCGGCTGGGCCTGTGAACTCCTCTGAAAATTCGTGGGGTCTGATTGCATTGGTAACGGTAGAATAGAGATGCAGGCTTGCCATTGAATTTGCTCCAACGCTTGGACTGTGAGGCATAATGACTTTATTGTGAACCACTGCTAACTCATAGACGCGTATCATTTCTGATAAACCCCCAACGTTTAATATATCTGGTTGGAGTATATCCGGATTGCCAAGCTCTATAAGGTCTCGAAATCTCCACGATGATATTTCCTGCTCCCCTGTAGAAACTGAACAATCAAGAGCATCAACAACTTGCTTTAAGCCTGGGAAATCATATTGTGGCAGTGGTTCTTCAAAGTGCGCTATTCCTAATTGTTCGAATCTTCTTCCCTGTTCAATTGCTGTGGGCACTGAATACCCACAATTGGCATCAAAGCTTAACGGGCAATCATCTGGTAACCATTCCCGGCATTTTTCAAAAATGGCCAAGTCTTTTTTGGGGTCTGAATCTTGTCTATAATCTCTCCAATCCATTCTTACCTTAAAAGCTCTATAGCCCTTGTCAAACCCCTCTTGGATCTCTTCTAGCATTTCTTCAGGGCTTTTGCTCCACCCATTGCCTCTGCTCCAATAAAGAGGAATGTCAGTTCTTCTGGCTCCACCTAGAAGTTGGTATATTGGTAAATTAGCTGCCTTACCCGTTATATCCCAAAGGGCCACGTCAACCGAACCGACAATTTGTGAAGGGAACCGAGTTGCTTGCTGTCCTTCACCTAAGGTTAATAATTCCCATACCCTTCGAGGCCGGGTGGGATCAGCTCCGACCAGTAGAGGTTTTATCAATTCCTCTAAATAAGCTCTTACCACTTTCAAATTTCTTCCTGCTTCGGAAATACCAGTCATACCTTCGTCGGTGTGTACTTGCAAAAGGAGACGTCCTGGCCTGCCCACAAAGCTTCTTGCGTTGTTTCCTTGAGGAGCTCGGATACGATTTACAGTGATATCGGTGATTTTCAAATTAGCCTCCCGCTTCTTTTTGTGAATTTCTTATTGAATTATGATTATTTCTTCTTTTTGATCAATAGAACTGCTGCAGTGGAAAGTAGGCCGAAGGCCGAACCGATAACTATCTTTAGAGGATGCTTTCTGGCTGATCGGTACAATGGTCGGAGTTTGTTTCCTATAGATGGAAAAGCTTCTTTTCCAGAATTTACAGTATTTTTTACATAACTAACTTTCAAGCTTTTTGAATTTGGATCAGAAATCTTGGCTGGAATGTTAATGGAACTGATGATTTTCTCCGCCTCTCGAGATAAAAGGCCGGGATTAGAGGAAAATTCTTCCCAAATTGCCAATTCCATTCTGCTTCCCTTCTGCATGCCAGAGGCTTCCCTGGGATCCAAGGCTGCAAATTTACGGAGCTTTAGGGCAATGGCATCAGGATTTCTATACTTATCAGGATCAGATGTAGTATGAGGGTCTGTAAGATGCCGCAAATAGGTGCTTAGCTCCTTTGCTTCAAAACTATTTTCCCGTAAACGCCCATGGTTCATATACGCGTAAAGCGCTAGGATTGTTTCCTCTCTACTCCACGGGGGTATTCTTACCATGTTTATGTCCTTGATCGTTATATAGGTCTGAAACTTACATAAAGATCAAAAATTCTGCAAATTAAAAGGTAGATTAGGTTATACTTCATATAAGAAATAAAAGTCATACATGAGTTTAAGAGCCATAGACGAGATACCCAAAATTCTAACTTCCTCAGATGATCTAGAAAAGGTCATTGAGGATTCCTTGTCTAACCGTTACGTAAGCATTGACATAGAAGGGAACGGGTTTTTTAGATACCCAGAATTTGTATGTTTGATTCAGCTTTGTGTAGGTGAAGATGTATACCTTGTCGATCCATTAGCAATAGATGACATATCCGCTCTAGGCAAGGTGCTCGCTAATGATAAAATTATCAAAATCCTTCATGCCGGTGATTATGATATTCGTAGTCTAAATAGAGATTACAATTTTTCATTCAACAATGTGTTTGACACCAGCCTTGCAGCTGCCCTTCTAGGATCAAAGAAATTAGGCCTCGATTCAATTTTAAAAGAATATATCGATGCCGATGTGACCAAAGATAAAAAGCTACAGAGGAGCGACTGGAGCCTACGACCTCTTAGCAAAGAGGCTAGAAAGTATGCAGCGGATGACGTTAGGTATCTATTCCGAGCTATGGAAGTTATGACAAACAAACTCGAGAACCTGGGACGGATTTCATGGTTGAAAGAGGAATGTGAAAGGTTGCAACTTGTAAAGTTTAGTCCTAGAGATGAAGACATCGCTTTTTTGGATGTTAAAGGAAGTAAAATCCTAGACGGTAAGGCTTTGTCAGTGCTGCAATCCCTATATTCTGTCCGAGAAGATGAGGCTATAGGCCGAGATCGTCCTCCTTTTAAAATTGTAGGGGATTCAGTGTTAGTGGCTATTGCTAGAAACCCTTATTCCAATTATTCCGAAATTAAAGGTATTGGTATGTGGGGTCGTGCTGAAGTGTCAAAACGGATTAGAAAAATAGCGATAGAAGCCCTCAGCCAACCTCCAATTGGACGACCCCGCAGGCAAAACACAGGAACAAATGTAATGTCGAACAAGGAAAGAGAAAAGGCTAATACCAGGTTGAAAGAGTTAAAGGGATGGAGGAAGACAAAGGGGGAGAGTATCGGTATAGACCCTAGTCTTTTGTGGCCAACTATTAGCCTTGACAGACTATCCAAAGATCCAAGTAGGTTTAATGAAGAGATTTCAGAACCTCAAGTAAGGAAATGGCAATATCTAGAATTCGGAAAAGAATTGGAAGGTAAGTTAGCCTGCTTGTAGTAGCCCACGTCATCATTAACTAAGAGGTATACGCATGGATTTTTTACTCTCGTGGTGGTTATTACTCATTTTATCTGGGTGTTTATTTTTTGTTACCAGTATGTGCTTCAAATATAAATCTGCAGCCTCGGAACTGAAATCACAAATTAGGAGTCAGTCCACCCGATACGGACAAATAACTGAACAGTTTTTACCCTTGGTTGAAGCCTACCCTTGGGATAGCAAACAGTTTAGATTTCTCGGCAGTCCAATCGACGGAATACAGTTTGAAGAAGACAAAATAGTGTTGGTGGAATTCAAATCTTCTTCTAGTCAGATGTCTGCCAAACAAAGGAAAATAAAAGGATTGGTTGAAGAAGGAAAAGTTGAATTTAGATTGATAAGAGCAGGATAGAAAATATAAAAGGGTTTTGATCGTATGAGCAATTTATTTACCCCTATCACGATAAGAGGGGAAAAAATACGGAACAGGCTTTTCGTAGCACCTATGTGCCAATATTCGGCTAATAATGGAGATGGTGTGGCGACAGATTGGCATATGGTTCATTTAGGGACTAGGGCGGTAGGAGGTGCTGGACTTGTTATGGCTGAGGCGACGGCGGTATCCCCGGAAGGAAGAATATCACCTCAAGATTTGGGTATTTGGTCTGATGAACAAGCTACTGTCTTACAGCCGATTGCCAGTTTTATTGATTCGCAAGGAGCAACTCCATCCATTCAACTGGCTCATGCAGGTAGGAAGGCATCACACAAAAGGCCTTGGGAAGGAGGAGACGTTTTAACAAAAAAGGATGGCGGTTGGGACATAGTGGGACCTAGTTCGCTTGAATTTGACGAAGGGTGGATTGTACCTAATGAACTAACAATAGAGGATATAGATTCAATCATTTCAGACTTCTCTGTATCTGCAGTTAGGTCTGTAGGGGCGGGATTTAGAGTTTTGGAATTACATTTAGCTCATGGATACTTGGCTTGTGAATTCATGTCACCATTATCCAACAATAGAAAGGACAGCTACGGGGGAACATTGAGAAACAGGTGTCGATTACCCTTAGATATTGTCTCAGCAGTAAGAAAGGTTATTCCAGAATCTATGCCGCTATTGGTCCGAATATCTGCAACGGAATATATGTCAGACGGATGGTCGCTTGAAGATTCCATAGAACTCTCAGGGTGGCTACAGGAGGAGGGTGTCGATATGATAGATTGTTCATCTGGTGGAAATTCACCATCTCAAAATTTGGACGTATTTCCCGGTTATCAGGTACCGTTTGCTGCTGCCATAAGAAGAGAAGTAGGGATATTAACTGGAGCAGTTGGGTTGATTACTGACGCTTCTCAAGCTGAGCAAACTCTTCGAAATGGGGAGGCAGATGTTATTCTTCTGGGAAGAGAACTACTTAGAAACCCATACTGGCCGTTGAATGCGCAGGTTGAGTTGGATGGTCAGGATTCTGTATGGCCTCCTCAGTATGTTCGGGCGAGGCGGTAGTTTGTAGTGGCCCATTTCCAGGATAGGTAACTATATGAGCCTGAAGAGAAAGAGAAGGCTTTACTACTTCATGAATAACTACATCCCAGCAAAAATCTTATATTAGCAACTAGCGGGATGTTTTAAAGGTGCATTTGAAGTGGTTGTTGTCGCTGAGCATTTACAATTAACAACAATATTTAACCATTCCTTTCTTTTATTTGAACAAAAGAAAGGGTCACCAGCTTATCCAGCCTGGTGACCCTTTCCCACAAATTCTCCTAGAATTTGTATTTAGCGAGACTAATTAGCCTTTCTATATTTATTCTCTAGACGGTGGTGACGGTAAGAAGTCAGTGAGCGATACTCCTGCTGCTCCAGCTAATGAAGCTGGATTCTGCTCCAATTTCTCGGCGTTATCTATAGCTCCACTTATCACACTAAGTAATCCGAACTCAGCTTCCTGGTCCAATTCCCTGACTTGTGCTTCTAAGTCTTCAAGCTGTCCGGCCAGGTCCTCTTGTTGTTGGTACAAGCCTTCAATTGAAGCAAACTTAGCACCAATCTCGTCATCTAGATAAGCGATTTCCTCTTCAATTGGGGCCATTCGCTCCTCATAGAGTTCATCCCGCATATTTTCAATTTCTTGTATTGCTTCCTCACGCTCAGCTTCAAAAGCCTGTCCTAGGTTGTCTCGGCTTTCTTCAAGCTCCTGTCGCTCTTGATCTATAGCCTTTCGCTTTTCTTTAAATTCGCGATCAGCACCTTTGTGAGAATCTCTGGATTCGTTTTCAAAATCTTTCCACATCTGCTTCATCCCTACTTCTGTATCCCTTCTATTCTGGTCCATATCGACTCGAACTAATTCCCACATCGCTTCTTGTTGGTCCTCTATCTCACGCTGTCGAGTTCGCTGCCAGTCATCGAATCCCGACCATAGATCCTCTTCATAACGGTTCCTTTCCTCTTCCCATGGTCCACGCTGGTCCTCAATCTCTCTTTGTTTTTGATCGAGCACCATTCTCTCTTTATCAAGCGCCATCCTCTTCTCATGCAGAGGCCTCTGTTGATCTTCCAGTTCTCGCATGAAATTATGCATGCCTTCCATCTGCTCTTCTATCTCTCGCACTTCACTTCTAACATTTTCAAGCGCCTGGTTTTGGGCCTGATGCCCTTGATCCTTCGAGTTGTGAAGGTCGCTAATATAGTTTTCAATATTCTCTATCTCGTCACGTATCTCTTCTGCCCTACCTCCAGAGTCATCTGCGTTCGTGCCTGCAGTGACTGTGAATTCAGCATCTAGGGCTGCCAGTGCATTGTCTCTATCAGCCTCTGCATTTGCCATCAGATCCTGGATTTCTGCATCGAGTTGACCCTGATCAGGTGCTCCTCCAGACCCGGCGTCGATAATGTTCTGCTTGGCCGCAACCTCAGCATCCCACTGCTCTCGTGTCTCGTGGATCAGGCTGTCCAATGAATTCTTCTCTGCTAAAGCCGCCGTGTAGGCAGGGTCTGCAGTGGTGGGTTGATCTGAAAGGGTGTTCAGCTCTGCCTCAAGAATGCTTATTTCCTGGTTAAGTGAACCAATTGATATAGTACGCTCAAGATGGGACGGATTAGCGTAAGGCTCACCGAGTATGAATTCTGGAATGTTAGCTAGCTGAGCTTTCAGGTTTTCAACCGACGCTAAAGCACCTGCATAAACCGGATTCTCTACCGTTTGAGCCGTAGTAGTACCGTCGGCATTCGTCGTGTCAACCGTATTAGTCTCAGGCGTATTTGCTAAGGCCGATTCCGCATCTGCCAACTGACCCGATATATTATGGTATTCAGGGTTTCCCAGTTCGTCCTGAAGATTTGCCGGCAAGGAATCCATTACATTCTGATGTTCATTAACCTCGCTTCGCATTCCCTCAATATTTGCAATCAACTGGCTTCTTAGAGCCGAACCATCATTGGCTGCAGCCCCTGTCTCAAAAGCTTGTAAACTCTCCATAGCCTGAAGCAATTTAGCTTCTTGGAATGCTAACTGGTCTTGAAAATTGATATTGATTTCATCCAAAGCAGCTTGAGCCATACTGGCATCTCCAGCCGCTCCGGTGGTATCTGAAGCCTGAGCTCTTTTAAGAGCTATTTCTTCTGTCCGTGCTTCATAGTCAGCCCAAATCTCCTCAGTCTTCCTACCATGGTCATCCCAATTTAGTTGCCTTGGAGCAGTTTGTGCCTGCTGTTGTTCATCGGTTGCTTCACGTAATTGGCGCCGAAGATCTTCCAATTTATCATGCTGTTCTCTAATCATCTGATTTGCATCTTGGCCAGAGTTTGCAGAGCTACCGAATTGATTTGGATCTTGTTCCTGTATGTCGCGTTCCTCCCTTCTGAGCTGGTGCGCCTGCTCTTCCAGAGGTCTCATCATGTCGTGCAATTCCATACGGGCTTCTTCGATTTGCATTTGCTCGACATCTATCTCGAAATAAAGATCATCAATATCTTTCCAGGCTTGATGTATGGCTTCCATTTCCATGTTGAAAGGATTATTTTCCTCGAATTCCCTTCTCAAATTCTCCACCTGCTGCTGAGCCTCATCCCTTTCATCGTCCCAGGCCCTCCACATAGATTTTGATACCTTCTGGGCCTCCTCTTCTTTAGCTCTCATCTCAAATTCAAGAGCTTCCCAGGTATCTTGGCCAGCATCTTCTATAGCCTGCCTCTTCTCCTGATTAGCCTCCTCTAATTCATCATGAAGTCTCTGTTGCTCTTCATGTAAGGATCTTTCCTTTTCCTCCAGCTCTCTATGTCTTTCTTGAATCTCGTTTTCAAATTCTTGCCTGGCCTGGTCACCTTCCATGTAGGTAGTGTCAAACCGCTCTCGCATTTCATCATCAAATTGCTGACCTATCCCTTCCGCCTCTCTGTAAAGTTCTTCTTTTTGTCTTTCTAGAGCCTCAATTTCCGCTTCAATAGGGGCTACTTGCTCTTCTATTGCATTTATCTGTTCCACGAGTGGATCAACTTGTTTAGTTTGGATTTCGAGTATTCTGGCTCGTAGATCCACGACGCCTTGAGCCTGTTCCACATCAACAACACCACAAGCCACAAACGCGGCTCCGATAATCCCTATAACTGACATTTTCATCAGGGCTTTTTTGAACATGTTATAAAGTCCCCCAGTAATTTCTCTCATTTTTGAAAAAGATCTCGTTTATTTTACTACTTTATAATGATTTCTTGAACGGGATCGCAGGAAATATCCAGACAATTACCCAAACTAAAACCGTTACATGGGAATTAGACCACAAGTATAGACTTAATTCATGCGTGTTGACACCCTACTAAATTAGGTGATTTCACCTAATTTCTTTTGTGGTATTGAATTAAAATAGCAAATATCCATTTGCCCAGTACCAACAAACATATATTTCTAAAGGATAAATACAATTGAGCAAATTAGATTTCAACTTCAAACACACATTACGAGTGCGGTGGAAAGAATGTGATATTCAAGGAATCGCATATTACGGCAGCTATATAGATTTCATAGATGTCGCACAAGCAGAATATTTCAGAAACTTAGGAATTCTTACCCATCAAGCAGATACCCGTAAAAATTTTGATCTTGCCGCTGTCAAGGTAACTTTAGAATACAAAAGCCCAGCAAAAATTGATGAACTTATAGATATTTTTTTGCGCGTGGATAAAATTGGGAGAACAAGTATTGACAAAAGATCAGAAATTTACAGAAGTGACACAGACGAATTACTCTGCTCTGGTCAATCCATTTCAGTGAATTTTGATTCTGAATTGGGGAAATCTCGTATCGTCTCAACAGAAATTAAGGATATAATCGAACAGTTCGAATCAACAGGGCAAATCAATAAATAAAGGTCGTGGAATGAGCGATAAAACCTACAGTCAACCTCCCGAATTCAACCTAGATCCAGAAAAGAATTACAAAGCCATAATCGAAATGGATAATGGGAATAAAATCACAATCGATTTATTATCCAAAGAGGCTCCGAAAACAGTAAATAATTTCGTTTCCTTGGCGAAAGACGGGTATTACGATGGAATCATGTTCCATAGGGTAATACCTGGATTTATGGCACAGTCAGGGGATCCGACTGGAACCGGCTCTGGCGGGCCTGGATATAACTTTGATGATGAATTCCATGATGATGCCAAACATGATTCTCCCGGAATATTGTCCATGGCAAACCGTGGAGTTATAAACGGAATGGGAACCAATGGAAGCCAATTTTTCATAACGTTCGCACCGACCCCTCACCTCGACGGCCTCCACAGCGTATTTGGCAGGGTTTCAGATGGGATGGAGACAGTTCTCTCCATAAGCGAAAGAGATCCTGGAAGCGCTACTACTGCTGGGGACGCTATGAAATCCGTAACTATAATTGAAGAATAGACGGTCTAATTTAAGCGCTAAGTACCAATAATGAGACGATTGGTCCGTTAAACAAAGATATAAAAACAGCGGCTAAGGTAAGATCTTTCAATTTGAATTATCAAATTCAGTCAAGCTTAAGTCAGTCCATTTCAAATTGGCACCTAGAAGAATCGCCCCTCTAAGGTTGGACTCGCTAAGATCCGCTAAGGTAAGATCGGCCTCCTGAAAATCAGTGAAGATCAGGTTCGTTTTGGCAAGCTTCGCCATTTGCAGGCTGGCGCCTCTGAGGATGCATCTTCTCAAACTGGCTTGAGTCAGGTTGGCGTTATCCAATCGCGCAAATTCTAGCTTGGATGAATTTAAAACAGCATTAACTAATTTAGCACCAGAGAGATTTGTCTTAGTCATATCGGCCCCATTCAAAGCCGCTGACGTAAAATCGGAGAAACTGGCATCAGCACCTATCAACTTCACACTCCTAAGCGTGGCCATAGTTAGGTCGGCTTGCCTAATTATTGCACCAGACAAATCAGCTCCCCTTAAATTGGCACTAACTAGGGATGAATTACATAGGTTCACACCTCCTGTCATAAAGGCTCCACTCAGGTTCGAACCCGTCAAATCACAGTGAGATAAGTCCGAAGCATACAACCGAGCTTCCATCAGATACGTATCACTAAGATCTGAACCACTTAAATCAGAGTCCCTGAGGTTGGCTTCAGCGAGGATGCCCTCTGAAGATTTCACATTTGATAGATTAGACCCACTTAAATTGGCACCCCTAAAATTAATACCTCGAATGTCAGCACCTGACAAATCAACACCGCTTAGCACGGATCTGTGCAAGTTCAATCCGGTTAAATCTTTTCCAGCAAGACTCCCTCCCGCAGAGAAAATCTCTAATACTTCCTTTTCGGTAAGCGCAGACATTATTAAGTTTGTACCTATTCTTTTTCTAAATATGTAGCGGTTCGCAAATGATAATTCAATTTGTTAAAAACTTATAATAGGCTGTAAATAATCTCGAAAAATATTAATGCGTTAAAAAACAGGGAGTAAATATGTTGATCGTACAGAGAACATACACACCAAAACCTGGTGCGGGAGGATTGATTGGCCTTCTGAAAACTGTAAGTCAAAAGACCATCGAAGTCGGATTGCCAGAAGTAAAAGTTTACCGGAAATTTTTGGGATCACATGGAATTATTGTGACCACACAAGAATGGGAATCTATTGAGGTTTACAATAACTCCAGAACTATGGTTAGGCAAACTACAGAAATAACTTCTATCTTTGAGCAAATATACCCGCTTTTAGATTCAACACACGTAACTGAGATATTAGAATCAGTGTAATTGAGCAACCCAAACAATCACCGAGTGGTCGGAAGGAGAGTTGGATTGAGCATTAACAATAAAAAGGTAGACGTATTGGTAATTGGCGCAGGAGCCTCGGGAGCAGCCTTTACCTGGAGACTGGCCCAATCAGGAATGAAAGTGATGTGCCTGGAACAGGGTGATTGGATAGACCCCTCAACTGACTATTAAACATCCAGTCAAGATTGGGAAATACACAGGCAAACGGATTTTAATCCGAACCCAAATTTTAGATCGTTGGATGTAGATTACCCAATAAATGATATGGAAAGCCCGATAGCTCCTCTGATGTACAACGCTGTCAGGGGTAGTACTATCCACTGGTCTGCCCACTTTCCTAGACTAAAACCCTCTGATTTCCGAGTTAAAACATTGGATAATATTGCGGACGATTGGCCATTATCATATTTTGATCTTGAACCGTACTTTAATTTGAATGACAAAATGATGGGGGTTGCGGGACTCGATGGTGATCCTGCATATCCTCCAAAATCACCCCGGCAAACACCTCCCGTGGGCTTAGGGAAACTAGGTGATAAAATCGCTGCCGGATTCGACGAACTGGGCTGGCACTGGTGTCCTTCAGATTCAGCAATAAATACGGTTGAGTATGATGGTCGGCCAGGTTGCAACAACCGCGGACCTTGCGACCTTGGATGTTCGATAAAGGCCAAATCGAGTACAGATGTTACCTACTGGCCTAAAGCTTTGGAGCTCGGCGCCGAATTGGTTACTAACGCCCGTGTTAGAGAGATTACTGTTGATCGATCTGGAAAGGCAACAAGTGCCATATATTATGATTGTAATGGTGAAGTAAGAGAACAATATGCTTCAATCATTGTACTCGCCTCAAATGGTGTTGGTACGCCTAGGATTCTATTAAATTCAACATCATCCAGATTCCCTAATGGCCTAGCCAATTTAAGTGGCCTGGCGGGGAAGAACTTGATGTTCCTTCCTTATTCAATAGTCACAGGTCTATTTGATGAGGATTTAGAGGGACACAAGGGACCAACCCCTTTGAATATAATTTGTTCAGAATTCTACGAAACAGATCCTGGTAGAAATTTTGTGAGAGGGTATGCTTATCAAGTCGTTCGTTCGTTAGCTCCTTTGGCAACAGCTCTTAGTGGTCACATCCCTTGGGGTGAAAATCACCATGATGCTTTCAAGAATCGATTCAATCGAACTATAACATTTGCCGTAATAGGTGAAGTGCCGTAATAGGTGAAGATTTGCCAGAAATTCATGATAAAGTCACGATAGACCCGAAACTTACAGATTCCTTTGGTATACCCTCCCCTAAAATCGAGTATATTCTGAGTGAGAATAGTCGAAGAATGTTAGATCACGCCATTGGAACAGCTACTCAAGTCATGAAGGCGGCAGGTGCGGTAGAAATCACCCATGACCCTCTAAAACGAGAGGCTGGATGGCACCTGATGGGAACAGCAAAAATGGGAACAAACAAGGATGAATCTGTAGTAAACAAGTACGGTCAAACCCACGATGTCGATAACTTATTTATCATTGATGGAAGTATATTCGTTACCGCCGGGGCAGTTAACCCAACTTCCACTATCCAGGCGCTAGCACTATACATTGCAGATCATATCTCATCCAAATCTAGAGACTTCCTAAGCCAGTAGCAAGGATTTAATGGAACCCACTTTATGAAAACACTATCCAAAACCAATGCTGATATTTTAGGTGAAATAGTAGATTTACTTATACCAGCAAAGGAAAATCTACCCTCTCCTACTAAAATTAATGTTGTGGAACACATAGACGATGCCCTTTCAAATACTTCTGCAACGAGACGAATTTTCGTCGAGAGCCTTGGTGATATCAACAATAAACAATTTTTATCATTATCAAAAATGGAACAAATTGACTTGTTGGAAAAATATGAATTATCAAACGGGACTTTTTTTTCGCAACTCCTGCGTCATACCTACAACGCCTATTACACAAACCCGATAGTTGTCGCCGGAATCGGCATGACAGGAAAACCACCTCAACCCATGGGTTACACTTTAGAAAAAGGCAACCTCACCTTATTAGATAAAGTGATAAAGAAAGGGCAAATTTGGAGAAACCCTTAGTAATATTTGGTTAAAATCCTTCCCAAAATTTGGCAAAAGGGTCCAAATAGTCTCCGAAGTCCCGACGAGCTTGAAACATTTTATTTCTCATAACATCAATATTTTCACTGTAATTTGGATGGCCGAATAAATCGCTCGACTCATTGGGATCAGTGGTCAGGTTGAATAATTGGGTTGATCGAACTCCTTTTACGTTGTATTCAATCAACTTCCAACCCTGATATGTCACGGCTCTTTGGATGTCCTTATATGCATGGTATAAGTAATCGCGAGGACCCATTTCATTTTCTTTTATAACGGTAGTCATGCTTTTGCCCAGAACGCTTTGAGGAATATCAATATTGATCATGTCACATATAGTTGGGTATATATCCGTTGTGTAAACCAATGACTCTCGAACCGCATTACTGGGTATTCTAGGTCCACAAAAAATCATTGGTATATGAACACTATGATCATATAAATTTTGTTTCCCAAAAAGGCCATGTCTTCCTAAAGCAATTCCATTGTCTCCCGCGAAAACTATGATGGTTTTATCAATCTGATCTGATGTTTTTAATGCGTCCAGAATAACTCCTACCTGTGAGTCAAGATGAGACACCATGGCATAGTATTCAGCGATGTGGCATTTTACTTCAAATTCCTCTCTAGGAATTGCTACCAAAAGTTCATCCCGAGCATCCAATTCCCCATTGTCAAAAGGATGCTGGCTCATGAAATTTTCCTCGATTCCTATTTTCTCGGGAGGATACATATCGTAAAACTCCTGAGGGGTGGTTCGGGGATCGTGTGGTGCCATAAAAGCAATGTAGCAAAAGAAAGGGTCTTCTTTCTCGTAATTTAAAAAGAAGTCTGCAGCCTGGCTAGCAAATAAGTTACTGGAATGTTCTCCGGCATGAACATGATCAGCAATCTTCTCCTCCACCAAAGCAGGAACCCGATAAGTTTGGACCCTCTCCGTATAGGTATCAATAGGTTCATATTGGTGCACCGGGATCATATCTTTGGATATACGCCCAGGATAGGTTCCCGACGGATCGTAAGAATGAACGGGTACCATCCAATGATCGTATCCACCTCCAAAATAGATGTCGGCTCCATCTTGAAAACTACGTGTATAGGATTCTGTCCCATTGTGCCATTTACCAGTCCCCCAACAATGGTATCCAGCTCTACCTAAAGTCTCTCCCAGCATAATGTGATCCTCTGGTATATGCTCCCCAGACTTTTCAAGGTGAAATAATGTTCGCCCTGTCATCAACATCGCCCTACTCGGCATTCATACCGCCGTGTCAGTCCCTCCCATAATGTAAGCATTGTTAAACGAGGTACCATTTTGTACAAGCCAGTCAATATTAGGCGTGGAAATATTCTTATTCCCAAGAGCGTGAACAGTATCAAACCGTTGGTCGTCAGTAAAAATTACTAAAATGTTTGGTTTTGACATTATTTACCAATGTAATTTGGGTTTCTTTTCTCCAAGAAAGCTTTTACGGCTTCCTTTTGATCCTCAGTGTCATAAAGCATTTCCCCCGCCGAATCCTCGTCAGACACTATATCGCTCCAATCATGCATCCTAACCCGAAGTAATTGCTTAGTTTGTCTAACCGCCAAAGGTGGATTTCCTGCAATCTCAATCGCTAATTTCATACATTCATCCATTAAATCCGAAGCAGCGACAACATCATTCACCAGGCCTTTTGACAATGCCCATTCAGCATCATATATCTTCCCGGTCAATGACATTTCTGCAGCAATACCATGGCCAGCTATAGCTTTGATAGTAGCTGAGGCCGCAGTATCCGGGACTAGTCCACGCTTCACAAAAATGGCTGAAAATCTTGATTTCTCAGTAGCAATCCTAATATCACTGGCAAGCGCAATAGATAATCCGGCTCCTACTGCTGCCCCATTTACAGCAGCAATCACTGGTTGCGGTAAATTACGAATAGCTGAGGCCAATTCCTGTATCCTTCGACGTCCTGGAGTAGATTTATCTTTATTCCTTCTATTTTCCGATCCAGAGGCACCCATTCTAGATAAATCCGCGCCAGAGCAAAATGCATTTCCGTTCCCCGTAATAACTAGCACACGAATTTTAGGAAATAGCTCTGGCAATTCATCTAAAATCTCATGGAATTCCAAGGTCAGTTCGCGATTTAAAGCATTCATGACTTCAGGCCTGTCGAGTGTCAAAAATCCGACATGATCATTTACGCTAAATGATAAATTTTTATAATTCTTCATTTTACTTTCCTTTGGGTGCACAATGATGTTGACCAGGGCTATAAAAAATACCCGACTAGATTGATGTCAATGATATTGAGTTACCTACCGTAACACCAGATTTAGGGCTCTTTCCAAATAAGTCTGAACCAGTTGTAATTTATAGCCATTTTGGCCTAGGACCCTTGCATCCGCAAAAACCTCAGAGCTAATTGTCTTAACGTCTATATCCTCCACACAATATCCGATTAACTTTCCCTCCACTGAACTCAGGTGCCAAGGGATCGGAGCCACACCTCCGGCTGCTATTCCAGCCTCAGTGATTAATCCTTTTTCCATTTTGACCATAGCAGCGACGCTCGCAATTGCAAAATCCATCGATTGTCGTTCTTTTGCCTTCAAATAAACGCTTTTCCCATCCATTGATTCTTTTGGTATTTGCACCGAGACTAAAATATCTCCGGGCTCCAGAATATTCTCCCTAGCTACGTCAACTTCAGGCCCTACAAAAAAATCATCGATAGGAATGGTAACTCTTTGCAAATCCCTGAAAATCTCCACCTTCGCCTTTAAAGCAACTAAGGCTGTTGCAGAATCTGAAGGATGGACGATGTAGCAAGAACTCCCTCCCAAAATTGCATTATATTTATCGGATCCTCCGACCGCAAAACATTTTTCTCCACCCTTTTTAAGACAATTAAATCTGACATTCCGATAGTACCAACACCTTGGCCTTTGGCATAAATTACCCCCTAAAGTAGCAATATTCCGTATTTGCGGAGTAGCAATGGAAATTGCCGCCTCTGCCAAACTTTTTATTCTGGATCTGATATCCGCATCACTTGCAATCTCGTCAAGAGTGACCATGGACCCTATGGTTAATCCCGAATTATTCCATACCATTCCAGACATATCTATAATATCTGAAGCACTGATCAGCAAATTCGGTTCAATGACTCCTTGTTTCATTTCTGTCACCAGATCAGTACCACCAGCCAAAAGATGCCCTTGGCCAACATTTTTAAGAAGTTTTGAGGCTTCCTCTAATTCAGTTGGTTTGTGAAATGTGAAGGTTTTCATCGAAGTCTTTTAAGCGCTGTTAAAACACTATCCGGGGTAAAAGGCAAATGATTTAGCCTTACCCCCGTGGCATGATACAAAGCGTTTGCAATCGTCGGAGCTGGGGCAATACAGGGAGTTTCTCCCAAGGATTTAGCCCCGAAGGGGCCAACAGGATCAATTGAATCAGTGAAAATTACCTCGATTTCCGGATACTCCATTATGGTAGGGCTTTTATGTTCCAAAAAACTAGCATTGAGAGTCACTCCACTTGAATGATCAATTTCCATATCTTCCAAAAAAGTGAATCCCATCATTTGAGAAATTCCACCCCGAACCTGACCTTCAGCCATTTTTGGATTAATTATCCTACCTGAATCATGCACCGCAACATATTTGATAATTTTTACATAGCCTGTTTCTATATCTACTTCAATTTCTGCAAAATGAGCTCCAAACGAATTAACTATGTAATTTTTGCTTCCCGGAGTGACAGAAACGGCAGCTTTAAGTAACCCTGATTTATTTGCTAGATCCGCAAATTTGACTCCATCGCCACTCATAGAGCACACCCCGTCGGGAGTAATATACAAGCCCTCTGCATCAGTCAATCCTATTGCTTCAGAGGCAGCCTCAATAACAACACTGGCAAGTTGACTAGCAGCCCGAACTGCCGCCTGTCCTGCCGAAAAAGTGAGAGTCGAACCAGCAGTCATCGGAGATTGAGGAGTATTATCAGTATTTCCACTGTTAAGTCTTATCATCTGAGGCAATACACCTAAGGTGTCGGCAGCCATTTGTAAAACTACGGTTGAGCTACCTTCCCCGACATCCATGAAACCAACATTTAAAGTAAAACATCCATCTTTATCTAGAGACATTTCGGCATTTGATTGACCTCCCGGGCCTCCTCGATAAATAAACATACTCATCCCGATTCCTCTCCTAATGGGTCCGGTAGGAGTTGTAATTTGATCTCTTTTATCCCAGCCAATTGCATCAGCTCCAAGTATTAGACATTGCCGTAATTCATTACTTGAAAAAGGGACTCCACCCTCTACAGGTTGCGTATCAATTATCTGATTTTTCGGTGTAGCCCGTTCTCCAGGTTGTCCTTCAGGGCCTACATGATTCATGAGTCGAAATTTCAGAGGATCCATGTTCAATTTTTCAGCAATCTGATCGGACAAAGACTCCAATGCAAAATGACCTTGAGGGGCTCCTAATGCCCGATAAGACCCTGCGGTAGGGGTATTTGTATAGACAATCTGGCCTTCATAT
>Ga0187827_10001833_pt1 | contig 30108 bp, 20 predicted proteins | sample ETNtaG_39_FD_167969 | JGI IMG/M metagenome (GOLD analysis project Ga0187827, IMG submission 167969) | Marine microbial and viral communities from oxygen minimum zone, Eastern Pacific Ocean - ETNP2014_SV_150_PacBio MetaG (Illumina Assembly) | ecosystem: Environmental > Aquatic > Marine > Hypoxic...
TGTTAAGTACGTATGAGACAACAAAGAAGAAAGGAATGAACTTCATAGAACTAGCCAAGAAAAGATTATGTACGCGCTCGTCAAATGACATTCATGAATCTGGTGTGTCTAAAAGCTGAGTTGTTACGTATTGAGTTCAATAGAACTTGGGCTATTTGGAAAAACACGCTTGATAGATGGGTTATTGGATTGCTTTGGCCATGGGACCTTTAGCTAAATCCATTTTTTGGTACGCTAGCCAGATCGCTTGGTGGGATTCAGCGCACCTTTCATAATCAATGATTATATGATCTGTTTACCCTCAGGTCATTGATATGAATCGTAGTGTATGGCGCCTTGTACATAAAAAAAACCGAAATATAGATATATAATCCATCCTTTCAACTTCTTCCCCATTTTGGTGTGCTTGTGGCCTATCTTGATATAGACATATGGGCGTTCCATCAATAGGTACTTTTCATCGTTAATGCTCCCATGGTGTAGTCCGGCCAATCATTCTGGCCTTTCGAGCCAGCTACTCGGGTTCGAATCCCGATGGGAGCATAATTTTATGAAAAATTATGCGACTCAGGAGTGAAGCGTAGCTTTGTCTCCGCTAGGAGCATTTTTTTTTATTAAAAAAAATGCGACTTAAAAGCGAGCCGCAGGTTTAATTTCGCCAGAAGAACTTTTGTTCTTATTGATCCAACCAGTCTCCACTTTCTATCTTGAAACACCTTGATGGTATTTTACGTACAAAATACAACCAGCATTTTCCATATTGTGTTTCTACCTGCGTTCTATCGTAATGCATGGGATACCCTTCGAGATCATCTATACTAGAAAGCGTTTCTTCCCCTATTTCGTAAATCTCCACCTTAATACTGCCTCCGCTTTTCACCACATACGGATAAGAACCGTTGGAATACATGTTCCAGCCCTGTAATTCACCAGTTCCCACGTATTTCCCATCGGCGATATATCGATGATTTGCGCATCCTCTCCTCAGGGTACCGTAGACCGCTAATTTACTCACTACTTCGTCAATACCATCCATTTCCGATTTCCTCTGGACGAATTCATCAATAGCTACAAAATGTAATAATACACTCCTGCGCCCAGTGCGGCGATATTTAGAATAGTTATTAGAATAGTAAGCAGGAAAAAACTTTTCTTTTTCGTTTTGTGTCGCACCAGCACCATTGCGGCGATGGCGCCCCAGACGCCTCCCACCAGGGCCAAAAGGTGGAGTGTCTTCTCGGGAACACGCCATGAATTACGCCTAGCCTTTATCTTGTCCACCCAGTATACGATAAATGTTATGAGATTGATCAAAAAAAGATATATTCCCACACCGATGAGTATCTTATCCATATCAAACATCTATTTTATTTTTTTCGTGATAAGAAAGGGTCAATACCCAATCACCCCTGTCAAGCTCCGTATCCGGGGTGAAGTCCAGGAACGGTTTATTATGTCTGTATGCAGTGATAACCTTGTCTTTCTTGTCCATGGGTATGTTCTTTATCTTCATTCTCTTTTTAAGCACATGCTGGGAAATATCGAGACCTTCCAATTCCTGGCAGATGTCAACAATGAAATCCACAACCAGGTTTTCCGCAATGGAGTTTGCGAGAAGCAGACCGTTGATGGTGGAAGCGGGGATCATCTGGTTCACCCCGGCATCCTGCACGATATCCATATTCTGTTCGTCTTTCACGGAAGCAATGATGCGAAGGTTCTTGTTAAGGCGTCTTGCTTTCAGGCTGATCATCACAGTGTCCTCGTCGCTCGATATTGGCACTATAAGCGCTTTGGCGGATTCGATCCCCGCCTTTTTCAATACCTCGGTGTTAAGAGCATTCCCCACGACGAGATCGACTCCCTGAGCTTTCATTTCCATGAAATCTTTCGTTCCATCTATCACTACACATTTGTCACCACGGGTTGTCAGCTCGGAATGAGCAACCTCTGTCGTAGCGTTCCAACCTACGATGATAATGTGATTCTTCATCTTTGATTTTTTCATACCTCTCATCTTCATGAAACTCAACTCCACCAGACGTGAACCCAGTTCACCTATGATAATTCCCAGAACGCTTATTCCTGTAAGTGCAGTTATATAATACACAACTCGTCCTTCGTCGGTTGACGGAGAGTAATCCCCGTAACCAACCGTAGTAACAGTCGTGAAAGTCCAATAGAATGAAGTGTGATACTCGATGTGGTCAGTTTGATTCGAGTTCATCGTCGCTATTCGCCTGTTCTCGGGAGTACCGTTCAAACCTCTCAGATCCAGATAATCTTGAATTTCATTCTCGTTATTTTCGTCTATTCCCCGGTTCTCATAATATCTGAATCCAAAAGTCCCCAGTAAAAAAGTAATCGAAGTAAGGGACAGTATCAATAGCATCCTCTTCTTTGTCAATACCCTTACAACATTTTTAAATAATCGCCAAAACATATAAACCAATGTTCTCAGTAAGAGTTATTTTATAATTACCTTTTTCGGTATTTATTATTTTACGAGTTGGAAAGACCTGTAAAACGATATTTCTCCCCGGCTCCAAAATTCTCAACCGGACAGGGGCCGAGACATTTACGACAAACTATACAGAGTTCCTCGTCAACCCGAACCTTTTCCCGGCCACCAAGGTCCTCGAGAGAAAGAGCCCCCACAGGGCACCTGCCGAGACAAACCCCGCATCCCAGACAATGAATGGCTCTCTTCAGCACAGAAATGACATTATTTGCGTTTGTATCAATACCGCTTTCTTCACCTTCAACAGTAAAAAACGATTCATATATATTTATTATTCCCCCGTATTTGTCCTCTATCATGAGTTTTTCGTCATTACAGGTAATAATCTTTCCAAGTATTGGAGCCAACCTTCCTACTTCCACCAGTGATATCTTCCTGTTGAAACGTCCCTCAACAATCCAATCAAGCCCGTCCGAATTTTCTCTTCTAAAAGGTTTTACTGTCAATACCTCGTCCCTTTTCGTAAGCAAATGATCATCAGCGGCATCGGGAAAAAGTTCTGATGAAATCGACTCTCGCCCTTTTAACAGTTGTCGAACACTGCCAGGATACTTCCGCCATCTCCATAGTCCCAGCTCCACCCACTTAGAGGAAAACCCCTTATCTTTCGCCCATTTTTCAAGATATTCGAAAAAAGTATGGCTTCCCTCGTAACCATCCCGTATCCTTTTGAGGTCCGCCACCGACGAAGCCGGACAGAGCCAGCAACCGATCCTCCCCGGACCTCTTTCGTACCAGGGATTATAGGGCCCCTTCTCTCGAAAGATATAGAGCCACACCGTGAGAGCGTTCCACTTCTGTATGGGGGAGAAGCCTTTCTGATTCGGCACCCAGGGGTTGATCCATTTATCCCCTTTCTTTTTTCTCTGCAAGGACTCGTACTGTCTTTGACCAATGAATGAGAGAAGTCCTTTAGGATACTTTTCACTGATCAGCCTGGTTGCCGGACCCAGCTTGCATATCTTGCAGCACCAGCGAAAATCCTTTGCCGGAGGTCCGAAATACTCGAGAGCCCTGTAGAAGGCATCGCCGGCATCGAATGTAACGATTTCCAGCGAATATCTCTCTGCCACCTCGTGTACGTTCTCGATGGTTTCGGGAAGTTCGAGGCCAGTGTTAATAAAAAGAAGATCCGGTTTATATCCTGCCTCCAGTACCAACAACAGGGTTGCCAAGGAATCCTTACCACCGCTGTAGGAAACCGCCATGGGAAGATCGTTACTCTCAATCACTTCTCTGATGAATTTCCCTGCCCGGTTCACTTTCGCCCTGAGCATTTCCGCGTTTGCTTCCACAGCTCGCTCCCAACTAGGCTCAATTTCCGGCAAAAAATTAGAGTATTCTTTTCCGTAGAATCGTCGTCGGCTCTTCACCGCCACCCCCCTTTTTTCGCGGATCATCTCCTCGCTGGTCATCTGGGCGGCACCGGACATGAGGATCACACCGTGTTTGTCACATACGAGCACCTCGTCATCTACTACAAACTCTCCAATGACCTCGGTGATGCCAGGTACGAGGCAGCTGGCCCCCTTTTCGATAAAGGGAATGGCTCCGTCATCCACAATAATAACATTGCTGGTTGGCGTTTTACCCAGCAAGGAAATCCCATAGTCCTGTGCTATGAAAAAGTAGCGTCCGGTGAGAAGCTTGTACTTGATATTCCCCAGCACCCGGCCGTGTAGAATGACCTCGTCCATTCTGTCAAGGGATGGTACGCTGTTCAAGATCACCAATGACCGTTTTCCGATCAATTTGTCAGCTGAGGCAGGACCGAATTGTGATAAGATAACTTCCTTAATCCGATCAATATCGTTACTGAATGCAGGTCTTACGTCACCGGGAGGTGTATGAGTTACGCTAAAAGTGTCACAGTGGCAGATGGAACATTTTCTCTGCCCGACAATTGGAAGGTCACAATTTCCACACCATCGTAGCGACATCTCTCCAAGTATTAATCGACCCATTTTGACACCATCATTGAATATTCCATAATCCCATATCTCCGTATGCCGTGGGATTAATGCGTCATGGGATATAATTCATTGGTCTGATTTTTCCAAGTGGATTTTTTAAGATTAACGATTAGTTTGAAATGGAATGTAAAAGTATTTAGAAGATTATTTCGTTCAACGGGGTATGCGTAATGCGAGGTCCTTTTTTCCTCTTTTCACGATATTATTAATTTTCTCCTTATTGATTTTACCTCTCAATTCTACCGGTTTCACCTCAAATTTAATCGAAAAAGATACCCTTCATATTTCAATCAATAAAGATATTGAGCTAATGAATAAGGAGTTTCCCGATTCATTGCATTGGTCCAATACTCCTGTAACAAGAGACCCGGGGGGGGTTAAATCCCGGGAAACCTCACCCTTATCTGGTAGCGGGGGGACCATTGATTATCTATTTTCGTCGAATGAACCGTTGGCAAGGCCGTATGCACATTACCGGACCGCCCGGGCTGATCCGCCCCTTGTTGATCTGTATATCGAGGAGAATCTCTATCTATTGCCCATGGTCGATGAAACCATCTCACAGTACGTATACGATAAAACGATCACCGGGGATTATCGCATCGATGTATACTCGGTCTCATCGGTCAGTGCCGGGGATTTTCGGGAACAACTTCATCAGTCATACATTAATGGAACCACCGGTGCAGTCCTAGTGGGTGATCTTCCGGAGGTGATCTTCGAGATGGATAATTCCTTTGGAGGTTACGAATCCTTCCCCTGCGATCTCTATTTCATGGATGTGAATGGAGAATGGGCCGACAATGACACTAATGGGAAATTGGATTATCACGGAGGTAACCTCGAGGCTGACATCTGGATATCTCGGATCAAGCCATCCATGATACCAGCAATACCGGAGAGTACTCTAACGTTGGATTATTTCGGAAAGGTTCATTCCTATTTTATGGGTGATCTGAGAGTAAATCATACTGCCCTATTATACATTGACGACGACTGGGCCGCCTGGGGTAACCTGTATGCATGGAACATATCCGCATTGTACCCCGACCCGGTACTGGTGAATAATAATCCCGATACAAACGGAGCTGATTATATCGATAACAGGGTCACAGCCGGGTACGAGTTCATACAGGTTCATGTTCACTCGTCTTCCACTGTCCACTATTTTGCTCAAGGGGGTAACGTTCAAGCGTCACAGGTGAAAAATGCTCCACCTCAGTCGCTTTTCATGAACCTTTTCTGCTGCAGCGGGAGTGATTATGATGCCATGTCCAACTTTGGTGCCATGTATATGTTCTCCGGTAAAGGGCTTGCAACCATAGGGAGCACGAAAACGGGTTCGATGCTGAATTTCGGAGATTTCTACACACCCCTGGCAAATGAACGCTCCATGGGCGAAGCATTCCTCGATTGGTCTAAGACTACCATGGAAAGGTCCAGGGAATGGCATTACGGCATGTCACTTCAGGGCGACGGGCTTCTTTCTCCGAAATACGATTCCATCATGTATCCACCGGATTTCACGGATAAAAATAACGGCACCATCCGAGTGAATCGATCGTCATCGGATAATGTTCTTATCGATATTGACATTACAACGCAGAAGGGATCTGTTCTGGACACCGGCGAATACCGTATTAACAACGGTCCGTGGATCGGGCTTTTTTCCGAGGACTGCCTGACCTTCACGAATAACTGGAACATTTCGAAGAACGCGCTCATCGAAGGAAACAATACAATAGTGTTACGTGCAGAGACCATTTTTGGTGTGGAATTGAATTATAACCTAACAATTTTAAAAGACACTCTGGTACCAGCCAATGTCGTGTTGATGGTGGAAGACGGAACGGGTTATGTCAACGAACAGGATGTGATACTCAGAGTGGAAGGATGGGATGTCAGCGGTTTGGATCTGATGAGTATAAGCGGGGATGGCATAAATTGGAGTGCATGGGAAAAATATAATCCTTCCAAATCCTACCGATTGGATGATCGTGATGGAGTTCATGATATCCATGCAAGGATTAGCGATGCCTTTTTCAATATAAAAAATGTCCTTACACAAGTCGAATTGGATCGAGTACCGCCAATGGGTTGCAATATCAGCATCAACGGAGGGGCTCCTTATACACCGTCGAGAAACGTAACAGTTGGTATAAGCTCAATGGAGGAAATCTCAAATCTCACGCTCATGTCAGTATCTATGATTGATTACTTAAAACCCGATTGGGTCCCTTTCACTGAAGAGAGCATTTTTGAGCTTGATAGTGAGGAGGGAATATATCCGATTTTCGTGAAGGTACGGGACCGGGCTAACAATACTTCACCAGTATTGAGCTCCACTATAATCTACGATCCTACACCACCTTTACCATTAAGCATCGTGGCGAACAACGGTAATATTTTGACCAATGATACAACGGTACATCTTGAATTGAAAGCTCATGACAACACCAGCGGTTTGGATAAAATGAGGTTCGGTTTCGACGGCCTGGAATGGAATTCCTGGGTGAATTTTTCGAAATACCGTGATTTAATTATCCCGGCAGCGGATGGGGAGATAATCTTATATTTTCAGGTGATGGATGGAGCGGGTAACATTTACAATAGAACTGACGTTTACACGACCCTGGTCCTCGACAAGACAGCGCCGGTCTCCGATGTGGTCCCCTCATATCCCCCGGACGGATCTAAGGAATGGTACGTGTCAATTCCGGATATAGAGATCGAACATACGGGTATTGCCGCCTATTGCCGCTGGAACGATATGGAGGATTTTATTCCTTATGAGGCTACCATGACACCAAAGGAGGGTGAGAGCACCCTATATTTCTATTCAGTGGACCTGGCTGGCAACCGTGAAAAGGTAAATAAAAAAGTTTTCAAGTTGGATACCAAGTCGCCTTTCTATGATGTCAGGGAAATATGCAGCGAAAAGAAGAATCCACAAGGTTGGTATCGTGATGCCGTGACCTTAGAATTTTCTTCCGGGATTACTCCGATAAACCGGGAGATGATCCGGCTGGAGATGCCTGCACTGGTCGATATTACGGACACCAGGTTTACTATCGACGTCGACGGTATCAATTTTGTTCAGTATTGGGCAGAGGACGAAGCGGGGAACATTGGCCGAAAATCGAATATAATAATTATGATCGACAGGGAAGCACCGCGATTATCGGCCAGCCAAAAGATTCTCGGTAAAACACTTGTTCTTGATATAACCGCTTCGGACAATGTGGGTGATGTCTTTTTCGAAATAGATCCGGGTGACGGCACTGAGCTTATAGAGACTGAGGAATTACACTGGGAGCACCGTTATAAAGAGGGAAATTACCAGCTTGTCATCGTTTGCAGTGATGAGTCCGGCCTCACGTCGAAAAAGATTTTTAATTTTACTGTTGAGCGTGAGATGTTGGAAAATTTCTACAAGGAAGGGGAAGTGACCGTGGCAGGGTATCTTGCCATGGGTGGATTGGTTTTTATCTTAATTCTCCTATTTCTTCTGATAAGGAGAAAGCGAAAGGTACCGAAGGATTCAATAGCAAAAAAATCACAGACACCAATGGTCACGATGAAACTGGCTTCCGAGACGCCGGGAAAAGAAAGGGTAACAGCCAAATACAGAAAAAAAGTGGCTTCTGATGAATGGAAAGGATGGGTCGCTCCCAATACCATTGCGGATGAAGATGGTGATGATGCTCCGGAAAAAGTGGATCAAAAAATTGACGAAGGAGTCGATGAGTTATCGGATTGGTCTGGGGAGAATTTCTGGGAATGGGACGAAGGTGACCCGGAGGAAACAGAGGCGGAAATAGGATGGTTGGATGAAGAAGAGAACCCAGACGACAGTGGCGAATATTTCGAGATCTGGGACCAATAATATTTCACGTACCTCAGTTATAATCCACTCATTTAAAACACCCAAGCATGCAATGGTTAATCTTTATTCCCAGCTCCGTAAGTATTGCCCCCATTCTGCCCATTTCAACATCCCATTCTTGAGCCATGGCCTGAGCGGCCGGGCAGGTGATTTTATCACTACTGTAATTGTCCTTGAGGTGTTCTATTAAGCTTTTTTCCCTGTCATTGAGATCCATATTTTCACGATCCGCTACGTTTTTTGAAGGCATTTTCACATTCGGCTGAGATTTTCCGAATTTATAAACATTGAATGAATCATTTGGTACAATACTATTATATCCCATCGATTTCCGAAGGAAGACCACCGTCACTGTTTGCATACCAGAGAGGATTGATTTGATTGGATGTTTACCTGTCCAAGAGTTCTTAACATCTTGAACAATATAAAAGCAATCCTCCTATTATCCGAAAAACGAAAGAATTTGATTAATTGTATTAATTTTAATATAAAATCATTTCGCAATGACAAGCTATCTATAATAAGTTCCATAAAAGCAATCTACAGACAATGCAATAATTCTCCATATTGAATATGTTTTATCTAAGCTATCAAGAGCTGAACTTTCCCCATATGTGATACAGGAGAGTAATTATAAAATAACAAGAACTAATTTATCCTAACAGACATTTCTCCCCCGAATGGATGAATAATTAGAGGTGACAATCATGAGCATAGAAACACTTTTAGAACTTGAAAAAAAGATCGTCCGATATATGGACGAAGTGGTAGAAGATGAAATCATCGACGTCGACGAGGTCGTGAAACTGGCAAAATACGCCAATGAGATCACAAGAAAGATCGATGAGGACGGTATCGTGGACCAGGATGAACAGGTGGTATATGATCGGGTCTCAGGAAAGTTACGGGAATTATTTTTGAAATACGATATCGAAGGATGAATGGGTTCTGAAATCAATTTTTCAGCCCGTTCATCGAGGATTTTCATTACTGATTCACCACCCGTATGGGTCACCGGAGAGGCAAAAAGTAATATTATCCTGTGGCCCAAATGATTTTCTCTTTACAGTGTGGAATATTGAATATAGATATTCCATACGAATTTTCTAAGGGAAAGTATTATAATATGGATTCACAGATATTTTTGTGATTTTATGAATCCCGCGAAACCCACGGAAGAGGAAATTTCCAGATATTTAAAAAAGATTGATCACTGGAAAGAACTGGGTTTCGAAACAGCCGGATTGGAAATGCTACTTAGAAACAATTTTGTTAAGTTCAAGGAGAGGAAGCTCCAGATACTTGCCGGGCAGATCTCGGAAACGAGTGCTTCGGAAAACAAAGATCGAGGAGCGGGGGTTGAGGGACAAGATATCCCTGGTGATCGGAATATTGACCGTTCGGATAATCAAACCGATCTTGACGCCGGAACTATCGAATCAATTGATCAATCCACATCCACGGAACTACCACCCGAATCAATTCTATCCAGAGCTAAAGACGAAGGACATGATGAAGGAGGAAAAAGTCAAAGGTCGGAGGTCGACACCGGAACTCGCGATATTACCGATTTTTCAGAGATAGTCGAAGAAAAGCAGGATGAAGAGGACCCGGAGGAGTCCGAGAGTGATATCCTTCTTGTAGGTAAACCTAAACGTGAAGGGAGAATCAGGGATGAGATAGTAGAGGGCGTAATCATACTGGACAACGTTGAAGAACCTGAGGAAGACGACCGTTACAACTACTACGATATCCCGGCACCAGTGATCGTGGAGCCGGAACCAAAGAAAACTGCCCCCCCGAAGAGCAGGACCGGACGGAAGCCCAGGGAGCCGGATCACCGGAAGAGAGATACCCTCATCGCCGTTGGAGTGATGCTGCTACTGCTTGTGGCCGGTATCGAGATATTGAAACCTGACTTCATAAATTGGATCGATTTTGGTTGGTCCAATGGGGACAATACAGACCCTGGTAAACCAAAGATATCAATCACGGCACCGACAGACGACGCCATTTTTCAGGCGGGAGAACTCATAACGTTTACGGCTATAGTTGATTTTCCTGGCGGCAAGATAGACAATTCTGAATGGGACTTCGGGGATCTCAGCATTGCAAAGGGCATGTCCGCTAAGCACTTCTACACTCCCGGCAGTGATCAGAATTACCAAGTGAAATTCGCAGTTAAGGTCAGTACGGGAGAAACCTACGAGGAGAAGGTATCGGTAAGGGTGAGCCCCATGACGGTAGTACTGCCAGAGAAAAAGGATGGGCTTGCTGCCACATATTCTCTGGTATCCACGGTCTTGTTCCAGGACCCTGAAGGAATTAATATGTTCTCAGACGAGACAAATGACATCTCGGTCACAAAAGTGGAGCTTCAGGGTACAGGTACGCAAGAGATCGAATACGACCTACCCGGTGAAGAGGTGGACGACGGATTCCTACAAAAGCACACTGTATACTCGAGAGAGGTCAATATCGCACAGAGCCTCAAGGGAAATGCTACCATCGAGTACTCGAACATTTTCGGGCAGAACCAGGAAATGAATATGCACCTTTCGGGAAAAACAGACATGGATAATACGAACAACTACGACCTCACCACCAACGAGCTGGTAGAGAGCGAGCTTAAGAGCTCTCTCGAATTGTACTCGGAACTGGACGAGGATACACCGTATAGCATGGTTGATGATATTACAAATTATCAGGACCTCTCATCACCGTCCATGAATATAGATCTCACTGAAATTAGGGAAAACCGAACCTTTCGTTTGGGGGATGGGGAGCCTGGAGGGATGGGAAATCTTCATTATATGTGGAGCATAAAAAGTATCGACAATGTAATCGGTATTCCAGCGTTCTTGGTCGACGTGAGGATGGACCGCGATCTGCTTAACTCTTACGGTATAACCGACCACACAATACATTTATGGATTGCGGACGGAAAAGCCCTTCCCCTGAAATACGATGTGAAGATAGTCCAGCAGGATGGAAAGGAGCTGTTCACCCTCACCCTTACCGGGACCATGAAGATACCCTCCTACACACCTGGAGCGGAACTGATCTCGGATCACAGGTGCCTGCGTCAATTCAACGATACCAGCCATCATGCCTCCCGGCGGGACGGGATCGAACCGGGTCTTGTAAATGAATTCAACGAAATGGATAATTTTCCTGCTCCTGGGAATGACACTACGAGTTTTAGAGATTTCACCATCGAAAATGCCATGCAATTGGTGAGTACCGATAGTTCTTTTATCAGCTATGTCACCGAGCACCATGAGGCCTATAGCATTGACACCAGGTGCAATGTCACTGGTGGAAGAACTCAATGGAACATCACCTTTGGAGAGAAGGGATCCGACTCGGCCGTCAATTTTCTCGTTTATGACGACGGAGGGGTCTCTTCCAGCGCGGTAAAGGTCAGCGAAGTGAACCTCGATACGGGTGATATTGGAGAGATATTGAGCTATGGCGGCAGTTTATACGTTTTCCAGGAGCATGCCGGTATCAGGGATATTTACTTCCCGAACGGGAAGCTCGATCTCACCGAGACCATGGCTGGAGCCGGAACCCGGCTGCCCACGCTGTCTGTAGAGGCATTTTATACCGGTAATGTAAACAACCTCGACTTCGGTTTCTTCCTTTCGTCAGGCTCGACAACGGGTCAAGCCTCCGTTGATCGCATGGCGGTTCTGAACGGGAGGACTGGGCAGATACTATATATAATGGATCATCTGGAAACCATGCCGACTTTGGATACGGCACTATTGATATGATATTTACATTTCGCAATTTACCACCCAATGATATGGGAGAGAACGGATGACGAAAACCAATTTGACTGAAAAATACAGGCCCCATACATTTGGGGATATAGTTGGCAATACAAAGATAAAAGCAGAATTGAAGGCATGGGCCCAGACCTGGAAAAGGATTGCACCGGCTTGGAAAGGTTTTAATTCGCTTGACAAGAACAACGAGCTCATCAGGGGCGAGAGGGGATTCCGGCCCGCCATGGTTATGGAAGGGCCGCCGGGAGTGGGGAAGACCACCTGTGCCCACGCCCTTGCAGCGGATATGGGGTGGGATGTCATCGAACTGAACGCATCGGATGCCAGGAACCGGACCAGGATCAGGGAAGTTGTGACGAGAGGTGCTCTGAATCAGGTTCTCAGCTTCGACGATGACGGATCGTTCAAGAGCTATCAAGACGGTACCATGACCCTGATAATCCTTGATGAGGCCGATAATCTCTATGATCGTAGTGGGGACGATGGGGATGACAAAACGGAGGATTTTTCAGATCGGGGCGGCAAGGACGAGATCATAAAGGCGATACAGCTAACCCGTCATCCGATACTGCTGATCGTGAACAACTGGTACAAGCTCATGGGGCCAAGGGGCGGGGCTCTGCACCAGTGTACCAGGACCGTAAGGTTCCGCGAGCCCACCAAGGAAATGATCAAGAAGGTCTTGGGGCGAATTTTGACAGGAGAGGACGTAAACGCAACTCCCGTCGTTATCGATATTATTGCAGCACGGGCCAAGGGAGATGTTCGGGGAGCCATAAACGACCTTGAGAGCCTTATGATTGGCCGAAGTGAGATCACATCCGAAAATGTTACCACCTTCGATCGGCACAGGGACAAGAAAAAAAAGATATTCGACGTTCTTAAGATCATACTTCTGGAGATGGACATGGGCCGGGCAATAAAGTCTCTGTGGGAAGCGGATGTGGATATGGGGATGGTCCAGGAATGGATTGCTGAGAATATACCCCGGATCTATACCAACAGGGATGAACTTGCCCGGGGAATGGACATGATCTCGAAAGCGGATGTTTTCGAGGGACGCATCAGACGCCGCCAGTATTATCGGTACAGGCGCTATGTCGGCCAGCTGATCACCGGTGGTGTGTGTGTGGCAAAGAAACACAGGCACGGATGGAGCAAGATGCAGTTCCCGGAGCACATCAAGAACATGTCCCGTTCGAAACGAAAACGGCGGGTGCAAAGAACCCTTGCGCGAAAGATATCTCAGAATATCCACGTGTCCCTGGGATATGCAATTACTGTGTTCGTACCTTTCTGGAGAATAATGGCAAAGTCGGATAACCGCCTGGTTTTCAATACCATATACGAAATGGGCCTGGACATGAACGAGTCAGCGGAGTTGATGGACAGGGATAACGTTAAATGGATCTGGAAACAGTATCTTGAATATCAAAAGAAACGAATAAGCGATTCTATTGGAGCCAGCTCGAAAAAGATTAGCGCTGCGGCTTTTGATGACAGGAAGCCTATCTCGGGGCATAAATCGATCGAAGAAACGGCGCAGGTTGAAGTTTTGTCCCGAATTCCCGGAACAGATGGTACTTCAAAACCCATAGTTCCCAAAACGGATGCCGTGGAACCATTAATTCCCAAAATAGATGATTACCCCGAGCCGGAAAGCAGTGATGAGGGAAAGACCAGGAAAAAGGAGAAAAAAGACAACCAGATATCTCTGGACAGCTTTTTCTAAAGCTTTTCCGAACACGTTTTCATCATGAATTCTAATCCCAAAATATTGCGTTTTCGAAGTTATATTTTTCTGAACTTGCTCTTCTTCCAATGGCCCTCTCATACTTTCTGATACCTGCGTTGGCTCGTACCCATCCCCCCCACTCTCCGTCCTCTGTATTTTAAGATTTAAACGATTAATAGTATCTTCGATGTTTCAGTATCTATGATGCACTGAAACCCGGAGGGACTCTAATAGAGGGTGCCCGTTTCACTCCATATAATCAGTATATTATACTTCACTCTCAGAAACTGATGTTTCCTACGGGTGCAGAGGATACTATTTCTTCAAGCATCCTTGATGCATCGAAATTCCTCCGTTGGGAATCTATATGTTTCACATAATATACCTTTCTTTATAATCTTTACTGATGTAGATATTCTTGGATTCATACATAACTCCGATATAAACGTATATGACATCATTGTCGAATAGTAAAGTTGTTTCGGAAACTACATTTATTGTATAATCGAATACGGTAAATTTATAACTTACTCTTGATAGATTGAATGCATATTTATAGGGACGGTGTCCATCGTCCCAGATATAATCAATGTCAAGTAATTTACTATTATTAACAAAAACCTTTACCTTCGTTGTACCATTTCCAAAGTTTGAACCCCCTTGCGTAAAAAGTCTGATAAAGCAATTAGAAGTATTCGATATTGTAATTTTCTCTTGATCGTAATAAATCGTAATATATACGTTACTTATATCTTTATCGATTTGCATTGTTTTTGAAAAAGTTTGTTTTAATGTATCATCGAATATTGTAAATTTATGACTCCCCTTTGATATATGAAACGCATATTTATAAGGAAGAGGTTCATCCTTCCAAACATATGTAACATCAAATAATTTTTCATTGTCCATGTATAAAGTAATCTTAGTCGTCTCTTTTGTTACATTTGATTGACCTTGTGTAAACAATTCAACATTACAATTCGGAATAATAGAATTACCTTTTTCTTTTTCATCATTTATACATCCAAATGTTGGAGTAATCAATAATATTGTAAAAATTATAATTAGTTCCGATCTTATAATCGCACTCTCCTTAAGTCACATGGTTTGATGACGATTCACAAATTTTAGTCCTTTTTGAAAATTTGGATCACTACGATCAGGATGAGGATCACAGCCACCACTATGGTCACCAGGATCATTCCTGTTGTTAGTTCTCCTTCCGCTCCTGAGCTCACTCCCCCAAATATGGGAATTTCCTCCCCATGGCTCCACGTGATGGAAGTCCCGTTCTTTACTGCGGTAATTTTGGTCCCCGAAATAATGTTAACGGAATCGGATAATTCAAACACGGCAATCCCCAGAGAATCCGTCTCCGCTGTATGCTCGATACCCTCAACGGTAAAGCTGACATTTGCTCCGGCAACAATTTTATCCTCACCATCCATTATTGGGCCGATGTTCACCAATTTATTTAGGGATATGATTCCCAGCTCGACATCGGAACCGTTAACTATCACGTTTAGGGCAATCGTCGCATATCCGTCGGCGCTGAAGGTGAGCGTATAGTCAGCATCAATGAGGCTGTCTATGGTGAAATTCCCGCTGATTGCGTTAACGGTAATCTGGGAAAGTCCTATCTTCACCGAGGCCGTAGTTGGCAAAACAGTACCGGTGATCTTGTAATATATTTTAATGGGTACAATTGTGAAATTCACTGTTAAGAGCTCTGTGGTAAATTTCAGTTCTCCGGGGGTATCGACATATCCCGCTGCGCTTGCAACCACAGTCCAGTTGCCCGTGGGAATTCCTATCAGCAGATAGTATCCGGTGGAATTGCTGCTTGCCGTGAGATTATTATATTCTCTTACCGTTTCATTTGTGATGTTCCCGGTTATATTATCCTCCAGCGCCGTATCGGTATAGCTAACCACGATTATACTGGCATTGGCCACGCGATCGCCGTTAGTGGAAAGAATATATCCTTCCAGCTCGCCAGTGGTGTCCGGAGGTATTTCCGGTTCCCACGGCTCCAGTGTGAAGTTTTTCTTAACATTGTTGTAGATGGTCAGCAGCTGAAATTTGAACTTTTCCGAGTCGAAGAATCCGGTGGCATTTACCGTTACAAAATAAGGCTCTTCCACGATGGGCAGGGTCTTTGAATAATACCCCGTGACATTTGTTGTAGTGTTGTAATAATTTGTTATATTTGTATTATTGTCGTAGTAATGGATGATCAGGTCGGCTTCCGGAACGGGCAGGCTGTTGTTTCCCAGCCCCGTCATGACCCAACCGTAAAGCTTTCCCTCGTCCGGAACCTGTAGTATGACATTGAACCCGGTCCCGTTCTCGACAACGGATTCATTGGCTTGGGCATCGGTGACGTTGAAAGTATATGTGTAGTTACCCGGAGTGTCGAAACTCATCAGGTACCAGTACGTAACACCTAAACTGGAATTTATCGCCGGATCAAAATTCATGGCGTGATAACTGCCACCGCCGCTGATTCCTCTCGTTACGTTTGTCATGTCGAACTTTATTCGTACGTCTCCAACATCGCCGTCAGCGTCTGTATAAAGAACAGTGAAATTTATCTGGTCCCCGGTCATGATCACGTCAGCGAGTACTGTGGTATCGTTGAGCGTGGGTGCATCCGCCCTTGTGTTGTAGGGGTCCGCCGTGCTGCCGTGCACGCATAATATCAGTATCGGCAAGATCAGTGAAAGAACAGCAAGTGTCGATATAAATTTTCCATTATTCATTGTCATGTTACACACCTTTTACATTTTTTTGCTAAACTATAGAATCCATATTTATATTTTTTCGGCGATTTTAATAATTTTCCGGGCTCATTAATATGAGCACATACTCGTTTAATAGAATTACTAATCATTAATCGTAATGTGAAACATCCATACCCGCCGTCGTTCTCAGTGCCAGCAGTTCCCTGCACTTTCCCCCTGTATCCACTGTGGGACCGTGACCGATCCCGTCGCACAACGTACTTATCAGAAGCTTGCCCGGCGGGTGCAGATAAAAAGGATACGAGCGGCATACAAAACATCTATCAGAATAGATATTACAGCTACTTTCCATTTCATCATAGCGGGGACATTTTCCATTCACGTCGAAAAAGGGATAATACTCCGCGGTGTGCTCGTCGAAGATAACACTATCGAGAGGTAAATGCTCCTTTAAACGATGAAATTCCTTCCAGGAAAGCTCTATTTGCCAGTCCCGAGTGCAGCACTTTCCGCATCTCAGGCAGGTCCATTTCATACCGGGTGTCACGGGTATGAGTTCCTCCGGTATCTCCTGCCAGTTCCCGCTCTCGTGCACGATCTGGAATTCTTGTCCGTGGATATGCACTGTTTTTTCACAATTAGAGGTCATTAACTAACCACCCTGTTACGGTATTGCCATCCCAAGCCCCCGCCCGATTCCTGCGCTGGCTCTGCCCCACCCCAGAGCCTGCTCGGAATCGTGAGCAATCGCGATAAGAATTGATTAAGTAAGCTTCCATAAGTGGGGTTCAGCTTGTGCCCACTGCGTTCCTGTGCCCATTTCACAACGGAGTGAAACGGGAGCAGGCCCTTTTTCTCTTTATTGGTGCGAGCAGGTTCAGGGCGGGTTTTTTGTAATCCTAATACTTTTTGGCCCGCCCTGGCCAGCGCAGCACCAACCCAAAAAGGCTTAGATCTGGTGAAATGACGGAAAGACCTTCAAAAGCATACCTTCTATTGTCAGCGGTCTCAGCTCTCGACTAACCCTTAAAGCCTCCTTAAGCTTCCTTTCGCTGTCCGCATATAAGGTATAGAGTTTCTGTCCCTTGGCTACCTTGTGTCCCTTCTTCTCGTACAACCAAAGCCCGGCGCCCTTTGACTTCGGCGCACCGGCGGCTCTCTCAACCTTCACTATTGATTTGTTGTTAATTGCATCGACATAACCTTCTTTGTCGGATACCACCGTGTGAGTGTACTTGCCCAGCGGAACCGTCTCCGAAGTAATTTCATGGTTACCACCCTGATGCTTGATGATCTCCAAAAGTTTTTCCAGGGCCTTCCCGCTCCGTATGATCTCCTTGGCAGCCTCTTTTCCCTGGCCGGTGGTAGCAACGCCCCCGGCTTCCAGTATCAGACCCGCCAGCGCCGCCGATTTTTCTATAAGCGACGTTCTCACCTTCTTTCCTTCAAGTGCCTCCAGAGCCTCCTTCACCTCCAAGGCCGGTCCTATGGCGGCCCCAACCGGTTGCCCGCCGAACGTGATGGCGCATTCCACCTTGATGCCTATACGGCGCCCGATCTCAATGAAGTCGTTGACGTATCTCCTGGCAATTTCTTCCGTTTCCACCTTGGTCCCGGGTCCCATGGGAAGGTCTATCAGAAGGTACTCGGCACCTCCCGCCTTCTTTTTTGCCATGATCGATGAGATAACCTGTGGGTACGGATCGATGGCAAGAGGATATTCCACCTGTATGATGAGGTCGTCGGCTGGAGCCATGTTCACCGCGCCGCCCCATGCAATAACACCCCCCACTTCCTCGGAGATCCTCTTGATATCCTCTATTGACAGTGTTACATTCGCTATGGTCTCGAGAATGTCAGCAGTACCGCATGCACTGGATATGGCTCTGGAACAGGTCTTGGGTATCATCAATCCCGATGCCGCGACGATGGGTACGACAAGTAACGTTACCTTGTTACCAGGTAGCCCGCCGATGGAATGAAAATCAAAGACCGGCCCCTTGTCGAACTCTATCACATCGCCGGTGTCGATTATGGCTTTCGTCAGGTTCTCGGTCTCATCCAGGGTCATTCCCCTTGTATAACAGGCAACCACGTAAGCGGTCATTTCAATGTCTGAAATGGAACCGGAAACCAGATCCCTTATTATATCGTAAAGCTCGCTTTTAGACAGCTCCTTCCCGTCCATCTTCTTCCGAATATACTCCACGGAATCGGGTTTGGACGTGGGTATGAGCTGTATTTTATCGTCCACGGCCACATCGAGAGCATCATGGGTCTTGCGAAAAGCTCCAATGGTCCCCGGTTCAATGAGTGTGTCCGTGACGTTCACCTTTGCCGTTATGGTCTTCCGCCCTCCCACCACCTTCACGCGGTCCTCCCGGTATACACTGAGGTCCCTCGCATCCTCGATGTTGAGGATTATTTCATACTTTCCAGTGTCCACGTCGATCCTTTTCACGTTGAATTCCTTCAATTTACCACCTGAATTTCATTTCAAACATGATCCGAACCGGGAACATATCCCCATTTATCCAGTGCCTTTTTCAGTTCAATATGATCTTCTGCGTAACTATCGAGGTAAATTCCCTTGTACACCGCATCCACCGCCTGGGACATGGCTCTTGCGCCGCCCAGCACGCCGTCGGGATGCCCTGCCACGCCGCCCCCCGCCTGTATCTGTACGTCCATTCCCGATATCGAAACCAGTTTCTCCACGAGGCCTGGGTGCATCCCACCGGAACATACCGGCATCACTGTTTTTAAGCCGATATCGTTAAAGAGTATGTTACGGGAAGCCATGTCCTCCTCCGGATCTCCGTGCATCTTGCCCACTCCAAAGGTCCCGATATGGAGCCCGTCGCCACCGGAAAGTCGTGAAAGTAATGAAACCACCTCCATTGCCATGCCGTGGTAAGGTGAGCGGGTGAAGGCCCCGTGGAAGGTCCGATGAACGTGAAGGGGCACGCCCAGATCCGCCTCGGCAAGCATCTGAAGTGCGCTGTAACCGGAGGTTAGCACGTCAACCATTATCTGGCTTGCACCATTTTCAACGGCCCTCTCCGCTATCTCCACGATGTCCTTCACGTAGGTGGAAACATTAAGAGCGTGCACAATTCGGTGGCCGGTCTCATCCCGGACCCGATCGATTGCGTCAGCTATGGCTGGAACCCTGTCGTCGATCCTGTTGAAACTCTGGTCAACAAGCGTTTCGTCGTCCTTCGAATTGGTGAGACCCCCTATGCCGCATTTGTAAACGTATTCGGCGGTCTGCTTCGGGTCAAGACCTATCTTCGGTTTCACTATGGTGCCAACCAGAGGTCGATCCGGACGGTCCAGTACCTTGCGGAGACCATTTATGCCGAAATTTGGGCCAGGGAATTTCCTTATAACGCTGTCGGGAAAAAGACAACTCAAAAGTCGCACGTTCTTTAGCTCCAGCAGGCCGTAGAGATTGCCGGCGATCACCGAGAGTATCTGTGGAATATGACCTACTTCTATGGAGAATTCCTCCAAGGGGTAATTGACAGTGGTCCGGGCCACATTGAGTATTTGCCCGTCAACCGTTTTCTTTCCAAGGTCTTCTATCTCGGTCACCCTGGCAGCAAGTCTCTCGAAAATGTCGTCTGACAGGGTGGATGCCTTCGTCCATGTCCCGGTTGACTGCTCGGCCGCTATTGCATTGGCGGCATTCACTATGGGAAGATCCGTCTCCAAATAGTACTGACACGTTACGTACTGATTTTTGTCGAGTTCCTCCCCCAAACTCAGATATTTCAGATCACCATATCGCATGTTTTATTCCTCCAGATCCGGATATTCTAGCTATAAAACCAGTTGTCCGGTATAAGTTAATAAGTAGTATGAAGCTTAATAAATAGCTCGTATTTGAAATATTGCATGGAGTATTCTGCTAAACCCAATAATAACTGAAAAAAGTCGTGCCAGTAGTTCTGGGAAATTCCATGGAAAGAGGAAGTGTTTTCCCCCAGCAACAGGAAAATCCCGGGCAATACAAATAGCCTTAAATAATATAATATATTCATCCGGTGGAACTGATCTCGTATGAAGTAAGTCAATTATGATTCCAATCAAGGTGAGACTGCTAGCATGGAAGAACTGGATAAAAAAACCAGAAAGACAATTCTTATCGCCCAGAAAAATGAGATTACAGAATATCATATATACCGAAAACTGGCTCGCTCGATGAAGGGTCCTTACAACAAAATTATTTTGAACCGCGTGGCAAAAGACGAATTACGCCATTATCATCTCTGGAAAGAATATACTGGAGTGGCAGTCAAACCAAGCAAGTTCAATATTTGGAAATACTTTATGATCTCCAGGATATTCGGCATTACTTTCGGAATCAAAATGATGGAAAGGGGAGAGGTAAGTGCCCAGGCCGCGTACACACAAATATGCAAGAATATGCCTGAAACCGAATGTATCCTGAATGACGAAGAAGAACACGAAAAAAAATTGATCGAAATGATCGACGATGACCGGCTCAAGTATACCGGCTCCATCGTGAGGGGCCTAAATGACGCTCTCGTTGAGCTTACCGGCGCCCTTGCCGGATTCACATTCGCCTTCGGAAACCCGAAACTGATAGCTATCATCGGGCTGATCACGGGAATTTCCGGATGTCTATCAATGGGTACTTCCGAATATCTTGCATGCAAATCGGAGGATTGCATAAAACATCCCGTAAAGGCATCGGCCTACAGTGCATCGGCATTCCTGCTGACCGTTATGTTCCTCATTGCGCCTTACTTTTTTCTGGACAACGCGTATTATTCATTACCAATAACAATTATGATCGCGATCTTGTTGATATACGTGTTTAATTTCTACATATCCGTTGCCAGGGATCTTTCATTAAAAAAGAGATTTTTTGAGATGACGGGCATCAGTCTGGGAATCGCCGCGTTAACCTTTGGAATAGGATTGTTGGTCCGATACTTCTTCAATATCGATTTTTAATTTTGTGGCGTACAAGAAATTACCGATCGGCGTAAAATGAGATTTTCAGGAACAAGCGCACAAGGGCCGACCACGTTTTATCCATATACGCCGAAAATCGATCATAAAACCCGAAGGACCCGCAAAACCTATGAATATCAATAGAGACCGATGATGAGATTCAATATCGAGATCACCAACGGTATTCCCACAATGGTCGCAAATCTGGAAACGATGGAGAGGTTGAAGGGCCAGACCGGCATGTTCTCAACTCGTGTATAAAGGGAATTGATCCGCTCGATATTATCATGAGCGTTCCTTGCGTCCGAATCGAATGTCTCCACGTCCGATTCCAGTTTGTTCTTCAGTTTATCGAAATTGAGAGTAAATTCCCGCAGGAGCCGGTCGTATTCGTCATGTTTCGCCTTCTTCATGGCCTCGTGGGCTCCCAGTAATGGAAGAAAGAAAAGTAAAGTACCGCCTGCAATCATCAGGAGGATCGAAATATAATAATTTAGTGAGTTGTCTCCCCTAAGGAACGGAAAGACGACTATGGCCAGAATGGGAGGTATCAGTATATAGTCCATGTATATGGAAAGCCGGCCGAATGTTGTAAGTGAACCGGCCTTTCCCGGTGAAAAGGGAATGATGTTGAAAAGCCCGTTTCGGGTCAGTATCCTGCATATGTGCTTCATGGCTAATACGATCCTGAAAAGATAGATCAACAGCCATGGAACGAAATATCCGAAAACTGCTAAAACGCAGAGTGCGTAGGCTGTGAATCCCAGGGGATTGTTACTGTTGGCCCAGTAATCCCGAACGGGAGAGTACCAGATCCTCGGATAGAGTATCAAGAATACGCAACCATACCCGCCGAACTTGATGGAATACTCCATTGCTTTGCCGAGTTTCAACCGGGGGTATGTATTGTCCATTTGCAGGTATGTTCTGATAAAAAGTAATATTCTTCTGAATTCCCTTTCCACCCTGGAAAATTCCTCGTCCTTTCTTTTCTTACTTTTCCTTAAGGCGCGACGCAACGAATAAAATGCTGGCTGTACGTTATCCAGAACATATTTTTTGAAGATAAAGAATACAGCGCTTATCACAATTAGTGTGAAAAATATGAATGAATCCTCTAAAAGACCGGTCCCTTCACCGTATATTACCAGGGTTCCATCAAAGAATGAACCTACAAGGAATAGAACGAAAAAGAAAAGTCCGAAAAAGACGAATGAAGGGACGAAACCATTGTTTTTTCTCTCGCCAGCACCGTAGAGTAACCTGAGTCCCACGGTCTCTTCGTAGATCTCAGCCAGGGGTTCCTCCATCTCGATATCATCCCCCGGGTCGAATCTTTTCAGCTCTTCGTCCATATTATGATGCTTGTTTGCCTTTGCGGACTGTTTTGCCCCGTAGACCGAGAAACAAAGTAAACCGATTATTATAAAAAGCAGCCCGGCAAAATTTACCAGCGAGACACCTGGAATAATATAGGAATCGTGCCAATCCATGTCGGGGTTGAACTGATATATGCTCATGTCCGAAACGATGTGGAAATATTTGGTATCAGGCTCCTTTACGATCCGATCCACGCCACCGCCGAAGACATCATCGTTAAGTCTTCGCTGAGTCCTTTCCGGTAATAATTCCATCTTTCCGCCTTGGTACCTGAACATAGAAATATTACCCACCGGAGTAACACCGGCAATTATCGAAAAACCCTCCGTTCGGGACCATGCCATATGGGAAAAATTTACTTTATGCCCAGTAATGTTTTCCTCGATTAATACCAATCCCTTTGTATTTATAAAGGAACTATCGGAGATGATTGTGTATCTGCCGTCATCCCCAATGACGAGAAGTTCGTCATGATCCGGCGCAGGCCCTATGTCTGCGATCCAATACGTGCTGCCTATAAAATCATAAAAGACCTTCTCGTTCATGTGATATGCATATAACTTGTCAGCCGACAGTAAAAAACAGTATTCCTTGAAAACTATAACCTTTTTGAAATTTATATCGTTCAATCCGTCATGATCCGTCTCATCCGTTACGGTATCCCGAACCTGCTCGTCGCCATGGTCATATTCGAGAAATGTACCCCTCTCACCGGCAAGGAGTGCCTGAGCTCCGTTTGGCTTCCAGCATATGCTGTTGATGTCGAAAATTGCGGTGCCGGATATGTATTCCACATCACCGTCTTCGTACTTCAACAGAGTTCCCTCGTCACCTCCGATAAGGGCATATTGTCCACTTGGATGCCAGCTCACGCAGTTAAATGATGAAATTTTATCGGTATAGAAAATCTCCTTGTACCCATCATCACTGAATTCATAAATAGTTGCCGAATCCGTTCTTTCATTGGTACCAACTGCCAGAGCCAACCCGCCGGAAGGTCTCCATGCCATGTCTTTTATAAAGAAATTTTCCGATGATGCGACCTTCCTAATGGGATTTACGAGAGTATCCGGCTCCAGACAGCCCGAGGAGAATACCGCCAGAAGCGCCAAGAAAAGCACCGGTATCAATATATTTATTTTCAACACTCTTTCACCTATGGGGATGGTCTAACATAACATTTCCATAGAAAACTATCCTATGTTAATTTTTTTCCCTGAATTAACACTGTGCAAGGGTCAAGAACCGCAAGCCCCTTTTTTTCATTGTCTATAAAGTATGAACCCTCATCTTTTTTGCCATCTTGAAACCACATTTCTCTTCTTTTTTTGGGCTGCTTTTTCCAAAAAAGTAGTTTTGGGCCGCTTTTTGGGGGTTTTGAGGTGAGAGGGTCTAAAAAGTGGTTTTTCATTAATAATACCTTTGAAAATGAATATCTATGAGTCTAAAGAGCGGGCATCACAACAAGATTAAAAAACAAAATCTTCCTATTTTAAAAATTATATTTGATCGATAGAAAATACTCCATTGTTCGAAGATTGTTCTACTTGAGTTCGAAGATTGTTCTATTTGAATTCGAAAACTGTTCTACTTGAGTTCGAATATCGTCCTAAATGGGTTCGAACATCGTCCTATAAGTATTAAATAGTTATAAAAAAATAGATTCCTTAGAATCGGAAAAGAAACGATAAATAATAATGAAAGGTGATAAAAAATGAAAAAACGCATGGCAATTTTGGCGGGGACCCTGCTTCTAGCGGTCTCCTTTTTCAGCATGGTTTCGGCAATCGATCCTCTCGATGGTAACGACCCATATTTGGACCCCGATCATGATGGGGTTTCAAATGTGCAGGAATTCGAATGGGGGTCGGACCCCAATAACCCCGACTCCGATAATGACGGGCTCCCGGACGGATGGGAGATCCTCTATGGAAGAGGCACCGGTGGGCTTTCGGGGCTTGATCCCATGGATCCTACCGATGCTTATGCAGACGCCGATTGGATTACGGGAAACCACATCCTATCCGAGCAGAACGCAGTGGGTGCAGAGACGGGGTTGCCCTATACAAATTATGATGAGTACTACAGGCATAATATACTTGATGAATGGACCCCTACAAATCCCCTGAACGGCGATACGGATGGCGATTTATTCCTTGATCCCGACGATAAACTACCCTTGACAGCGACCCTTAATAACGATGGCGTAACCGGTGGAAGCGGTGGGGACAGCGACGGGAACGGGATCCCGGACGGTACAGAACCCGGAAATCCCAATGCTGACTCCGACGGTGATGGCGTCTCCAATGGTCAGGAAGGTCAACAGGGAACTGACCCGGGTAATGCAGACAGTGATGGCGATGGACTTAGTGATGGCCAGGAAGGGCAGGCGGGTACTGATCCAAACAATCCCGATACTGACGGCGATGGCTTGAGCGATGGCGAAGAAGCGGGACAAGGAGGTCAACCTGGCGAAGGAGAGCCTGGCGAAGGTGAACCTGGTGAAGGTGAACCCGGTGAAGGTGAACCCGGAACCGACCCAATGGATTCAGATTCCGATAATGATGGTATGCCTGATGGATGGGAGTCCCATAACGGACTTGATCCCACTGACCCAAGTGATGCAGGTCAAGACCCCGACGGCGATGGTCTCACGAACCTGGAAGAATTCATAGCAGGAACAAACCCGAACAATGCCGACAGCGATGGGGATACTCTCACAGACAGCGAGGAACTGGAAATGGGTACCAATCCCAATGATCCCGATACCGACCATGATGGCATTATCGACCCCTGGGACCCGAATCCGCTGGAGTTCGATCATCGTATGAAAACCGATGTGGTTCTCAATCTCATAAACGGGGTCCCGCGGTTTGGAGACGGTGGTGAAGAGAACGACATCGTATTGAGAAAGGGCGAAACGATCCTTCTGGAAGTTGAGCTTGGTTTTGAGGATGACCCGAATACCATAGCTTTTCCGGAGATCTACCGCGATATTCCCAATGGATGGGGGCCTGTGAACATAACAGTGTACTTCAACCAGTCCTCCTACGGACCGGATAACATCCCCCGGACGGCGGATGACGAAATATCGGAAGGTGTGGCCACCTCCACAGTGGGCTGGAATACAGTGAACAGCGTGGTAAGACAAAATGGAAACATGAAATATTTCCGCCAGAATCTCCAGGTGACTGTCCCGGACAGGGTATTTGCAGGAGCAGTTGCAATAGTACTGCATGCGGATCTCGGATATCCGGGGGCGTTCAACTACGAGGACAGCTGGACTGTGATACTATAGTTTTTTTCCGGATGCGGGGTACAAATCCGCATCCTTTTTTTTCTTTTCAGGAGGATGTGTCATGCCAAGGAACGCCGAAAAGTATTTCCATATGATGGGTCTGTTAATGATATTGATAGTGGTTGCAGCCATCTTTTCCCCATCAGTGCAGGGTGAGCCGGGCAATGATGGGACAACTGACATTGATCGAGTTGCTGGAATCCCTTTCAGGGCAAGCATAAGGAGTATAAATGTGACTGTTGATATCAATCATTCCTTCACCTCAACGATTATTGAGCAGGTTTTTTTCAATCCCTTCAGGCGCCCGCTTAGTGACACTTTCATGTTCAAGGTACCCCAGGGAGCATTCATTACGAATTTCTCGGTAAGCGTCGAAGGGAATATACATTACGCTGAATTGATGGAGAAAGGGAAAGCGGAAGAAAGTTTCGAGGATGCCGTGGCAAAGGGCCATTTCGCCGGAATTCTGCTTTCGAGGGAAACCACGAAATTCCCATACAGCCTCAATTTTGGCCCCTCGCAGGCTATAACTTGCCGCCTGGTCTACGAAGAATTCACAAGCTTGTTCCTTGGACGATACAAATATGATCTTTTCCTGCACGGCATCAACGGCCACAGAATTGTTCCCAGTTTAAATATAGATATACGCGTGAAGGCTCCCGCATCGTTGACCGCTCTCAACGCTACCGGAAATTTTCAGGATCCCCGGATCATCTGGGAAAATCCGGAAAAATGCATTATCAGGTTTAGTGAAAATAACGTCGATAAAATTTCGAATCTATTCTTCCGATTCGAGACCGAATCGCTTCCCCTGGGAGGGCGCTTGATGAGCGCCACCCGTGAAAATAAAACGTATTTTATTCACCTGTTCTCCCCGACACAGGACAGCCTCGGAGCACTTCCCATAAACAAGAACATCATTTTCGTGCTGGACAAATCCGGTTCCATGAGCGGGACAAAGATAAAACAGCTCAAATCCGCATTTTCAGATATAATTCAGTCCCTGGACCGGTCTGATTCCTTTAATGTTATCATGTTTGACACCTATATCGAGCAGTTCTCAGAGATACCGGTCCCGGCATCCGGCGAGAACCGGAATTTAGCCATCGAATACGTAAAAAAGGTAAGTGCATCCGGCTGTACAAACCTCTATGACAGCACGGCTCTGGCACTGGGACAACTCTCGGAAGCCGTCCCTGACGGGAATGCGAATATGCCGGTGGTCATAATGCTTACCGACGGACTCGCGAATCGCGGTGAGTTCATTGCAAAAACAGACATCCGGGATAACATAAAAAATCTAAACGATTTTGATGCGTCACTCTACTGCCTTGGTTTCGGGGATGACGTCGACTTCGATTTATTGAATAACGTGGCTCGAGATAACAACGGGATGGCCCGGAAGATCTACACCGACACAGATGCTGTGGAACAACTTGTGGAATTCTACAGGATGGTGTCCACCCCGCTGATGAGAAATCTCTCATTTTCATATTCCGGCGATCATTTCGTGGTCTATCCGGAAAAGGTTGATTGTATCTTCGACGGCTCGGAAGTGATAATTGCAGGCATGGCCGACGGCATCATTGAATCAGTTGACTCCACCGTTACGGGACAGTACAGCGACGGGGAGATCCGAATATCATCCACTTTCGATATTGATCCCCGAAATGAAAGCGATTTAGTTCCAAGATTCTGGGCGTACAAGAAGACGCTCCACCTGCTTGACAGGATCAGCAGGGAAGGCGAACAGGACGAATTGGTAAGTGAGATCGTGGCCCTATCGCTCGAGTTCGGTTTCCTCACCAGATACACCGGTTTCTTCGTCGACGTGGGTTCTTTCACGGAGGGAAACGGGGCTTGGAATGGGGAATCCGAAGACTGGATGGAAGACCCTTGGGACCCGGAAAACAACGGCGGCAGCAATGGCTGGGATCCGGGTGACATGGGGACCGATCCCAACAATCCGGACACCGACGGTGATGGATTATCCGATGAGCACAACTGCGGGGGACCTCTGGATTACGGTGACGACTATGAGAATTGGGGCAATTACGACCATGATCACAATGGTATTCCCGACAACCAGGAGCCTGATAATCCAAATGCGGATTCCGACGGTGACGGCTTGGAGAACTGGCAGGAAGATGAGAACGGCACCGATCCGTGTTACTGGGATACCGACGGTGATGGGTTCCTGGACCGGGATGAGGTGTTTCAGGGTTCCGACCCGTGTGACCCGGAATCAATCCCCGAAACAGCAGACCCCGATGGCGACGGTCTATCGAACATCTACGAATGGGAACTGGGCACTGATCCACATGAAGCCGATACGGATTCCGACGGATTGGACGACGGGCAGGAATTGGAAGCGCGTTCGAATCCCTTCGACTCTGACACCGATGATGACGGATTGATCGATGGTAGGGAAATCGACCTGGGCTGCAGCCCCATTGACTGTGACAGCGACAACGACAGCTATTCCGATGGCTTCGAGGTACGTAACGATAAAAATCCGCTGGATCCCGAGTCGTTCCCGGTCCCACCCGATACCGACTGTGACGGGCTTTCTGATATTGTCGAACGGGAGCTCGGTACTGACCCAAAAAACCCGGACAGCGATGAAGACGGTTTTCTGGACGGGGACGAAGCCAGGGTGGATCATGACCCGCTGGACGCCAGCTCGCACCCGCCTTATTGGGACATGGACTGCAACTTCATAATGGACAAATTTGAGCCTGAAAATCCCAATGCCGATAGCGATGGTGACGGTGTTCTAAATGCCCAGGAGACCCAGTACGGTACTGATCCGCTGGACCTGAATTCCTTTCCTGTTATTTTGGATAACGGCGACGCCATGGAATCCGCGGATGAGAACCGAAACGTCATAAACGGGCTTTCCAGGGATGGTGACGGCGACGGCTTCTGCAATTCTTTCGACACCTACCCCGACGACCCCGGGAGATGGAATACTCTGTACGATACCGGCGACAGTGACGCTGATGGGGTGATGGATTCGGATGACGTATTTCCGGATGATCCCGCGGAATGGGCCGACGGCGATGAGGATGGTGTTGGGGACAACGGTGATCAATTTCCACTTGATCCTGAGGAATGGTGCGACACGGATGCAGACGGCCGGGGCGATAACCATGACGCTTTCCCCCTTAACTCCACCGAATGGAATGATACCGACGGTGACGGTTGGGGTGACAATGTGGATGTGTTTCCCGCGGACCCCGAACGATGGAAGAATACGGATGAAGTTACTGGCAAAGCTAAGGAAGATAAAGGCAAGGGCGAAATAGGAGCTCCCATTAATAAACCTATAAATACGGGAAATCCAACTAGTAATATAAAAAGCAAGGGTAAGCTTGTGTCGAGGTGGGCCTGGGAGCGCGTCCAACAGACAGAAGAGGAAGAATTCGTGTCCAGTGATTATGAAAATGGAAACTTGACTCCCCAAAGATCGTCCGGAGGCGATCCATGGTTCATTCTTCTTATCGTGCTGTGGATAATAATCTCTGCCGGAATCGTTCTGATAATCATTCTAAGCATGAACTCGAAGAGGGACGAGGATGATTCGGATGAGTATCTGGATGAGACCGGACGAGTGGTGCGTGAAATACCAGTTCGAAACAGATACCTGCCACGTAACAAATACATTGCCAGATGATGCGTAAAAGCGACCCTGTTGGCGCACACTTCGTCTTGAAACATCCGAGATGCTCATTATATTACGCATAATCAAGATTATGCTGCATCCTCGGGGACGATGTCCCCTACGGGTG
>Ga0187827_10001835_pt1 | contig 30095 bp, 30 predicted proteins | sample ETNtaG_39_FD_167969 | JGI IMG/M metagenome (GOLD analysis project Ga0187827, IMG submission 167969) | Marine microbial and viral communities from oxygen minimum zone, Eastern Pacific Ocean - ETNP2014_SV_150_PacBio MetaG (Illumina Assembly) | ecosystem: Environmental > Aquatic > Marine > Hypoxic...
AGATAATGAAAAAAATGATGAAAATAGCATCCATAATCGGTACAAGGCCGCAGTTCATAAAATTAGCTCCTCTTTCAAAGGAATTGAGAAAGTACCATAAAGAGATAATAATCCATACCGGGCAGCATTATGACAAAAAAATGTCAGGACTTTTTTTTAAGGAATTGAATATATCTCAGCCAGATTACAATCTTGAAGTCGGCTCTGGAAGCCATGGCCAACAGACTGGAGAGATGATAGCAAGGATAGAAAAAGTGCTGATAAAAGAAAAGCCGGATTTGGTTATTGTATATGGAGATACAAACTCAACACTTGCCGGAGCTTTGGCAGCTGCGAAATTGAACATAAAAGTAGCCCATATAGAGGCAGGCTTAAGGGAATTTGACAAGTCAATCCCTGAAGAGATAAATAAAATTGTTACAGACCATTCATCTAATATCTTGTTCTGCCCTTCAAACATTGGAGTAAAAAATCTTGCAAAAGAAGGCATAAGTGCTAATGTTTACAATGTGGGTGATATTACTCTTGATCTGGCAAAAAGGCTTTCAGCCAATTCTATTTTAGAAAAAAGAATATTGAAAAAATATAATTTGAAAAAAAAGGATTTCTGCTATATGACCATGCACAGGGAAAAAAATACCGGGCAGAAAAAAAGGTTAAGCAATATAGTATCTGCTCTGGAAAATATATCAAAAACCATCATTTTTCCAATGCATCCAAGAACTGTAAAAGCCCTGAAAAAATATAAATTATGGAGCAAAATAAATCAAATAAAATCATTGAAAATACTGCCTCCAATAGGCTATCAGGAATCCATCATGCTTATCAAAAATGCCGAAAAAACTATTACAGATTCTGGGGGTGTAATAAAAGAGTCATATTTCCTGAAAACCCCTGCAGTGATTATAGATGACACAACAGAATGGACTGAAACTATTGAGGATGGGTGGAATATAATTGCAGGTGCTGACAAGAATAAGATCATCAAAAGTGTCAATAAGGCTGTAAAGTCTAAGAGGCATCGTAAAGTATATGGGCACGGCAAAAGCGCACAAAAGATTATAATAATACTTAATGATTATTTAAGTAAAAGTCGGGGTTGATATTTTTATGAAATTCGTATTTGTAGGGCAAAATATCTTAGGAGGATTAACCTTAAAAGAATTGATCAAAGACAATAAAGTGCCTTCTTTTGTTGTTACAAGAAAAAGCGATAATTACCCTAATCTTGTTGAAGAAATAGCAGAGTCGCATAAAATACCATTCTATAAAACATCTGACATCAATAAGGAAAAAGAGATAATACAAAAATTATCGGATTTAAAGCCAGACATCATCTTTTGTTCAGCCTGGGAAAATATAATTAAGGAACCTTTATTGAACATCCCAAAGCTTGGCTGGGTCAATTTTCACCCGTCTTTTCTTCCTACATACAAGGGCTCATCCCCACTAACCTGGCAATTGATAAACGGAGAAGATTTTGGAGGCTGTACATCTCATTTTATGATAGCAAAGGTTGATGCAGGAAAGATTATAGTCCGGGAAAAAATAAAAATAGGCCCTGATGACAATTCTTTTACTCTAAGAAAAAAATGCGGAAAACTACTGGGTAAATTGGCAGTAAAAACATATGATATCCTGTCTAAAGATCCTGAACATAAGGGATTCGTGCCAAAAGGAGAAAAAGCAAGCTATCATCCTCCAAGAGAGAAAAACAAATTAATAGACTGGAATGATAAAGTAGTAAACATTTACAATCTTATTAGAGGGTTATCACCATATCCCTGCACGATATTAGCTTATAAAAATAAGGAATTACGAATAGCTAAAGCAGAAATAACAAAACTTAAGTCAAGCTCCATTGGCAGTATCAAGAAAGATAATGACGGAAAACTGCTTGTAGGCACTAAAGATTTTTTCATAAAAATTATATCCTTAAGGATATCTGATGAAATTGTTGATGATTATGCTGATGGAATAGGTGATTAAAAAATGATAGTAAGCTGCCACCAGCCAAATTTTATTCCCTGGCTGACTTTTTTTGAAAAGATGCGCAAGTCCGATGTAATGGTACTTCTGGATAAAGTGCAGTATGCAAAAAATTCAATAATCAATAAGAACAAGATAATAAATGATATTTTATTGACAATACCAGTGCACTTTTCCTCTGATATGCTAATAAATGAAGTTACAGTTAGCCAACCGGAAAAATGGATAAAAAAACACATATCTTCCCTGAAAAATTATCCCAAAAAAAATGCAAATTACGAAATAATTAACAGCTATATTGAAGAAGTGTACAATAAGATAAAAAGTGACAAGTTAGTGGATTATAATATAGCATCCATCCGTTTTATAAAAAAGCATCTGAACATAAAAACCAAAATAGTGTTGCAGTCTGAGCTGGACATTCCTAGAGATTTGAAGGGAACAGACAGGCTAATAGCCATAGTAAAAAAAGTCAAAGGTAATGAGTACTTATCCGGCAAAGGAGCCATAGAAAAGACAAAACAAGGGCCTGCTTATCTTGAAACTGAAAAATTCAGGGATATTAAGCTTTCACTTTTAGACTACACTCCCAAGCACAACCTTTCAGCTCTGCATCATATAATAATGGACTATGATTTCTAATCATAAATAATAACAGTTGCTATTGCAGAATTTTTGTGATGGGATAATGAGACTAACGCCCTATATTTAACACCTTGTTTGTTTATAACAATTGAAGGTTTATCCTTTTTCATAATAACTTCAATCTCATTATAAAATAATTTAACTGGAGATGCTTTGATTGCAGCCTCTTTTGCGCAAAACCTAGCAGCTAAAGATGGAGCAGGATCTTTTTTTTTAAAGCAATAATCCCGTTCTTTTTTTGTAAAAATCTTTTTTAAAAATGTGCTGTCTTTTGGCTTATTTTGAAAGCGCGATATCTCTTCAATATCAATTCCAATACCTATAATGTCTGCCATATTTAATTGTCAAAAACCACCTATCAGATGAGTGGCTTGTTTTTTTCATATTTGTACCATTCAGGTGGTTTTGGCTAAGTGAATTCCACTAGTATTCTCCCACCCTTCATAAATATGGTGGAATTTTAGCATATTGAAAACAGATATATTTATAAATTATTCTACAGTTGTTGTAATTGAAATAAGGAGAACAAGTATATGAATTTAAAAGAAATAGAAGAAGGGATTATGGAGATTTTTCGGAATAGTTTAGAAGAATTAAAAGGAAAAGAAATTGACTTAAATAAGAAGCAAGATGAGTTTGAATCATGGGATTCATTTTCTCATATGGAGCTCGCATCTAAGTGCGAAGAAAAATTTAATATAACCTTAGAAATGGATGAAATAGTAGAGATTGATACACCGCAAAAATTTGTAGAGCTAATTCAAAAAAAAATAGCCAAAAAATGAAGACAATTTATTCGATATTGGAAAATTCGGCAGCTCTTTTTCCGGATAAGATTGCTCTTTTTTATAAGGATAAGAAATATGCATACCGGGAGATAAAGGCTAAAGCAGATGTCATTAAGAGTTTTTTAATTCAGAATACAAAAAACCAGGATATTATTTGTTTATTAATGGAGAATTGTGATTATTGGCTTTTTTCTTATTTTGGTATTCTTGGAGCGGGTTGTATATGCAACCCGATTGACCTTAAGATTTCCAAGGAAAATATAACTAAACAAATAGATTTCTTGAATCCAAAATATTTCATAGTTTCAAAAAGGTTTTATGATAAAGCTATGAGGATGGGTATAGATAAGAAGTGCAATGTCCTTATCATTGAAGAAATTCTGTCAAAAAAGATTGATCCTACCAATAGGAGTCTAAGTAATGCGGAATATTCTACAATCATGTTTACATCAGGAACATCAGGAGATCAAAAAGCTATAAAGATAGAGAATGATATAGTATATAATTCAACAAATAATATTATTGAATATCTCGAGATAAGATATGATGATGTATATTATGCGATTCTTCCTTTTTCTCATTCTTTTGGCCTTGGTAATGTTCATGTGACTTTCAAACAAGGAGGGTCTGTGATTATTTCTGACAATTCGATAAATCTTAAGAAAAACTTAAATGAAATCTCAAGATATAAAGCAACATTTTTTTGCGCAACACCATTCACTTTAAAATTAATTGTCGATAATTTTATGGATAGATTCATAATGGCTGGAGAATCCCTTAGGATAATTTGTACCAATACCGGTCCAATGGACGTTGACATTACTAAAAAAATTATTAATAATCTAAAAAAAACATTGTTCTATACTTATTATGGGCTTACCGAAGCGTCAAGATCGACTTTCCATTGTTTCAATCTCTATCCAGATAAGCTGGAATCAGTTGGAAAGGCATCCCCAAATGTGCATATTGATCTTATTGATGACAATAGGAAAGAAGTTTTAAAGGGAGGTATTGGGGAGATTTGCATTTCAGGAAATAATGTTGTATCGGGTTATTATAAAAATCCAGAACTGAATAAGAAAGTATTTAGAAATAAACGTATTCATACTGGTGATATTGGTAAATTTGATGATGATGGTTTTCTTTATGTTTTGGGAAGAATCGATGATATTGTTACGGTTGCAGGAGAAAGAGTATCATTATCTGAAGTTGATAGAGTAATTCAAGAGTTAGATTTCATCGATGATGTTGGGTGCATTGATGCAAAGATTGGCTCTAACACTGAAATACATGCTAATATAGTCCTTAAGGAAGGCATAAAAGAGGATATAACTGAAGAAGTTATCGAGTACTGCAAAAAGCACCTTGAGCTGTTTAAAGTTCCAAAAAAAATAATATTTGTCAATTCAATCCCAAGAACAGGTTCAGGAAAATTAAAAAGAGGGGAATTCAGAAAAAATACAGCAAAATAATATTCAGTTAATTAATAAACAGGGTAAATATTATAAATAAGCTTAAAATGTCAAAAGAAATACTATACACACACAAAGGCAAGAGTTATTCTATAAGTGACATTACTCGTGCACTAAATGATGTTGGGATAGAGCAAGGAGATACTATATTTGTGCATTCAGATGTTTCTATTTTCGGAAAGATTCAATTACTGGAAAGAAGGGATTTTCTTGAAAAGATTATCAAAGCTTTCAAACAGGCAATTGGACCGGATGGAACTTTGATTCTCCCTACATTCAGCTATAGCTTTTGTGAAAATGAAGTTTATGATATAAATAATTCCAGGTCTAAAGTTGGCGCATTGACAGAATATTTCCGGAAACTTCCGGATGTTAAAAGGACAATAAATCCAATTTTTTCAGTGGGTGTCTATGGGAAGCAAAAAGAAAAATATATGGGCATTGGTAAGGATTGTTTCGACGATGAATCCATTTTCGGAAAGCTCCTTAAAAACAAAACAAAAGTAGTTTTCTTTGGTGCGCCATTCCAATCATGTACATTCATGATTTATATTGAGCAGAAATTTAATGTGCCTTATCGTTTCATAAAAAAGTTTAGTGGTATGATTAAGACAGAAGAAAAAGAATACAGGGATGAATATACATATTATGTAAGATATCTTGATAGGAATGTGACCAGGGACAGTTCAAAATTTGAGCACTGCCTGATTAATAATGGAATGATGAGAAAGATAAAATTAGGAAATGGAAGTATAATGGCAGTAAAAACAGATTCATTATTTAAAGAAGGATTGAGAAATCTTAAAAAGGATATTAATTTTTTATTATTAGAAGATCCAAAATGCAACAACAAAGAGAGAAAAACGGAATTGTAGGAACAGAGATGTATAATCTATTGAAGCGGCTCTTTCCAATCTGCAGAAGTATTACTGGGAATGGGGTTAGAGAAACATTAAGATTGATTAAAGATCACATTCCGATAAAAATCCGTGAAGTTCCATCAGGAACAAAAGTGTTTGACTGGACTGTCCCAAAAGAATGGAATATAAGAGATGCTTATGTTTTAGATCCAGAAGGTAATAAGGTCATTGATTTCAAGAAAAATAATCTCCATGTTTTGAGTTATTCTATACCTATTAAAAAAACAATTCCTTTATCTGAGTTGGAAAAGCATTTGTACTCATTGGAAGACCAGCCGGATGCTATTCCCTATATGACTTCTTATTACGAAGAAAGGTGGGGATTCTGCATGAAGCATGGAGAAAGAAACAAATTAAAGGATGGAATGTATAAGGTTTTTATTGACAGTGAATTAAAAAAAGGCTCTTTAACATACGGGGAGCTTATCATTCCGGGGCAGTCAAAAAAAGAGGTCTTTCTATCTACTTATGTATGCCACCCGTCTATGGCAAATAATGAATTGTCAGGCCCTGCTGTTGCAACATTTATTGCAAAATGGCTCTTAAGCAAAAAAAGAAAATATACTTACCGCATTGTTTTTATTCCCGAAACAATCGGCTCAATAACATATCTTAGCAGAAATTTAGATTCTATGAAAAAAAATATCATCGCAGGATTCAACATCAATTGTGTTGGGGATGATAGGGCTTATTCTTTTTTGCCCAGCAGAAACCGTGATACATATGCAGACAAGATTGCATTGCGTGTTTTAAAATCCAAGCACCCGGATTTTATAGAATATTCTTATCTCAAAGGAGGAAGTGATGAGCGGCAGTATAATGCTCCTGGAGTTGACCTTCCTGTAGTTTCAATCATGAGAAGCAAAGCCGGAGAATATCCAGAATACCATACTTCACTGGATGATTTGAAACTAGTTACTCCAAGCGGATTAAATGGCTCATATGAAGTCCTAAAAGACTGCATGGAATTAATAGAAAACAGCCGATACTACAAAGTAACCTGCCTGTGTGAGCCTCAGCTTGGAAAAAAAGGCCTATATCCGACATTAAGCAAAAAAAAAGGGTTGGCTAAAAAAGTGAAAAGTATGGTTGATTTCTTAGCCTATGCTGATGGCTCAAAAGATTTGATTGAAATCAGCAATATAATTAAAGTGCCTGTTTCTGATTTATATTCAATAATTGACCAGCTAAAAAAAGAAGGCTTAATTAAAGAAATAACTTAGCCAAAATACGGCATTTTATCATTATAACTGATTATTATTCTCTTTCACAATACCCTCTATAAGGGTTACAAGGGAAGTTGTTGCAGAAGACCACCAGATAGGATGAGTTAATATACAAAATTTATCTTCTTTTTTGATATGCCCGCACATACAGCCTTCTCTCCATTTTCTTGCACTGTCTGAAATATATTTCATTTTCCTGATAAAGATGTCAGAATAAGCATCGTACTCAAGTTCCAAGTCATTGAGATATTCTTCAGCGAAATTGAGCTTGTTAATTTCATTTTTTATTCCTGATTTTTTGACTTTATGCAATGATGTTCCAAAAATTCTTTTTTTGATGATCTTTTCAATATCTCTCTTAATCTCCATCATTTCTTTTACGAAATCCTTCTTCACTGTTATATCTGAATCATAATGTATCCCTATTTCATGGCCAAGTTCTGATATCTTTCTGACAATTGCTGAATTTTTACCTGAAAAAACATTAAAAATTCCATTAGTGCGGATAAAATAAGTTGACTTAATTTTTAATGAATTTTCAATCTCAGCGATCTTCAATGCGCTTTTTAAGGATAAATCAATATCATGCCTCATCAAAATAAATTTGCTTTTAGGCTTTTTATCAAGAAAATCGTGCATTGTATAAAATGAAAACCCCAGCTTTTTTGCTGACTTTATGCATTCTTTATAATGTTCATATGTAAATTCGCATTTCATTGTTCTTTTTCATTATCTTTTTTTTTCTTTTCATTGGACTTTTCTATCACACTCAAAAAATCAGATGTTATGTCTTTTTTCAGCAGCTTTATGTTAGGCATCAGGCAGTGCCCTCCAATAAATCCAGGAGTTAAAACTGGCCTTACTACATTTGGGTTTAATTCCCTAGCTGCATCATTATAGGTCTCATTAAACCTTGTAATTGTTTGGTCAAAATCAGCATTGAATTTTTTGCATACTCTCTCCAGTTCCTGATGATAAGCAATGCACAGTGCATAATAAGTTGTAGAGAACAATTTTCCAATTTCTGTCTCAATTGTCCCATTAAGGATTTCACATTTGATTCCTATCGAATCAAAGTGTTCCTTTGCCATCTTGCCTGACTCACTGTCTATTGGACCTATGAATTTTAGATGCTTGAGCAGGCCTTCTTTCATCTGAGGGTGCTTTCCCCTAACAGGAGAATGTACAATCCTACAATTTCGTTTTTCATGTATTTTTTTTGTGGTGCCAATCCTCAATGTAGAATTTATGATTACAAGCTCAGGATTATACTTATCAATATAATCAGCCACTATGTCATCAAAATTATCAAAATAAGGAATGCATATGTGCATTATGTCAATTTTCTCTTTTATTTCAAGCTCTTCCATATCTTTCTTAAATATGGTATATTTTCCCGAATCTTCTATAACTTCTGCCATAGCAAATCCAATCTCACCCTTACATCCTATTACCAATACGTTTTTCATCATTTTCACCTTATTCTTTGCTTAAAACATAGTTTCCAAGTACCATTATGTCCATACCTGTTGCACCATATACTGTTAAAGCATCTTTTGGAGAACATACAATAGGCTGCCCCATTATATTAAGGCTTGTATTCAAAACAACAGCAATGCCAGATTTCTCCTCTAATTTTTTCAATAATTTGTAATAAAGCTCATTATCATCTTTTGACACTGTCTGGACTCTTGCAGTATTATCAACATGAGTAATCGCAGGCAGCTTATCTGTCTTGACATCAAATGTAAGAGTCATATAGGGTGAGGGGGCTGCATCCTTAAAATAATTGCCGGCAGTTTCAAGTGTTACTGAAGGGGCAAAAGGCCTGAATGTTTCCCTGAATTTAATAAGCTTGTTTATCTTGTCTTTCATATCAGAGTCTTGGGGATTTGCCAAGATAGACCTGTTGCCAAGAGCCCTTGCTCCATATTCCAATCTTCCTTGAGTCCATCCAATTATCTTACCCTCTAAAATTTTATTCGATATGTAATCCAGCAATTGCTCTTCATCCATGTATTCGTATTTAAGCTTAAGCACATCCAGGTCTTTTTTTATTTCTTCATTGGAATATTCCGGTCCAAGAAAAGAAGTTTTAAGCTTTCCAAATTTAAATCCCAAATTATTCGCTACAAATAATGCAGATCCCAAAGACGCTCCGGAATCACCTGCAACAGGAGGCACATAAATATTATCCACATATTCTGATTGCAATAATACAGAATTCATCACGCAATTAAGCGCTGATCCTCCTGAAATGCAAAGATTTTTGGATTTAACCATGCTGCTTAAATCTTTCAATAATTCAAGGCATGCTTTTTCAAATTGTTTTTGTGCCGACTTTGCAATATTCATTTCTCTTTGTGTTACTGGGTCATCGCTTTTCCTGTTTTTGCCCAATATCTTAATCAGCTCTTCTGAATACCTGCATTGCTGCCTGGTTGAAGTGCTTTTATACACTTTTTCATTAAGTGTGTATTTATTATTTTCAATTTTCAGTATTTTGTCCATTTTTTCGTTTAGCTTTGAATCATCTTTACCATAGGCTGAAAGCCCCATGACCTTATATTCATCAGAATCCATCTTAAATCCAAGAAACTGCGTGATTAGAGCATAGAATATTCCTAAGCTGTTCGGGGTTTTATATTCTTTAAGCCTGGTTATCTTATTCCCCTTTCCATGATTCAGGGTTGTGCATATTCCATCTCCAGAATAATCTATAGTTAGGATTTTTGCCTCATCAAAACCTGAAACCAGATACATGCAGGCATGTGCCATATGGTGGTTTACAAGCTTTATCTCCGGGCAATGTCCGAAATGAAAATTCATATAGTCCTTAATATCTTCAATTATATTATCATAAGTGTCTGTATGAAATGCCAGATAATCCACATCCTTTATCGTAATTCCTGCCTTAGATAAGCAAAATTGAACAGATTGTTTTGGGAACATTCCTCTTGCATGCTTCACCCTAACTAATCTTTCCTCTTCAACTGCAGAAACAATCTCTGAATTTTTTATTAATGCAGCTGAAGCATCCTGGTTTCCTATAGAAAAGCCCCCGCTTATCCCCAACACATAAGTATCTTTTTTCATTAGTTTATCACAATTTTCTCTTTTGCTGACTGCCTGAATTTTTCAGCTATCTTTAGAGCTTCTACTCCATCCTGGCCTGTAACTAAAGGATTCATGTCCTTATTGATGCAGTCAATAAAGGCATTTAGCTCTATCTTTAACGGCTCTTTTTTATCTATTTTTATTTTTCTCATTTTTCCTTCTGTAACATTCATAAAATTACTGTTATAATCGGAACTTTTCCTGGTAAATTCGTTCTCATAAAAATACAGTTCCTGAGTAATATAATTTGCAACAAACATCCCCTTTTCTCCTGTTACAGTTATCTCTCTAACTTTTTTTGGCGTAAGCCAGTTTGTGTTTATAACTCCCAATATATCATTCTCAAACCTTAATGTCCCAGTAAGCAAATCCTCATGTGTAGAGTGGATTCTTTGGGCTGTTTCCGCATAAACTCTTGTAACTCCTGATCCGATAATATATCTCAAAATATCAATTTCATGCACCGCTAAATCAACTATAACTCCGACATCAACAACTCTTTGGGGAAATGGGCTTAATCTTACACAATGAACCTTGTATATTTTTCCGAGTTCGTTTTTTTCTATCCTTTTTTTCAATTCAACCACAACAGGATTGAATCTTTCAATATGCCCTACCATTAATTTTACTTTATTTTTCTCAGCCTCAGCCATAATTTCATTTGCTTCTTCTATTGTTGCAGCAATCGGCTTTTCCACGAGAACATTGATTTTATTTCTTATAATCTCAACAGCAACATCTTTATGGAATTTTGTAGGCACGCAAACAGACACTGCATCAATTTTTTCTTTTTTAATCATTTCCTTATAATCATCATAATGATTTGCATTATAATTATCAGCAACATCCTTTGCTGTTTTTTTGTTGGCATCGCATACTGCGACTAAATTCACGCTCTCCATATCTGAATATACCCTTGCATGGTTTCTGCCCATGGCTCCTGCTCCTATGACAGCAACATTCAATCTGCTCATTCCAACTCTCCAAAAGCATTTATTATTAGATCCAGCTGCTCTTTTGTCACATGTGGATGTACAGGTAAAGAAAGCACTTGCCTGCTCAATTTCTCTGCAACAGGAAAATCTCCCTCTTTATATCCAAGCTTCCTGAAATGCTCACATAAATGCAATGGCTTGGGATAATATACAGCACTGCTTATGCCCTTTTCATTTAGATGTTCTATTAAATCTTCTCTTTCCAATTTAAAACCATCATCAATCTTGATTGTATACTGGTTAAAAGCATGCTTAAACCCTCTCTTGATAACAGGAACACTAATGCCTTTTATTTTTCCAAGTCCTTCACTCAAATAAGCTGCATTTTCTATCCTTTTTTCTGTTATAAAGCCAATTTTTTTAATCTGCTCAAGGAGCATAGCTGCGCTTATATCTGTCATCCTGTAATTATACCCTAGATTTACATATTCATAAGCTGACATCTTTGACCGTCCATGCTGCCTGAATAGTTTTATGTTCTCTGCATAATCCTGATTGTCTGTTGTCACAATTCCCCCTTCTCCGCAAGTTATGTTTTTTGTTGCATAAAAGGAAAATGCAGCCATATCTCCAAAACTCCCTGCCTTTTTGCCGTTATGTTCTGCATTAACAGCCTGGCAAGCATCTTCTATAATTGGAATTTTGTTTTTTCCGGCAATTTGATTAATCTCATCATAATCACAAAGATGCCCGTATAAGTCAACTGCAACAATAGCTTTTGTTTTTTCCGTAACCTTGTCCTTGATCTCATCAGGATTTATGTTGAAGGTATCTTCCATAACATCAGCAAAAACCGGCTTTGCATTTTGCATTAGAATTGTGTTTGCAGTGGCTATGAAAGTAAATGGGGTAGTTATAACTTCATCTCCTTGCCCTACATCCGCAGCATTCAAAGCGGCGTGCAGGGCTGCTGTTCCGCTATTTACAGCTACAGCATATTTTACGTTACATAATTTTGCAAATTTTTCCTCTAAATTTGCAACTCTGGAGCCCTGGGCAATTATTCCTGATTTTAATACTTTATTAACTGCTTCTGTCTCCTCATCACCTATAAAAGGCCGGGCTATAGGTATCTTTTTGAAATTCAGAGCTGTTTTTTCAGTATTCATTTTGGATAAGAAAAACCTATTTTCGTTTAAAAAACTTTGCTTAATGCCTCACAATTTATTATCACTCTTAAAAATAAGGTCTTTAAGGTAAATAATTTTTGCTTTTGTGATTACCTTGAACAGGATTAATGCCAGTACATATAAGGTGCCGCTTGTTAAAAAAACTATGGCTCCCTCCAAAACCACGCTCCATTTTCCGATTGTAATGAATACCAAGCTTTCTAAGAACATTGCTGTTGACAGAAACAAAGCGCCAGCTGTTAAAATCTTAAGCTGTTGCTTGTAATCAATCCTTATTGTTGTCTTTTTCCTCAAGCGATTATAAGTCAATGAAGTTATTATTATGAATCCAAGCCCTGTTGCAACAACCGCCCCAGTATAATCATAATATTTTATAAGGATTATGTCCAGAATAATGTTGAATATCACTCCTACCCATAGGGCCTTGGCTATATATTTAACTTCACCAATAGCGCTTAAAAAAGCAAAATTAACCCTTCTTAAAAACATAAATATCCAAAAGAGCACGTATATTTTTAATGTAAGAGATGCCTGCAAGTATTTAGACCCAAAAATAAAGTTTATTATCTCTCCACTGTATACAAAGAATATTATAGCAAGTGGTAATGTGAAGATTAAGAAGTTGTTATAAACAAATGAGGTTAATGCTGCAAATTGGGTTGTTTTTTTATTATGAAAAAGATTTATTGCAACAGGAGCTAACAAATTGATTGCCGGGATTGTAAGGAGAAAGATTATCTGCACTGATGGCAAAACAACATGGTAATACCCAACAGACTCCACGCCTTTCATCCATGTTAAAATAATAGTGTCTGAATAAGGGAGTATAAGCCCTGCAAAACTCCCTAACGATAAGGCAAACGCATAACCGAACACATCTTTTACTGTTTTTTTGTCATATTGGGCCTTTACATGTAGTTTTTTCAAACGTATTTTATACATAAACAAATACACTACCAATGTCAATATGCCTGCAAACATGTAAGAAAGGGGAGCTGTTAATAGCGAGAAATTCAGGTTAAAAAACAATAAAGACAACAAAAAAACAAATATTATATTCAGAAAATCCTTTAGCTGGAACAAAAGATGTTTTTGAAAACTTCCAAATGCGCTAGACAAAGCCAAAAAAACCGGCTGAATGATAAAAAGGATTAATAGTATATCAATCATACTGCCGGCAATAGGAGATTTAAAAAAACTGCTGACAAGATATGGCTTCAGCAAAAAGATTATTGCTGCAATTAAGATGCTCAATATCATCTGGGGAACAAGCGCGATAAATAAAACACCTTTTGCCTTTTTATATTCCTTACTGGCCAAAAATTTGTTCATATAAAATAGCTGGCTTGAGTTAAATCCAAGATTCCTAAGTATATTAAAAAGAAAAATAAAGGTAAGGACAGAATAAAACAACCCATACTCTGCAACAGTGAAATTCCTTGCATATAATGCCCTGACAAGATAGCCGGCAATTGCCGCAACTAAAACAAATATGTATATCCATACACTTTCCTTAAGGATTCTTTTCAGGTTCATTTATAGCTATGATTATAATTGCATTACTGATGTTATTAGCCCCTATATAAATATGATGAATTAGTGTTACAGTCCACTGGCATCTGTAATTTAGTAACATAATGGCTATTAACACAATATTTTTATACATATGCTGCTTACTTATCCTTGATGATTAAAACAAGCGGAGCTTATGGTTCAGAAAACATTTTGGAAGAGAAGGAACTAAAAGAAAAATTACTGGAATTAAAAAGCCAGAACAGGAAAATAGGCCTCTGTGTAGGCTCTTTTGATCTTTTGCATCCGGGACATATGGCTCATTTCAGAAGCGCAAAAAAGCACTGTGATGTGCTTATTGTAGGAATAACATCAGATAAATTTTCATCCCAAAGGAAATCAGAAGGCAGGCCAATATACGATGAAAAGCTGAGGGCGTTTTCTGTCAGCCAGCTAAAGCCTGTTAATTATGTGTTTATAAGCAATTACCTGACAGCAAATGAATGCATCATGCTGGTAAAGCCGGATGTTTATATCAAAGGGCCGGATTATGAGAATAAGGTAGATGACGAAATAGATTCAGAACGAGATTCTGTTAAGAAAGCTGGCGGTAAGATCATATATACAAAAGATGAGAAGCTTTCAACTACTGAAATAATCAAGTATATTCAAAAGCTAAAGTAATAATTAGCCCCTTTTATGGATTGTGTGATAATATACAAAAACTGGCCTTTGCTAAGTAAAAAAAGATATATTTATAAGTGAAATTGCTTTTCCAACCATCTAGAAAACTGCTATAATTACCAAAAAAAGAGACAAATTAACTTAAGGATTATGGGCATAACCAATTCTTATCCTGCCATGCATAATCAAAAATTTGAATAAGAACCTAAATTTAAATTTTACAAGAAACATAAAGTTTAAGGGGAAATTAAACATGAAAATATTATTAATATCACCAACAATCGATACATCTTATGAATTTGCTCCTCCCTTAGGTCTTATGAACTTGTACCTGATTGCCAAAGAGCTTGGGCATGATGTAGAGCTGCTGGACTTGTCATTAGAGTCGTATAAAAAAGGCATAGCAAAAATTTTATCCAAGCAATATGACATTATTGGAGTTACCTGCAATTTTACCAATGCTATTCCTTTTTGCATACGTTATGCAAAAGATATTAAAAAGAAATATCCTGATACAATGCTTGTCTCCGGAGGCAATCATGCCACTCTCCTCCCGGAAGATTTATTGTTTAACGGATACGATTATGTCATAGCAAGTGAAGGGGAATTGACCTTTAAAGAATTTCTGCAGAGGCTTTCAGATAAAAAAACAGTGAAGGATATAGACGGCATTTATTATTCGGATGATGGAAAAGTTATAAGAAACAATCCTCGCGAATTAATAAAAGACCTGGATACACTGCCCCTTAACGATTATTCTGAATTTGACCTGGATCCTTATTTTAAAACGGCAAAAATGCATTACATGAATATTGAGACTTCCCGCGGCTGCATCTATAATTGCGCTTTTTGTACTACGACAAAGATGTGGAGGCACAAATTTCGCATCAAGTCTCCTGAAAGGGTTTTGGAAGAATTCAAAATCGCTAAAAAGAAAGGATGTGATTTTATCTGGTTCGTTGATGATGATACTGCAATTAATGAAGAAAATCTTCGTAACTTATGCAAATTATTGATCAAGGAAAACATGAATATTCCTTGGGGAACAACTTTAGGTTCACAATCTATCAAAGATGAGTCTACTTACACCCTTATGAAAAAAAGCGGATGTATTAAGGTTAATGTATGCATTGAATCTGCAAATGCCAGGATTCTAAAGGAATACCGCAAGCCATACACTATTGAAGATAACAAGAGAACATGCGCCAATTTGCGAAAAAACGGAATCCTCCTCCATAATCATGGAATTATTGGGCTGCCGGGTGAAACTTTACATGAGACCCTAAATACTTACATTCACCTGATAAAAACGTCACCTATATGGCATATCTCTATTTTAGAGCCAAGGCCCGGGAATGATTACTGGAAAAAATGGAGCAAAAAAGGAGACACATCCCAATATGGGCGCTTTGGAAAGGCAAATGTAATTCTTTCTAAAACAAGGACAAGCAATTATCTGATATATCGCCTTTTTGCATTATATTATTTTTTAAATCCGCGCAGGATTTGGAATGCCTTTTTCCATAAAAACCAGGTTGTACGCTATAATTATTGGATACAGTATTATGTCGCTTATAAGACTTTAAAAGTAAATTTTATGGATTTTTTCAAAAATATCCAAAAAATGATTACATGAAAATAGGGGATTCACAATGAAGCAATACATGGATAATTATTTCAATAAGATAAAAGAAATTATAGATAGCCTTGACAGGAGCAGTATAGAAAAGGTTGCGAAGCTAATTGAGTCAGCATACCATGATGAAAGGCATATTTTTATTGTGGGCAATGGAGGGAGCGCTGCAACTGCTTCACATATGGCTAATGATTTTTCAAAAGGCATCAAGACCGGAACAGATAAGCACTTCAAAACAATGTCCTTGACAGATAATATGGCTCTTTTTTCAGCTATAGGCAATGATGAAGGATATGAAAAAGTATTTGTCGACCAGTTAAAGGTTTTTTTAAAGAAAGGTGACCTTGTTATTGGCATATCAGCAAGCGGCAATTCACAGAATGTTATCAATGCATTGGAATATGCAAAGTCCCATGATGCAAAAACTGTAGGCATAGTGGGATTTGATGGCGGCAAGATGAAAGATATTGTGGATGAGTGTGTACATGTAAAAACAGAACATGGGTTGTATGGGCATGTAGAAGACATGCATATGCTGATTAATCACCTTATCTCAGGATACTTCATTGAAAGGTTCAAAAAGAAAGAATAATCTGATTTTTTCATTTCAAAAATAAACTAAGATATATCGTTAAATTGTAAAACCTTAATCCTTGTCTTGCAGTTTTTTTTTAATAAACCCAAGTAATTTTTCTTTAGCTACACTCTCTTTGTTGCCCATGATATTGGCCTTGATCCCGCCTGCACAGTTTCCGATAAAAGGAATTAGCTCATCATCCACTTCAGCTTTTATCAGGAGGGAAGTAAGCGCAAATACAGCATCTCCTGCGCCAACAGTATCCACAACAGTATCCACAAGGATTGGCGCTTTCTGCAGGGTTCCATTATTAAAAAAAAGTGAGCCTTCTTTTCCCATTGTAACTAAGAATTTGTTGTAACTGAATTTATTGTGAAACTCTTTAATCACTTCTTCAATCTCCTCAAATCTTTTCATCAGAGGCAACCTTATCTCCTGGTCATCCATTACAATAAAATCAGATTTTTGGTAATGGTTGATGTAGTTATAGCCCATGTTTGCGCTGTTTGATTGTGCATTTATGCACAGAAAATTAGACTTTTTTTCCAGTGCTTTTCTTATAGTGTCATTAATAAATCCGTGGCCAAAATCTCCGACCATAACTAAGTCATATTTTGGTAATTCTTCATTTAAATAATTTACAATTTCTTCTGTTAAATCTCTGTCAATAGGCTTATCATTGATATATTCTATCTTGAATAGCTTGTTGTTTCTATAGCTGTCAATATATCTTTTTTTAACTATTGTATGGGATTTTTTTTTAATAAATGTTTTTAGCTCGGTGTTTTCGGGCAATGATTTTTTGATAAAGTCTGTTTTTGCGTTATGGTCGCCAATTAAAGTGACTAATTTTATCTTATCAACATAGGAACTTACATGGCCTGCAATTGCAAGCACCCCTCCGGGATAAATTTCATGATTTTCATACTCTGCAGAAAGAATAGGATCTTTTACCGCTCTTCCTTTTGGCCGCACAAATACATACTCATCAATTATTGTATCTCCTATTACAAGCACATTCAGCTTATTTAATTTTTCTATAAAACTAGCTATCTGTTCAAAACTAAATTTTTCTTTTACCTTATTGATATAGTCTTTAGTTTCTCCCATTTTTGAATATTGTATTTAATATGCCGAAAACCACTCAACAAAGTTATACAAAATTGACATGTTCAGGAGGATGCTTTAATTTCCATAAAAATGAATTTATTTGGTCTGTTCTGCATGCAGTATAACATTTGCTAACTCCCATTTTTCTAACCCTTTCAACAACTTCCCAATATCTGTCACTTTTTATTATATCTTTAAATGAATCTTTTGTTAAATCTCCCATAAGATATTTATCCCAATTTTTTTCTGTGAAGAATGCTCCACAAGGAAATAATTTTCCATCTCCGCTGGAATACAGCAAAAATGGTACACCGAGGCATTGCTGATAGTTTCTTTTGCCCTCCCCCATGATTTTAATCCATTTAGCTATAACATTATAGCCTTTCGTGCTTTCTGCTTCTGCCTTTTTTAATATGTTTTCAAAATTTTTATACATGCTTAATTTATCATATACTCCAAGTTCGTTGGCTACAGTATCGGCGCATTGTTTTATGACTAAATAGTCAACTCCAAGTTCTTTTCCTAGTTTTGCAAGAGGTATCACTTCATTAATATCTTTAGGGGTTAATACCATCTGTAAACCAATTGTTATGCTCAATTTCTTGCTTTTTTTAGTTTCGACACAAAACTTTATATTTTCAATTACTTTTGAGAATTCTTTACTTCCGTGCAATTTTCTATATGACTCATCAGAAGCCGCACTTATGTTAAATCTAATCCACTTAAGGCATTTTAATGCTTCTATACCCTTCTCCCCATTATCAAAGAGGACACCATTAGTTGCCATGGAGATATCCACTCCCGCCTTAGTTCCTTCAATAATTGCTTCATAAACATAAGGGTTGAGGGTAGGCTCTGCTTCCCCAATAAACCCCATAGATTTGACTCCTGCTTCACCTGCGTCTCTCATATACCTTAATAAAGGCTCTCTTGGAAAATATTTCTCTGCTCCCTTTTTATAGAAATTACCCTGAAGTGCACCAAAGCAATAATGGCATCTTATATTGCATCCCTTGCTTAATCCGACATCTATATGCAGGGGAGCAATCTTTTTACCACTCATCCAATCATTTACTCTATCCAGGTGCCAATAAAGTTTATGACCATCCATTAAATATTTATCAACCATTTAATTTACCTTGTTATCTAATTTTAAGTGATTTGTGTAATCTTTAATTGCTTCCTTCCATGACCTCATAGGCTTTATCTTTTCAGAAGTCAGTGGAGTATTTGTATTTTTAATACCTTTGTATGGAAAATCATTGTAAGATGCTTTTTCTACCTTAACATCAAGCTTAAGATTTTCAACAATTTCCTGCATGATTTCAAATAAAGAAGCCTTGCCCTCATTAACTAGATGGTATAGGCCATAAGGCAACGAGTTTTCAATAATTCTTTTAGCTTCATTTGCAATGTCTATGCTATAAGAAGGCGATGAGATAATATCATCAACAACCCTGATAACTTTATTGCCTTCTTTTATTTTCAGCATCATTTTCTCTACAAATTGATTATTTTTTTTTGATCTACCAAATAAGATAGCAGGTCTAAATATGTAATATTTCTTCGCAATAGCTCGGATAAAGCAGTCGCCGCCATATTTGGTAAATCCATAAACATTAAGTGGTTTTGGAGCATCACTTTCAACATATAAATCGTTCTTAGCATCATTGAAGACTGCATCAGTGCTGAAGTGCACCAATAAAAAGTCCATGTCTTTAGAGAGTTCTGCCAGTAATTTAGGATAAAGAGTATTTAATGTCAGGGCTTTTATAGGTTCATTTTCACAAGGGTCAATGCCCAGAAAAGCAACAGTATTTATCAATATATCGGGTTTTATTTCTTTTATTAGGTTCTTTACTTCATCAAAGTTTGCAGCATCAAAATCATTAGTATTTTTTCCAATCACTTCATAGCTATCTTTTAAAGCTTCATTCAGGGCTATACCTATCTTACCCATATGCCCAAGCAATAATACTTTATTAGTCAACTTTGAATCCCCCATTAGACTTTTCGGAAAAACAATACAATTTATATACTTTACTTAAAACTATATACTAAGTGCTATAATGAAATTAAAAGGAGTTGTATGTATTATCCTATATGATATAAATAAGAAAGTCTTATTGCAGCATAGAACAAAAGATACAAAAATATTTCCGGATTATTGGGCTTTTTTCGGTGGATCTATTGAGAATGAGGAAACTCCCAAGGAAGCAGCAATCAGAGAAGTTTACGAAGAGCTGAATTTTACTGCAAAAGACCTCAAATTAGTTATGAGGCAGAATTTTAATTTATTAGGAAAAAAGATAATCAAAAATGTTTTCATCGAATTATGCAAGAATAAATCATCTCTAAAACTTAAAGAAGGGCAGGACTGGGGCTGGTATGCCATTGATGAGACAAAAAAACTTAAGATGATACCCCATGACAGGAAAGCCCTGGAAAAAATAGATAAGATAATCTGAAATTTTTAATCCTGATTAATAAACTTAAATAGGGCCTTTATTGTATCCACCACATATGGTATCCCTATTACAGGGAATGCTTTATTCAGATTAGATGAGTATAATTTTCCGGTTTTGAATTCTTCAAGTGAAAAAAGACCCAAGTCAGTGCCTTCCAATAATTTAATATCCTTAATAGGAACTGATAATGGGCAGCAATAAGCATGCGATATATGGTTTTTAAGCTCGGGTATTTCAATAGTGTTGAATTTATCTATTCTTTCTGGATTAAGGCGTATTTCTTCAAATAACTCCCTCTTTGCAGCTTCTTCCGGCATTTCTCTATCATTTATGCCGCCCCCGAAAAATCCCCACTGCCCCGGAAATATAATTCCCTCTTTAGCATCACGCAGCTGCATAAGTATCTTACCCTTAACATAAGGAAGGATAACAACAGATTCTATTTTTCTGACTTTAGTTAAACTCATTTTAATCACTGCAAATATTCAAGCCAAAGCTTTTTTTTATGCTTACTCGCCTATTTTATTTTAACAGATCTTTGTTTTGCCTTAAAAACTTGGTTCCTATCCTTGATGGAAATCCATAACAGTGGCTTCCTTTTTTAAACAATGATTTAAATCTTTTTTGTAATTCTTCATCTTTTTTTGTTGTTTTCCATGTTCCATCCAAACGTTCATTCATCTCTATTGCTAAATCTAATATCTCTTTAGGTGTATTCTCTACTGGCACTAAACCTTCTTTTACATATAGCTCCTGATGTGAATACTCATTTACTTTACTATTGATGATTTCTTTGAATGTTAAAAATCTTTTCTTTTTTTTTGACCATATCTTTTTTGGGATAAATAAATCTCTTTTGGAGTATGGCGGAAAGTCTAGAGGGATTAAATTAGAGAATATAGCAGGAACATTGAAGGCTTGAGTTACCATACCAATTCCAGAACTGCAACCAAGAAGAAACTTGCATTTTGAAGGCAGATAAATATCTCCAAATTCAGTTCGGTAATTAGCTGCATAATCAATAATTCTTGGACTCTTTAATTTAGGTAGTTTTTTTTCAACTATTGCACCCATTCGCAATGCAAATCCTCTTTTTGATGCAATATACTCGACGGCTTTTAAAGCGCTGTTTATATCCCAATCACGAAAATTATGGCAGCTTGTGTCCATAGAACTTAAAGATTTTTCAAGATATTTCTTGTCACGGGCATGAAAGCAGATAAACCAATCTTTAGCAGAGATATTCATATCTTTTAATAATTTTTTTCCTTTTTTCTCTTCTTGGCTCGTAAAATGGATATTTGGTTTTCCATAAGTAAATTCATAGAACTCGTTAGACTTCAATGGTAAATGCATACCAAACCCCGATTTAACTAAAAGCGATTTTTCGCTAAAAAGAACATCATTCAATAGCTTTGGAATCTGAATTATAGTCATTTCTCTTTTGAACATTTTAAAAAGCTGTTTATTGGATGGCTTGGTGCTGGCAATTCCTACAAATAATGTTCTTTTTTTCCTGATAATCCCCAGTTTCAATCTCCTTAAAAATAAATCAGTATTTGCAGCCAAATGCCCTATCCTCTCATCACGTATTTTAAGAAATTGAATTCTAAATAGTGGCTTCAATAAATAAAGAACGAAAATCAATGGGATTAAACCTAAGTTAGATATCATCCAAAAAATAATTTTGAATGGTTTTATGTATTTGGAATCTGAAGTAATAATATCATTTTTTAACATATAAAATCCTCAAAAATGTGAAACATTAACCTTGGTGGAATTCTTTTGTTTTAACAGGCTTATTACTCGTATATCAACTTATCTTTCTTCAGACTTATAAAAGCAGGGCTATCTGAATTATATGATTTATTCATTGCTTCAATAGTTTCTTTAGAATTCTTTGGAAAATAAGAGACAATGTTCTTAAAAACATCCATCAGCTTTTTCCCGTCGATTTCAGCATGTGTCGGCCCCTGGTCAGGATAGTCTGCATAACCGACTAATTTTACATTGACATTTTGCTCGTCAATATCAAGCTTGACCTGCTCAAAAGGCCTCTCAATCAGAAAAGGGGTGATTGTATAAACATACGGCTTCAAGCCTTCTAATGCCATTCCTGAAGCTGCACTAATCATGCTTTGCTCACAAACTCCAAAGTTAAAAAATCTGTTCGGAAATTTTTCTATAAATTCATCAAACACCTTGTAGCCTATATCCCCCACTATTAAAATTACCTTGTCATCCTTTTCTGCAAGTTTGATCATAAATTTTCCAAATTCCAGCCTCATTTTAATTCCTCATATGCCTGCTCCAGCAATTTTCCTTCTGGTATGCGGCTGTGCCATTCAGGCTTGTTTTCCATACAGCTCAGACCCTTGCCCTTGATAGTATCAGCAATTACCATCCTAGGTATATCTTTTTTTATTGTTTTATGATTTAAATTATCCAAAAGCTCATCGAAATTATGGCCGTTAATCTCAATCACACTACACCCGAATGCCTCAAATTTTGCCTTTAGATTTGTCTCGTTCATGACTTCTTTAATTGTCGTAAGGGCTTGCAGCTTGTTATAATCTACTATTATGGTAAGGTTATCCAGCTTATATCTCTGAGCCAGATTAAGAGACTCCCAAATTGTCCCTTCCTGGCATTCCCCATCCCCTATTATAACAAAAATATGCCCTTTTTCTTTTTTAAATTTTCTTGCAAATGCCATTCCAACTCCAATTGGAAGGCCATGTCCTAAACTGCCAGTGGTGCAAAAAATTCCCTGTTTGACATCAACGTCAGGATGGCCGCTTATTTTCGGATTAAAACCTTTATCCTTTAGTGAAGCATATAAGCTTAAACATCCATGCCCTTTGCTTAGAATTATTTTGTCGTCTTTTTTCAGGATTTCATTGTACAATGCCACAAGTATCTCAACAACAGAAAAAGCAGGGGCTATATGGCCATCTTTGTACTTCAAAGCAATATCTAAAATATCTTTTCTTAGCTCTTTTGCTTTAAGTTTATAAAAATCATCATCATCCATTTTTTTAAACAAAGTTCAAATGTTCTTTATCAATATCTAAATAATCTAAAATTACCCTGTTTCTCGTATCAACGGCGCAATGATGATTACAAACTATTGAAGGGTTGATTTTAAAGAATTTTTCCTTATCGTTAAGCCAGTAATCCTTAAAACTCTTGTCCTTAATCGTGCCCATTAACCCGCTGTCTAAATTATATGCTTTATCGTGGCAGGGATAGATATTCTGATCTGCTCCTATTATGGGCTGAATCTGGGCATAAGGACACCAAGTATAAGGCTTCTCAAATGGCTCTAATTCCGCATGGTAGCCATCAAATATTTCAAAATTCTCATCCTCCATCTCTCTTGCTTTTGCGATTTGACTCTTCACCAAATCAAAAATAGGTTTATGGTATTCATAACATTCTTTGCCATCATTACTAATTATTACAGAAGTAATCCTTACACTATCTACCCCTATACTTTTGAATTTTTTAATCATGTCATAAAGATGGGGCGCATTTTTCCTACCAGTTATAATAGAAACACCGAAAAAGCATTTTCCATCATATTTTTTTTTATACTCTGAGAATTCCTCAATATTTTTCATCACTTTTGTAAATTCTCCCAATGGCACTTTACGAAAATCTGAATAACTCTGATCATCCCATCCATCTATAGAAAGCCTAATCCATGTTGCATGTTTAGCAAAGAGCTTTGCAACTTCTCCTTTCATCATAGCGCCATTTGTAAGGGCTGCAAACCTAATTTTTGTTTTTGAAAGTTTCTGGATTGTTTCCAGGAAATAAGGATAGCAAAATGGATCTCCTCCGCCGCTAAAAGTAACTGCTTTAACATCCATATCCTCCAAATCATCTACAATCTCCATCATCTTTTCTTTAGGTATAAAATCACGAATCACCATATCCTTGCCAAGCTGAAGATTATCTGCGCGGTATGCGCAATACTCACAATTATGGCCGCATACATTAGTCGGCTTGATTCTTATGTGGATTGGCGGCAATATCTTCTTATTTTCCCTTGGCAAGGAATCTATCTTGTCCTTAAAGTGAAATATCTTCATCTGCGTATAAAAATTTCCCATTTTTGCCTCTTATTCAAAATATATAAACTCATAATCTCCAGTATACCCAAATTCATCATATAGCCATACCCATTCTTCAGGGCTAAAAAATGATTCACAGGTTAATGCCCAGCATTCCAGATTAAATAATTCCTTTTCATTCCGGTAACTTTCAACTAAAAGATACTTATTCTTTCCGATCCTTTCCATTTCCTTTAACGCATTCTTTAGATTCATGATGCGCAGATTATGAAAAGTAGTAATAGAAAAAACAAGGTCAAATTCGTTTTCTTCAAAATCAGTCTTATCCTCTACTTTATGGACAAATAAATTCTGCTTTATCTCTTTTTTGGAATTCTCTATTGCATATTCTGAAATATCAAATCCATAGACCCTGCAATTTGGAAGAAGTTTTGTAAATTCGTATAATAAAAATCCCTTTCCGCACCCCATATCCAGTATTTTAGCGTTATCAGACAAATTATAGCTTTCAATTAATTTTTTTGCAACAATCTCATACCTACCATCATATTTGTAGCCGCCATAGCCAAATCTTCTATCTCCATCCCAGAAATCTTTATCATACTTTCTTGCCACAGCCATACACTCAACTTTATTATCATCCATCCTGCCAATATAATCCCGTGTAGAGCTTTTATGCAATGATGTCATGATATCAAGTAATTTTCCCATATATATCTTCCCCCAAAGAGAATAAACAGGGTATGTATTCCTCTTATAAATATTTTGGTATTAAAAGGCATAAGACAAGTGTGCAAGGCATACAATATGTTATTAGCCTGCATAACATAAAACAAAAAGATATACTTTTAAATAGTTTTAATATATCCCCGTAGGATATGAAAATAAAAAAGTTTGTATTGATTATTCCAAATACTGCTTGGTTTGAAAAAAGATATTGGCATAATTTCCCATATACTGAAGCACTATTGATGGCAGTCTTAAAACAGAATGGTTATGACGCTGATATTATTGATGCAAATATAAATAATTATAATGAAGATGAATTAAAACAGAAAATTATTGAAGCAAATCCGGAAATTATTGGAATAAGTGTAATGGCTTTAGAATACCGGGATTGTGTCCATAAATCTTTTGAAATAATAAAAAAAGCAGATTCTAATATAATAACTTTAGTTGGGGGGATTTATCCCACTCTTTGCCAGGAAATTGTAACAAAAGATAAAAATATTGATTACTTTATTTTTGGAGAGGGGGAAAACAGATTACCCCTGCTACTAAAAGCAATAGAAACAGGCAAAGGATTTGACGAAATAGATGGATTGGGATTTCGAAAAAACAATGAGCTTGTAATAAATCCTATAAAAGAAAAAAATGCGGTAAATGTAGATAATCTTCCATTGCCAGATTATTCAAAATTTGATATGAAAAGATATACCAATTACACTCAAAAATTTACTCAGAATTTTAATTTTAAACAGCTGCCAGTAGCAATTACAATGACTTCTAGGGGGTGCCCATTCAAATGTAATTTTTGTGCTAGCAAGGAGATTTATTCTCAAAGGGTAAGGACCATGTCTCCAGAAAGAGTTCTTAGAGAAGTTGATATGCTTATAGATAAGTATGGTATAAGAGAAATAATTTTTGTGGATGATAATCTTTTAGTGCCAAAAAAAAGGGCAATTGAAATAATGGATGGATTAATAGAGAGAAAAAATAAAGGCAAAGATATTATATGGAAATCTAATAATTTGCCTATTCACAATATGGATGACGAGATATTAGATAAGATGAAAGAATCTGGTTGTTATCAGGTTATAGTTTCTATAGAATCGGGATGTCAGGAAACATTGAAAAGGATGAGAAAGCCAATAGACCTTAAACAAACTGAAAAAACATTGGAAAAAATCAGAACAAAGAATTTTGATGATGTTTCTTCTAATTTCATTATAGGCAATCCTGGGGACACATGGGAGAATATTAGAGAGAGTTTTAGATGGGTAGAAAGCATGATTGATAAAGGATTGTTGGATTATGCAGTCTTTCATATTGCTACGCCTTTCCCAAAGACAGAATTGTATGAAATATGCAAAAAAGAAGGTTATCTTCCGGAAGGTTTTAATTTTGAAAATTTTTATGGATTTGGAAAAGGAGTCATTACTACTCCAGAATTCACCCCTTCTGAACTGCAAGTGGTAAGGGCTTTTGAATGGGACAGAATTAATTTCAAAACAGAAGAAAAAAAGAAAAAGATAGCTGGTATGCTTGGAATCACATTAGAAGAACTGGACGGATGGAGAAAAGAAACAAGAAGAAAGCTTGGTGTGGATATAGAAGCAGCAAATGAAAGGCAGAAAAAATAATATTTTACCAATACTTGGGGCTTCAGGTTATATCGGTAATTATCTTTCTAACAGGTTTAAACAAGAGAAGTACAAAGTTATCGGTACATATTGCAGCAGCAAAAAACGCGGCCTGATTCATTTTGACCTAAATAAGATGGATATAGAAGACCTAAAATTAGATCCTCAAAAAATAGATTATATTATAATTGCTGCTGCTGCGCATGCAAGTATAGACGAAAGTAAAAAACACTGGGATTATTCATATAAGACTAATGTAATAAGAATTAATAAGGTCATTGATTACTGTTTCAATCATAGCATAATACCCATATACCTTTCTTCTGACGGAGTATTTGACGGGGAGAAAGGGAATTATGGTGAAGATGATAAACCGAACCCTATTAATTGCTATGGCAGGATGAGATATGAAGTTGAGAAACATATTCTGGAATCCGACAAGCCGTTCATCATCTTAAGGACTGGAAGGGTGTTTGGAACTGACATGGATGATGGTACTTTGCTGACAAACACATTAAATGAGATGAAACAGGGGAAAAAATTATTTTATATCACAGATATGGTATTCACACCTGTTTACGTAAGTGATCTCTTTGAATTCATTAAATTTATGATTAAAAAAAAATGTGAAGGGATTTTTCATATTGCATCTTTAAGGCCGACAACAAGGTATGAAATAGCCCAAACCATTAAAAAATTCTTTGACCTAAAAACGAGCGACATAAACCCCTGCAAGCTCAAATCCCTGAATTCACTTGATAAGAAGCCAAAACATACTGAGTTAGATATAGGTAAATATAAGAAATTAACCGGTTTTGAGTATAAGCCAATAGAATACTATCTGAACCTCATTCATTAAATTCTTTAAAAATCCCCCTTTTAGAGGGTATCTTTATCAACAACTTTGACTCTTGGAAATAAAGTGATAAAATGCCCGCCATTTCTTAGGTATTTTTGGTTGTTATCAATTATTGATTTTGAATGAACCCATGCCAGGATAATAACATAATCCGGATTACGTTCATACATAGTAGATGTAGGTAAAACAGGGATATTATATCCTGGGCTGTAAAAATTTTGTTTATTTGGGTCATCATCCACAATGTACTCAATATATTCACCCAATCCGAAAAGATATGTCAACAGTGTTCCTCCACGTGCAGCGCCAAAAGCAGCAATATTCCTGCCTTGGGAGTTTAGGCCATGTAATAAAGCAGCTGCTTCTGATTTTAAAGTTTCTAGCTTCTTAGAGAAAGATTTTAAATATCCTGGTTGATAAACACCCCTATTATCCTCTAACTGAATTAGCTTATTAACAGAAGGAGATATTGTTCTTTTCCCCCCAATAAGCTGGGCTGTACAAATAATAGAGCCCCCCTGAATTGGAACTCTTTCAACATCTATAAGCTCCATGCCCTGGCGCTTAAGAAATGAAACCAATGGTTTTACAGTATGATAACATAAGTGCTCATGAAAAATTGTTCCAAGAAGCATCTTATCCACTACATCCACAAGGTATGATACCTCAAAATAAAATATTCCATCATCTGCTAAAAGGTTCCTTACGCTGTTAGCCATACCTATCATATCATCTGTATGGGCAAAAACATTATTGGCAGTGATAACATCCGCAGCACTATACTCCTTTCGTATCTCATCTGCAGTTTCTAAATCAAACATTTTTGGAAGAGTTTCTATTCCGGATTCATTGGCAAACTTAGAGATATTTTCAGCCGGATCAACTCCAAGGACTTTTATGCCTCTGTCCTTAAAAAACCTCAGAAAAGCCCCGTCATTACTGCCTACATCAACTACAAAAGAATCTTTTTTCAGGTTATTTTCCCTGATAATTTTTTCTGTGTATTTAGCGAAATGCTTAGTAAGGGTGGTTCTTCCGCTGAAATAAGAGTACTCTGAGAAAAGGATTTTTGGATCTACAACATCAAGTAATTGAACATGCCCGCATTCTTTACATTGATATATATCCAGCGGATATAGTTCCTGTTTCCTGTCTAATTGGCCTTGTGAAACAAAAGCACCGGCTATAGGTGTTGGCACAATAGGCACCATTAATTCCAGTTTATTTCCTTCACAAAGCCTGCATGTTGTTCTTTTAAAATGAATTTTTTTCATTCTAATGTTTTCTCTTAAACTCATTAATGCTACTGATGAATTTAGCAATCCTTTTTTTATCATCTTCTTCTGGAGACCATGGCGCAAAAAAAGTCTCTTCCTTATTAAAAGGGCCATTAGTAATCTCGTGAAAAACTGCATATTCAGTTCTGACAATGACCATATGATATGCATCCTCAGATAAACGGTAGTAGAACTTTTTATTAGAGCTATAGCCACCCATTTCAATTATTTCCCTGATTTTCCCATTGTTATCAAAAACAAGCACATCCATCTCACCCTCAATCATATGAAAAGATTCTGACTTATTCATATGCTTATGGGGCCTGATGTATCCTCCCCTGACAGCTGTGATGATCATTTCATGGATAGTATCATTTATATCCTGATGAAAACAAATCCTGGCACGCTTTTTTTTACTGCTCAGGGCCTTATTTTTAATAAAGTCAATGTCATTTTTGTTGATTTTTATTACTTTATCTTTAGCAATAAAGACTTCAGAACTAACCTGTTCAATCCTGCTCCTTTCTCCAAGTAAAGGCAAGGCATTTTCACTCTCTGTAAATATAGAGAAGAATTTCCCTCCATGTTTAACAAAATCTTTATTTCTCCCTATAACTTTGTTTTCATTGCTGGGATTTAAGCTTAGTAAGCATAGCTTAATCTTTTTTTCCAACAACGCCTTTGAATCATAAATTGGCAGCTTTGAACCAGGCATAAATAAGCCTTTTTTGTCTGGATTGTCATCAATTACACATTCAATGTAGTTACTTATATTTAGGAAATTGATGAAACTGCAGGCTAGATGCCCGGCCCCCAGCAATGCTATTTTCTCTCTGCTTTGTTTAAACTCAGCTAGATAATCCTGAAGCAAATTCTGCCTAATCTTAAAATTAGCGGCAAAATTATTGATTCGTTCTTTTTCTTTTTTTAATTGATTATCCTGCAATAAAATTTTACCAATCTTCGCACTTTTTCTTCCAATGCCGATTAAAGAGTTTTCCAGAACATATGGGACATTTTCAAAATGGATTAGCTTGAATCCGAATTTTTGAAATGCACTTTTAAATGTCATCGGAGTAAAATAGCTTAAGTGCTCTTCCCAGATTATTGCATAATTTTTCTTATCCATGGCCTTTGTACAATCAGGAACTTCAATTATCAGATATCCCTTAGGATTTAACAATTCCTTTAAGGCGTTCATAAAATCAGTTATATCATAAGCATGCTCAAGAATGTGCCTAACAATGA
>Ga0187827_10001838_pt1 | contig 30061 bp, 14 predicted proteins | sample ETNtaG_39_FD_167969 | JGI IMG/M metagenome (GOLD analysis project Ga0187827, IMG submission 167969) | Marine microbial and viral communities from oxygen minimum zone, Eastern Pacific Ocean - ETNP2014_SV_150_PacBio MetaG (Illumina Assembly) | ecosystem: Environmental > Aquatic > Marine > Hypoxic...
TGTGGTGTGATAGACAGGGTTCGTTGTACACATTCTGAACCGCCGTATACGGACCCGTACGTACGGTGGTGTGGGAGGCGGGATGCTGTGAGGCTCCCGCCTACCCGATGTCCTCATTAGATGAAAGAATCGATTATAAGCTCAAAGGGGTTAAGGTGATAAGGTTATGAACTTCTCCAATCACACCATTACATTATTATTCATCTACGACATTACAATTATGAATAACGGCTAAAAAGATGGTCCAAATGGATATTCGAATCCTCTATGCTGCCCTGATCCCCGGAATGCTTCTGATCCTAATTCTGTCCACCGGGACGGAGGCAGCTTCAAGCCAACCGGAAACCTTCACCTCACCCGGTGATCATATAATATATGATTTCATGCAGAGCGAGTACGGAAAAAATCCCATTTATGGCAGTCTTACCATTGAGGTTCCTGCAGACCACAAAACATCCACAAAATTCACCGTCACCGGGGCGGGAAACCTGTCCATTCCAGCCGGGTCAGGCATATCGGAAGTTGCCTATTATACCTCCGGAACCGCTCTCGCGGCCGATGCGGCTTACAACAAAATTGCAAATGCCAGTCGGGTGGTATCGGCCAGCACGAACTATTCCTTCAGCAGCATTTATACTCGAAAGCGAATGGATGGTCCGGGCCGGGAGACGCAGCGTGTATCCGTCATGGAGATGGATCCGGGTGGTACCGTCGGAATCATCTTTCACGGGGTCCTGGGTTCCGGTAAAGTGAACTTCACGTATTTCCAGGTGCTTCGCGTTCCCCGTGTCCTGTATTACAGGCTTGATCTCAACGATCCTCCACGCGTTATACTGCACAAAGCGGATGGAATAAGTTTCGAGTATTTCGGAAAGGTTAAAAAGGCCTACAACGACCGTGTTACCGAGGTCCATTCCTATTCGAACGACGGTGTTTTCTACCTGGATTTTTCCAGCATCAACGGCCTTCTCACCTTCTACGGCTTCAACAACCTCACTGGGGCGCCCGGACGGGCGGCCTTCCGCTATGAACTGAGAGAAACCAATGTAAAAATGACTGGAGAGACCCGTGCCGAGGGGATCGGGGGTTCGCTTCTGTCCCGTTATTTACCGGCCATTGTGTCGCTGGCGTTCTTGGGTGCTCTGGGGATCGAGGTCATCTCCGGCAGATACCACATGATGTTGAGCCGGAAAAAGGGGATTTTTCTCACGGTGATCCTTCTCATTGCCAGTTCGTTCTTGTCCCTTCAGTTCCTGGTATTGAAGGACGATGGGAGAATATTACCCACCCATGAAGAGATGTTGAATGATAAATACGACCTCGAGATAACCGGTTTGGAGTACGATCCCGACTATATCGACGGAAAACACGTGGCTGCGGTCAATTTCACCATAACGAACACAGGTCAGGAAACGTTTATAGAGAGGTCGCTGGAGGTGGTGTTCATCCTCCAAAAGTTCGGCCAGACCATGTATTATCTCAACGGATCCGGCGGTGAAAAGAGGGAAGAAACGTCCATTTATGAAGAATTCGCCCCAGGAGAAACCTACGATATAAACTACAATATGCCATTGGGCAGGGAAGATCCGAAATGGGTCGATATGAAATTGACGATACGGCTGGAAGTGGCGACGGATGTGGGAGATTTTGTATTTGTGGAAAAGCCGGTACCGCTGTAATTTAAAAACTTTCTTTTATCTTGTTGAAAATGATCTCCCTTGCCCGGGGTATGCCGCTTGGGTCCCTGCCGCCTCCCTGGGCGAAGTCCGGTCTACCGCCCCCGCCCCCTTTCACGGCCTTCATACCTTCTCTCAGGACCGGGACCATATCCATATCGACGTCTCCACTCCTGCAGAGTAACATTTTCACACCTCCCAGGTCGGATACCAGAAGCGCTACGGTCTTTCCCTGCATCGTCAGTTCCCCTGCGATAGTCTGGAGTTCCTTCATATCCGAATCGGACCGGTGATAGACGAATTTTACGTTCCCGACGGGTTCGGCCTTCGAAAGCAGACCGGATACCAGATTCCTGGCGTTCTCCTTTCTCAATCTTTCGATCTCTTTCTGTTGGGCCTTCCATTCGTTGAAGAATCTTTCCACGGTGTCGGGAAGCTTCTTCGGGGGAACGTGCACCGGTTCACAGGCCCTCCTGATGATATTTTCCCGGGACTGAATGTAATTAACGGCTGCCATTCCCGCTGCATATTCCAGGCGCTCCACGCCATCCTGAAGTCTCTCGTTCCGCATTATCTTTATCATTCCGATCTCGGAGGTATTGTCCACGTGGGTCCCTGCGCAGGCCTCGCGGTCCCATTTCTCTATCTCCACCACCCGTATGTCATTTCCCTTTGGAGCGCCTCCCTGAAAAAGCGATGACCCGAAAATATCCATGGCCTCGTCCAGCGTGTACCATTTCTTTTTCACTTTTTTTCCTTCTAGGATGGATATGTTCGCCACTCTCTCGATCTCATCCAGTTCTTCCGGCGTGATCCTCTTGTAGTGAGATATATCGAACCGGGCCCGGTCGGGGAATTTCTGTGCCCCCTGCTGCCATATATGATTACCAAGAACGGCTCTCGCCGCACCCAGTATCACGTGAGTGGCGGTATGATGTCTCATGAGGGCGATCCTGCGTTCCCAGTCGATTTCCATTTCAACCTCGTCACCCGGCTCCGGCAGTGTACCCGAATCTGTGTCTACCACATGGAACACGACCCCTTCGGCCTTAATGGTATCGATTATCTGAATTCGCCCCCCCCTGTAAATAATAATACCTGTATCTCCCGGCTGACCTCCTCCTTCCGGATAGAATACGGTTCGGTCGAATACCAGGCCGTGCTCATCTACTGCGATGAGCTTTGCAGATATCTTTCGAAGGTATTCATCCCCGTAGAATACCTTGTCGGTGGGAGGATAATCCGCTGTTATTTCCATCACTTCGTCTTCGGATTTACTCTGTCCGTGCCTCAATGCCAGAAGAGTGGAAAAACCATCGGGAACGGTGAAATCCTCTCCCTGCTCCTCCATTACTTTTTGTACCACACTGGGATGAATTCCGTGTGTGTCATATAGATCGATCAGCTTTTCCAGAGGGATATTTTTATCGCCTTTTTTCCCCGTCAGCATCCTCTCCACCATTCCCTTACCCTTGGCGAGGGTCTTCCTGTAACGCTTGGCCTCTCTCGATACTATATCCAGAATAAGATCTCGATTTTCCTTGAGATGAGGGAATGTATCCAACAAGTCGAGATGTCGGTCTATAACCCAATCCAATTCTACGGTGCCTTCCATCTCCTCTATGTACCTGAAACACCTTCTGAGAAGAAGTCTGGCGAGATAACCTGCTTTGATATTCGATGGTACGATACCATCACCCAGCATGAAAGCCAGTGCTCTCGTGTGATCGGCAATGATATAGCTTTTCTCTAAGGGCATCATCTTTTCCATTATCTTCTCCAGAGAAATATCGTATCCTTTTGCCCTGAGGTCCTTCGACAGCCTCTTCCTCATTTCCATAAGGTGTGCCGGGGTAGAAATGTCGATCTGACCGCATAGATTCACGTGGCCTCCTATCATGGCTCTATACTGATCATCATCGAGGTCATGTTCGATTCCCTGTGCATCGAATATCTCTCTTATTAGCTCTGGGTATATCGCCTCGTAGAGCGTGGGGGCTCCGCTGGACATCCAAACGAATCGTTCCAGGCCGTAACCGGTATCGACAATATAGGTGTCCATATTTCGATACTTGTCGCCCCCTATCTCGATATCTCCCTTGGGATGTTTGATCATATTCATGAACACGAGAGTTGCCAGCTCCAGGCCGCCGACCAAAACTTCAAGAGCGGGACCGGCATTTCCTCCTCCGAACCACGGATCTTCCCGGTAGGTGATCGCTTTGGCAGGAATTCCAAGGTCGTCCACCATGAGCTCGTTGCAATATTTTACAGTCTCTTCTTTCCAGTAAATCTCTTCTGTTGGATTGTTGAAAACGTGATGTCCCATCATTTCGAACTCGCTGAGATGGCGACCACTTCGGCCTACATTGTCGAGATCGTTCAACCTGATACAGGGTTGAGAAATGGCAAGGGGATTTGCAGGGGGTTTAACGGCTCCGGAGGTGACGTGAGGCTGAAAATCTGCGATGGAGGCGATGGTGAGATAAATGTCGTCCCTCCACCTGGCTACCACAGGGTAAGGATCTATCTCCGCGTGACCGTTCTTTGCGAAAAAGTCAAGAAACTTGCGTCTCATTGAATTCATGGTCAAGGGATCTTTTATCATAGGAGTAAAGAGAAACGAATACCCGTTGCACGGGGAATCACCACATAATTCAGTATTGGGATCCATGGTCCAAAAGGGCGCCCTGCATTTAGGGCATATCTTCTTTATGTAACCGTTGTTCTTAAAATAATCGAGTTCCAGTTCTCCTTCGAGCATTTAAATCGGCTCCGAGTATACTTTTTTACTATAAATTATTTATCAGATATGCAGCACGAAAGCAGTTCATCCTAAAACCCTTGCTAATCTAACTCGACTCGTTTTCACTATCTTTATAAGTACTGAGGTCCAGAATCACCGGCATGCCATCCGCTCCCACCGGTACGATGAAGAAATCAATGTTCGTATCGGGGTCGCTCAATGCGGACATGAAGAGGTACTGCAGGTAGACCTGGGAGCTTAGATTTGCATCAGTGAGATTGAATTGGTTAAGGATCTTCTGAATTGCCTGGGCACTGCCGTTTGCCTCGATTATCAGCTTCTGTTCTTCGGCTTTGGCAGCGATGACGGTAACATTGTAATCCGCATCCGCATTGGCTAACTTCTTCTTCGCAACTTCCAATTCGGACAGATACTCGTTGCGTTTTGTTTTGATCTCAATCTCCCTTTGCTGCATAACCTGTGAGGCCTGTTGTACATTCATTGGTAGCTCGATATTCCTCAAAGATACCTCTTGTACTTCTATATGGTAATCTTTTAAATACTCTTTCAGATCGGTATCCAATTGACTCTGGATCATGGATTTATTTGTATTAATCTGTATTCCCGAATATTTATTATCAGCAATTATCTGACGAACACGAGACCTTAATCTCTGAATGATTTTTGTCTCCATATAATCTGGGTTCTCTACGATTAAATTCCCCACTTTTTCCTTTTCGAGATTATAAACAACCTGAAAGTCCATTGGGACGTTGTATCCGGAACCATCCTCTTCAACGGAAGTTACTACTACAGTTTCAGTTATTGATTGTGTATTATGCCTAATTAGTTCCATTGTTGAAAGAGGGTTCTTTAATACCCACCCGGCCTCTTTCTGGGTTCCTATGCTCATACCGTTCGTGTAGACTCCCACATGACCGGCTGGAACTTGTCTTATGCTCAATCCCATTAATATTATCAGAATGATAAGTATTACTGCGCCCACACCGGCTGCGATTGACTTTTTACTATTATTATCTGCACTCTGTGTAATTATTTTTCGTTTAACAGTTCTCGACTCCATTTTTTCACCTTTTCCTTAGAAAATATTTCGAGTTTTCGTGAGAATATTCTCCGCCTCTCAGCCTTATTCTCCTCTCAAAATACGTGTTCCAAGTAACGCCGTACTTTGTTAAAATATTTTTATGTTCCATTTACTACTTACAAGCTAGATTGAAGACACCGTGGAAGTTCGGGAATATGATAAAAAATCATAAATAAAATGTTGGTAATGAGATTTCAGCTATCGAAGTTCTGACTAATAGGAAAAAGACACGTTGCCAGCTAATAATTCATTGTGACGGTGTCGCTAAAAGTCCTTCAGCCAGAAATTGTTTGGTTTGACAAAGAGATCTTCTTCGAGTATAATAAAGGTGGAAATATGGTAAAGAGATGCCCCGAATGTGATGCGGTTGTGAAACCCCCGTATAAAAAATGTGATGAATGTGGTTATTCACCCCGGAAGGGTAAATCCGAGAAAGGCCCTTCGAGAAAGGAGCGAGAACCCCAACGGGGAAGAAGGCCCCCAAGGGAGGACCGGGAAAAACCCAGTAGAGGTGGAAGACCTCCCAGGGATGAAGCGGAGGAGAAACCCAGGCGAGGACGACGACCACCGAGGGACGAGGAAGAGGAGAAACCCAGGCGAGGACGACGACCACCGAGGGACGAGGAAGAAGAGAAACCCAGGCGAGGACGACGACCACCGAGGGACGAAGAAGAGGAGAAACCCCGGCGAGGACGACGACCGCCGAGGGACGAAGAAGATGAAAAACCCCGGCGAGGTCGACGGCCGCCAAGGGACGAAGGTGATAAAAAACCCCGTAGAGGGCGACAACCTCCCAGAGAGGAAAGAGGAAAGCCCAGGAAGGGTCGAAGACCACCTCGAGAAGAGGAGGAAAAACCCCGTAGAGGTCGGCCTGAAAAAAAGGAGAAAGCACCCCCAAAATATGATCCAGAAAAGGACCCGAAGGTTAAGGAATATGACGAGGGAATACAGAAGATTGAAGAGGAGATCGAGGGGCTGAAAGAAGAACTTGAAGGAAAGAAGGCAGCCTTGAAAGTCGGTGAGGAAGACCTGGGGAAGAAAAAGAAGGATTACGACGAACTTCAAAAGGAAAAAGAGGAAATCGAAGACGACATACAAACAGAGATGACATGTCCGAAATGCAGTACAACCGTTGTCGTTCCTGACACTAGAGAAGACACTCTTCACCTGAAATGCGACGAATGCGGTGCAAAGGGTAGACTCCCCAATCCCAACAAGGATACTTACCTTGATCTGACTGATGTCGAGGAAGAGTTAAAGGGAGCAAAGAAATCCTTCGATCTGGCCGAAAGCAAGGTCTCGGAATTTAAGGACGGGATCAGCGACACGGAAAAGAAGGTCGATAATCTTTCGAACGAGATGGAGATGAAAAAAGAGGAAAAAGAAGAATATATCAAGGAAAAAGTAGTGGCTGCCCCGGTAGGGAAGGATATTCCCCGAGAGAGGGAGCCGTCCAGGGAAAGGAAGAAACCCCGGGAGCCCGAAGAGGAAGAAGAGGAGGATGAGGAGGAAGAAGAGGTGGAGCAGGCGGAAGAGGATGCTTTTTGCCCTATGTGTTACGCCGACCTTACAGAACCTCCATTCGACAAGTGTTCATCATGCGGTTGGGAGGAGGAAAAGGATTATTCCGAACAACCAAGTGCCTATGATTCTTACGAGTACGATGAGCCTGCATACGAAGAACCTCGGGATGATTTCGGTTCTTCGCTGGATAATGCGGGAGACTATGATCCGGAAAGTAGAAGGAAAGCCTCGAAGGATCATTATCAGGTAGACTGCAGGTGTGGTGAGAAAATAGATATCTGGACTTCCAAGAGGCCAGCCAAGATCAAATGCGATCACTGTGGTGCAAAGGGTAATCTCAAGGGAATGGGGAAGAAGGTGAGCGAGGACTATCACGGTGAATTCAAGTATGAGAAAGCGGAAGACCACGAAAAAAGGTCCCGGGACGAAAGGACGAAAGACGTATTATTCTGCGGTGAGTGCGGGGCCCGAAACGTAAATAACAAATTCTGTTCCGAATGCGGGGGACCTCTTGGAAAAGAGGAAAAACCGCCAAAACCCGAAAGAAAAAAGGGCCGGAGGCCACCCAGTGGCCGGGGAGGAAAAAGGAGACCCGGGAAAGGTCGTGGACGCGCTCCTCCTGCAAAAGAAAGCAAAGTGAGTTTCGAAGACTTGGAAGAACAGGCTGTTGACATACTCGTTAAGCTTGAAAAACTGCTTGACAAAGGATCTGAAAAGAACATTTATTTCCCCGAGATCGAGGACGAGATGGACGGGCTTGAAGAAGAGATCGAAAAAGCCCGAAATCCAAATGATCTGAAAAAGGTTATAGGTCGGGCCAAGCAGCTTGGAAGCAAGGTGAACAAGCGCCTCAGGAGCGGATGAGCGGCTGGATTTATATATTTATGATCTAACCGGTAGTTTCCCGACACAGGATCGGTGATTCTATTAGGGGTGCGAAGCAATCATTATTGTGAGCTTCCCACTACGTTACGTAGAGTTACACTCTACTGAACCCTCGGAACCTATTGGTTCCTACGGGCTTAGCAGAACTTGTTCTGCGGTAGCAGAAGTACTAAGTTCTTCATTCAACCACCACTAACAAAGAGGATATTGAAAATGGTCGAGGAAGAGGAAACATCACTGGTCGAGCCCGAGGATTACTTTGATCCTAGTGTCGGCACTGAAGGTCCCGAGTTCTCTTTAGGGAAGTTCTTTTCCTCTGTGCTCAAAAGGGGAATTAAGGAAACTCTGACTGATGGAGGCATGGAGCCCCATGCTCACCTCATTTCGCTACTTTTGATAGTGCTGGTCATTGCTATCGTTGGTGGAGTACTCTTCATATTGTGAAAAGTGGAACATTGACCGAATCAGCAGAATCATATAAATGAATATATTTCTACAAGCGTCCCCTCTGCCGGTATAACGAGGTATCTACTACAGAGCGCATTTCAGACAAAAAGTTCTTTGGAATCTCCAGAAACTCGCATAAACTTTTCAGGTTCGCTTCGGGGCTGCTCAGGATATCATTGTAATTCATAAAAAGAACTGTCGTATCGTTTCGTCCCTTCAGCAAGTTCTTTCGGCTTGCATCCATTTTAACAAATGCTTTCCGGGTAGCATCGCGGTCATCATCCACGGTCCCAGCCATTTTACTCATTGAATTCAGCACTTCTTCTATATCTCGGATACAATAAATAATGGAATAGTTTCCCGGTGGAAGATATTTCAGACCATAGGCCGTTATTTTCAGGAAACATCCCCGGTATTCATCCAGGGAAAAGGTACCGTCCATCAACCGCCCTATTATCTTACCCCCCTCAAGTTCGAAATACCCCTTGGGGTTGTTCTCATCGGCCAACCGAGAATTATCGAAAGCCACCGGAACACCCGCCGAATGCAATATCTGCATCATCATTGATGTTCCCGAGCGCTCCAGTCCGGAAACGATATAGTTCCGGCTCCCGTCCATGGTAATTCCTGGCATTAAAATAACTCCGGATCAATACAACATAAAAAGAGGGATTGAATTTGGGGAATGGAGCCGACCAATTCACGCATTGGCCTACTCCCTTCCTCATACCTGCTAAACAAGTATAAAAATAAAAAAGGGAAAAAACCTGTTTTAGGTTCTACAGGTTTTTCCAGTCGAGGGTTTTTTTCACAGTTCTTTCCTCGATCCACTTTTTCCCGTTGGGAATATCTTTGAATACACAGGAGCCCAGAGCAACTTCCACATCGTCACCTATGATGGCCCTGTTGCGAATAGTGGCGTTGGCACCTATTTTCGTTCTCTTACCGATCTTTGCGCCGCCGCATACGATGGCGTCTCCCAGTATCAGGGAATCTGATTCCACGTTCACATTGTGACCCACATGAGCTCTGGGGCCGATTATGCATCTGTCACCTATAATGGTGGAATCGGTATCCAGGGTCCCGCGATCTATTGTGGCATTGGAGCGTATTATGACGTCATCCCCGATCTTTACTTTGCCGAACTGCGGGAATTCAACGATGTGACCGTTCTCATCCCAGACTGCTCCCACACCCTTTCCACCTACTACCGCATGGGCCCCGATATACACCCTGGCACCTAATTCAACGCAGTCGTAAACCACTGCGGTGGGATGGACGAATGGTAATTGTTGTTCGGGCACACGCTTGTCCTCGTGGAGCTGCCTTATGAATGCCAATCTCTGTGCTGGAGTGTAACTGCGCTGCTTGAGACCAAGGAATTTCCCTTCTGCTCGCAGTGACTGCGTATGGATGCCGCATTCTCCTCCCTGCTTGATGGTCCCTCTCCATCTTCCGGCCCGCTCTTCTTCATCGTCGTCGATCAACGCGGTGCACGGTTCGCAACCGAGACTCCTGTAACCCGCCTTGTAGAGTATGTTCTGTGGTATGTCGTAAAGGGCGGAATATTTCCAGATATCCATCTCGCTCCATTCCAGGATCGGATTTATCTTGATAAGCTTGTCCCTTTCTTCGAAATACTGGTATTCACCGCGAGTACGACCTTCACCGCGCCTGATACCGGCGAACCAGCCGTCCAACCCCAGTTCGGCGATTATCCTCTTCATGGGCTCTACCTTGTAGTGCTGACAGCACATGTGCGGGTCGATCTCCCATGGTTTGCCATCTATCTTCTCATCGGCCTCAACAATGGCCAGGTTCATACCCCATTCGTCCTTCATTCGCACGGCGAATTCTTGGGTCTCTTTCGGTTTGTAGGGTGTCGTTGTGAAAAAGATCGGTACATTCTTGTTGACTCTCATCACCAGATGGACCAGAACCATGCTGTCTTTTCCAAATGAACAACCTACGCCAAGACTCTCATATTGGTCAAAAGCTTTTCTTATTACTTCTATCGATTTATCTACTTTTTCCTTGAAATGCATTCAATACCCCCGGATTTTTATTAAATCAATTGATCTTTATTATTTATGATTATTCCAGTGCCCGTTATTACACTGGATTTACTAGTTTATTTATTTGACTATAACTTATCCCTGATCTTCTTTACTGGATTTCCCACATAAACACCCGAACTTGTTATATCCTTGTTAACGAAAGAATTTGCCCCGATGATCACATCCTCGCATATCTTGGTTCCTGCAGCGATCTTGGTACCGGCCCCAATATAGACATTCTCTCCTATCACTGTACCGTATTTCGTTTTCCTGTCTGCCAGGCCGCCCAGAACGATGGAATTTGGTCCGAAGAATGCCTTATCCTTGACCAGCACTCCCGTGGTCAATATGGTTCCGTATTTAAACGTTACCTTGTTGCCGATCCGGCAATTCGGAGCAATCCGGATATGACCCTGGAAAATGACACTGTTACCGGCTTTTATTCCATGATACAGGTCGCAATAATTGCCAATGGTAACATCATCGCCCACAACAATTTCTTTTTCAATGCAGGTATGATGCCCGATCTTGCAATTCTTTCCGTGCTGGAAATCATCGGCTATCACATTATACTTTCCTACTTCTATGATATCACCCCCGCAGACGGTTTGGAGGTATATATAATTGTTTATATACAGTTTTGGGTATCGATCCCCATGAAAATGATTGCAGTTGGAAGATGGTGAATTAATTTCATTGGTGAGTGACCGAAATGGTACACATTCAGTACATTTTTCGGTTTTCCGGCTCATTTCAATAGTTCCGAATACAGGTCCAAAAGCCCTTTCTTTAGTATGTTCCAGCGATACTTCTTAAGATAAGCTTTCTGTCCGTTTTCCCCCAGTTTCCGGCGGAGCGAGGAATCGCCGCCCAACTTTTTTATTGCTGCAATGAGGGCATCGACATCATTGTCGGGTACGGTAAGACCGCACATATTTTCCTCCACGACCTTTGCTGCATTGACGTCAGCGGTGACGATGAGAGGAGTACCGCACATCATCCCGGTGTACAGCCGGCTCTGCTCGCCCCATCGGGACTTTTCGCTGCCGGAATCCACCAGTACATAAAGAATGTCGGCTACGGTGGACCAGGCCAGTACTTCCACGAATGGTATCGGACCGATATAGAGGGTGTTTTCGGATTCTTCGAATATGGGTACAAGCTCCTTTGCATCCGCGCCCGTCCCGGCAACCACATGCAGCACGTCATCCATACCCTCAATGGCCCGTAGCATGAAATCGAATCTTCGCGCATGTTCCACGCTGCCACCATAGAAAATCAAGATTCGGTCACGAAATTTACGAGGTATCTTTTTCATTACCGTGGTCTTTTCGTGGTTTACCTTTTCGATATCGACCTCATAGGGAGTGTTTATAAGATAGAGTTTTCTTGCCAGCGCCGGTTTTCCAAGTATTTTATGCTGATACCTGTTAACCATAAGGACTGCATCGCTTGCCCGGGCACCGGCAGCCTCCGCTCGTATCAATATCTTACCGAAGGGCCCCGGAACCGAGCGCTCGGTCATCTTGCCGTAAACGTCGAATATATCATATATCACCGGGATACGTTTCATCTTCCCGTAAAAGAGTGATGGTAAAAGACAATCCAGGTCGCATGGGTGTATGGCATCGGGCCGGTGTTTCATGAGGAAACGAATTGTGAATAGCCACCATAAGGGTAAGAGCAGAAAGACAAGAGGTGAATTGTAAGGTGTTTTCAGATGAAAATAGTGGCAGTCGAAATGTTCGTGAGCCTCGATGTCCGGCTTTGTACTTTCACGATCCCATGCAAGCACTTTGACTGAATAACCTTCCTCGTCAAGGCTGTTGGCCACCCTGAGAAGCCTGGATTCCAACACGGTTCGGGCCCAGACAATAATAATTTCTTTATTACCTGAACGATCTTGTTTCGTCGTCAAATCAGCCACCTATTACAAATTATTCCTGAATGCGGAACCCGGTCCTATACCTATTATGGAATATTTGATACACTGTATAATGTTCAAGCTCATTACTTTTTTCCTGCTTTTAGTCTTACTCATGGGCATCATATCAGCTTGGCCTTTGGGCCCCGTATCACAAATTTTTGTTTGGTTTCGAAATTAACTGTAATTAAAATGTATTCGGCTTGGCTGAGAGTCATTCATCAGGGCGACAAATGTTACCTACGACTACCGACAAATGTTACCTACGACTGCCGACAAATGTTACCTACGCGAATTGCCAAATGTCCACTAATCCACTCGTTTTAAGTAATATTGTAAAGGAGTATAACCCATGTAAAATCTTCAATTTACCATTAGAAAGAATATACACACCCCAAAATATTTTAAGTAGTGAACGCAATATATTAACAAGGCTGGAAAATACAAAGCCCACCTTAAATAATGAGACAATAAGTATTCGGTGCCAGTATGAACGTAAGAAACATATTTCGCATTGTCATTATTCTGTCATTATTATTTATCAGTTTTCTCTACATCTTTTCTCCCCAAACTGAAGGTTGGTCATCAATAAGAAATGTTGGAAATCCAGTAGTGATTGAAAACGGATCGAAAGTAATATTTTGGAAAGTGAATGATGGAAATAGTAATTCCACGGGTTTTTATATTTATGATCTAAATAATGGTACCGAAAAAAAGTTAATCGGATATAAGAATCGAATCACTGATTTATCATATCTCCCACAAAAGAACTGGTGTATCTTTTCGGATCTTTATGATGTTAATTTAAAAAAGTTAGATTGTTCCAATGGGTCTATAGAAACCTTGTGTAGGATTCCTAATAATTATATTAATAGTATATCTGTTTCTTCGAAAGGTGAAATATACTTCTCCTCTAGTCAAGATTCATTTGGGAAAAATCAATGTTATTTCTATAATCGAACAATGAGAGAAGCAATAGATATTTTTAATTATAGTCACATAAATGACCCAGTGATAGATCATCAGTCTAACTCAATATATTTTATGACTGGTGACGGCATATATTTATATGACATTAGTTCAACTAACATATCATTTCTCATCGAGGTGCCACAATATTTCCAAAAAATGAAGTTACTCTCAAACGAAAATGAATTGATCTTTAATTCAAAACCCCAATATGAAAGAGAATCCAAGAATTTATTCCGATTGAATTTGACTACTTTAAAGATTGATACTTATTTTTCTATAAAAAAATCGTTAAAGCACAATATTTATAATTTTGATATTTTCCCCAATGAAGATAAAATTGCGATTACATCATGGGGATCATATGGTCCAGATAATTTTTTATGCAACCTAGATGGTAGCAATTGGACAAAAATATCAAACATCGATCAACCAGAACCTTGGAAATATTCTGAAGATTATTATGAAACCTCCTTCTTTTTTCAGCCCCCTTACTATGGAGTATTCTTAGTCATTATCTTTGTTGTTATCTCTATTTTCATTGTCATTAAAATTGTAAGGAGAAAATCAAGTAAACATGAAAGTGATAAATCTGATTACACGGCTCATTCAACTTACAATCAATTGGATAATATCAAAATTGCAGACTGTCCAAAATGTTCCTTACCGCTATTTAAACTAGATGAACCAACAGAAAAATATTGTCCCAAATGTAATTCTTATTTTACTAAATCAGATGAATCATGATAAATTTTGTTGATTTTTCAATCCTTGAATCATTAAATTTGAACCACTCGTTTTCTATAACGAACTCGGTCTTGTCCCTTACCCCGAATATTACAGATATACACCTTAGCCTCATCATGGGACGCGATGTGTAAAAAGCTGTTAAAACCTACAACTATTAACGAGATAAAAACACCCGCCGAAACGGTATTAGACAAGATTAAATATAATAAAAATCAATTCGGGCTCTGAACCCCTAATCAAGGTACAAAATGGTGATCACAAATGTCAGACGATAAGAAAGCAGACCTGGCTGGTCCGGGTATAAGTACGTACGAGGAAGTGGAGAAGATACTTCCTGACAACTACGCTTCGCTTCTGGACGTCAAAGAGACCCAGAAGGCGGTATATGATGTGAAACAATATATCGAGGAAAATCTGGCCAAGGAGCTGAACATAATGTTGGTTCAGTCCCCCCTCATAGTGGAGGTCGCAAGCGGTATGAACGACATGCTGGACCGGGACGGGTCCCGGACTCCCATCGAGTTCCACTGCGGTCTGGGCATCAAGGTGCCGATCCACGCCTCGGTGGTGCAGGCGGTCACGAAATGGAAACGATGGGCACTCGCACAGTACAACTGCGAGGTGGGCGAGGGGATCAACACGGACATGAGGGCCATAAGAAAAGATTATTTCCTGGATCACGATCACAGCTCATACGTTGACCAGTGGGACTGGGAGCGGGTCATTACTCCTGAACAGAGAAACCTCGAATTCCTCACCGATATCGTGAAGAGGATCTGGAAGGTCATCGTTGGCGCCGAAAGGATGGCTCTCGAAAAATACCCGAAACTTCAGGATCCCAGATTTCCCCCACTGCCGGAAGAGCTGGTATTCATACATGCCGAGGATATGCTCGCAAAGTACCCTGACCTCCCGCGAAAGCAGCGGGAGACGGCCACCATCAAGGAGCACAAGGCGGTTTTCATCTACGGTATTGGATGGGTCCTCGAGGACGGCTATCCCCACGAGATGAGGGCGGCGGATTACGATGATTGGGTCACGGAAACTGTATCCAAGGACGGCAGGCCCATGCACGGTCTGAACGGCGATATTCTCGTTTGGAACGATGTTACCCAACGCAGGCACGAGTTGACGTCCATGGGTGTGCGGGTCACCAAGGAAACTCTGGTAAAACAGCTGGAGTTATCGGGGCAAATGGACTACCTCAAACAGCCCTATCACAGTGCCATCATGAACGATGAGATCCCCCTGTCAATAGGTGGCGGGATCGGTCAATCAAGGGTCCAGATGCTTCTGCTGAGAAAAGCCCATCTCGGAGAGGTCAGTGTTACCGTGTGGCCCAAGGAACTGAAGGAGATCTGCCTAAAGAAGAACATTCATGTACTGGCGTAATCAATCTTCCCACACCAGTTCTATTTTCTCTTCTTCTTCTTCCACCGGCTCAAGTTCACCTGTAATTTCTACCTCGTCTGCCTCGTCATCTTCGGATTCATTTGCAAAATCGAAGAGTGCGTCAAGTACGTTGGTCCTGTTGTCCAGAATATCCAACAGTTCATCTCCTGTTCCTTCGTCTTTCTCGTCCCTGATGGACTCTTTTTCTTTCGTTGACGCCTTAGGGACCTTGGTGTGCTCTTTCGAGCTGGAAATGGTTCGCATGGGAGTTCCTCGGAAAGTTGGTTCTGTTTCGTCATCCCATCCTGTCAAGTCGGGTTCCACGGTGTGAGTTGGTTCCATTTCGGTTTCCCATCCTGTCAAGTCGGGTTCCACGGTGTGAGTCGGATACGATTCACTCTGAAAGAAACCGTCCTTTTCGAATGTTCCCACATTTCCCAAATCTTCCACGTACGTATCCTGCTCATAATAGTATTCCCCGTACAAATCCGATTCCTCATGGTATGCCTCACCTGCTTTGGTTACGGATTGGGATGGTACTTCTGGCAGATTGGAGTACAGGTCGGTATAGGACGGGGCCGGGGGCTCGTTAAATACCGGTGTCGGAACCTTTGTGGGGGATTCTTTTTCTTTCCCTTTTCGCCTGCGTTTTCCAACAATAATAAACACGATTATCAAAGTGATCAATATTACAACTGCTGCCGCCACTCCTATTATCGTGAAATTCTCCGAAGACGAAACTCCCAGGATACCGCCAGTATCGTCGCCGGTAACGCTCAGGTTCAGTTTCGCGCGGTCGATTACTTCACCATCGTTGACCGAGATCACCACTATATCGAGGGAATAGTCCCCGCTGTTGGTTCCCGAGGGTATGAGCATATCAACTGTGAGACCACTGTCCTCTCCGGGGGCTATGCTAAGGTTTTTCAGGGAGCTGCGCAGCCAATCTGCCGATGAGCCGGAATATTCTATTCGGACCTCATCCGGTGCATTCCCTTCGTTGGAGATATGGAATGTGTAAGACGTTTGCCCTGTTCCCACTTCTTTCGTTGGATTGGAAGGTGACACGGACAGGCCGAAGACCTTCCGAACCTCCACCGTTATCAAACACCAATCAAACGCGCCCCCGGCCTCAGCACCGGTGGATGCGACGCTCAGGTTGAGATAATACGTACCTGCCAGGGCATCATTTTTCGCGATAATGTTCAATACACCCGAACCGGAGGAAAAGTTTTCCATTATGAATGTCGGAACCGTAATACCGGTTTCAAGAGCGTTTACGGGCCAACACTGAACTATAAGTTCGTCTCCGGTATTAGCCAGATTTTCAACCGAAAATGAGATATTGTCCTTCTCACCCGGGAAAAGTCTAGTCAGTTTTTTGGCCGGAGTAATATTGCATTCATAATAAGGTATGACAATTAATTCCAGTTTCAATTCTGCAAGATAATCGGGATCAGACTCATAAGTAGCAGTGAGATTAAAACCGTAGATACCGCTGGCCGCCTCCTTCGCCGGTGTGACGCTAAGGATTACCTCGGTCTCCTGATTCGGAGCCAATTCAAGGGTATCTTCGGAGAGCGAGGAGGTGAAACTACTGGTGAAATTATGGAGTTCCAGAGAAACGGTATCGGGAAAATTTCCCTTGTTTGAAATTTTCACAGTATAATTGACAGGTATCAAATTGTCGGTTTCCATACTTTTATCAGGACAGGTAATTTTTAGGTCGCGTATCTTTGAAACCTTGATATCGAGAGGAACCCTCTTTTCCTGATTTCCTTCGCTGGAGCTAACTTTCAGTCCCACCGGGTAATCACCGGCTAGGGCGTCGGTTGGCACCGAGACCTCTATAGTGAAATTCCTGGTGGAATAGGCATCGATCTGAAGATAGAAATCCTTGAGTGACACCGTCCAATTCTCCGGGCGACCTGTGACCTCGAAATCAAACTTTTCATCCCCGTTCCCAGTATTGTTAAGGGGGACTTCAAGGAGAATATACCGGCCCGGCAACAATTCCATATCCTGGAGATCGCCCAGATCGAAACCGTAGATATACCTGATTGTGATGTTGAACTTCAGCATGGCTCTCTTTGTCCCGTTGGACCCCTGGGAGGACGCAACCAGGGTAATTCTCCTGGTACCGAAAAGGGTATTATTTGCTGGCAGGATATATATGGTGGTGTTGGTGGATTCGAAGGGTGGAAGGGTTATATTGCCGTTCTGTGCCCAAACGTCCCAACCGGGAAGGTTCTCCAGGAACGACAGCTCGAAGGTGTCCTCGACATTTCCCCTGTTCTTCAAGTCGATCCAGAAAGGCACCTTCGCACCGGGATCTGTAGTATCATCGGTTAGTGGTGAGGAAAGGGTCACTCCGTAATCTTTCCCGATTATACAGTTAGTTTCCAGAAATTTTCCTCTCCCCCGGCATAATATGCCAACGGACAATTCATGAACCGAACCGGCAACCAATCCTCTGGGAGGAGTGATCGAGATAGAAATGTCTACATCTCCGTTCGGTATTACCGGTGTGTTTTGGGCTGCAACACCGGAGAAGCCGGGTGGAAGTTTCGTGAAGTCAACTTCAACATTCTCCCCGAAGGGGCTTTTGTTGGATGCGCGCAATACATAATGTCCGCTGGCCCCAGGAATGATGGTGGCAGTTCCTTCCACAATCGAAGCATCCAGGGGAAGACCGCCGATGGCAAGACTGGGGTCCCCGAGACAGATGTGTTCCGTCAGGGTCTTGTGGTCTTTATCATCGTGGTCGCCCACTTCGGATAAATAATAGGCTATCGAGCCTGCCAACATCCTTCCCGGGGTTCTCTTTCCTTCCTGATAAGCCTTGTAGAGGTTCACGTCGATAAAACCAGAACGGTGTTTGTAGTAGTTCGTACCGCCGTCACCCCAGCCGATCCTAGTTGAGGAAATGACCGCAATAGCTCCGCCGCCGGTATTCAGAAGTAGTTTTTCCGAGATGGATTCCCCTGGATTCTCTGTCCAGAGAGAAGGCTTCAACTCGTTATCGAAGGAACCTGTGAGACATGCGTCAAAGGTCACCACCGGAAGTTTCTTCCCGTTCGTAAGTGTCAAAGCATCATCATAATCGAAGATGCCGTTCCCGCCTCCCGTGGCTCCCCAGCAGTGATGATCCCCATGGTCGGAGAAAGCTGCGAAACCAGCTCCTCCATTGAGGCCGCTGACTATGGCATTCTTGTTACATGTGCCCAGGGTCTCATAATATCTAGTGACATCGAATCCAGCCAGGTAGCCGTTGTCAACGACCTTGTCAAGGGTCATCTCTCCCTCCGCTCCTGCAGCCCACCCAAACGTATCAGTTGCGTGAAGATTCGCTTTTGAGAACCAATCGGCCCCTAAAGTGTTATTTTCATAATAAATAATATCATTCACCATGTCGGTCAGTTCGGCATTGTTTCCCGCCGGTAAACGCCCTACATAAACGTCGTAATATAGATCACATTCATCCGTTTCTTCCCCATAGCGGCTGTTCCCATTTGCGTTCCAATCGCAGAACTGTCCCGTACTGTTGTAAATGTCAGCATAATAGGCATCGCTGGGCACGTCAGCTCCGTCCAGCTTGTTGGCCCCGTTATCATCGAAGCCGTCAGGGACCCACGCGTACCGAACCGGGCAAATGTCGCTGTCCCCGGCCAGAAGAACATAGGTGATATCCCAGCTATCGAGGGCATTCTTGATGAAATATTTTATTTTTTCCGGATTATTCGAACCAGTTAAGGGAAAATAGACCGAATTATAGATATCGTCGAGAGAAACGTAGATAGTATCCAACCCGGTGTATGTTTTGTGTGCCGCCAGAGGGGATGCGGTCTCCCTCATGCTCTCGGGTCCGATTATCACCATATCCGTTCCCGGGCCTGACCGGGCTGATGCTCTGTTTCCTTCCACCGTAAGGGTCTTGAGTACTATCTGAGCATCAGTGGCAACAAGGCAGATATTCGCGGACGGTAGATAGCGTACCGGGTAAAAATCGATCATAACGAACAGAACCTGCTCATCCGTAACAGGATCGCGGCCCATGCCGGTTCTCATCTCGAACCAGTTGGAGGGGAATGCAGCATCCGAACCGTAAATATCTTCGTCGCGAAATACCTCTGCCGGGCCGTCAGTGAATTTCTCACCGTCATAGTATTTTTGAGGCGCATCCCCCCAGTACGATGAGCCCATATGGGGTTGACTTGGAGCAGCAGGGATTATTTCTCCCTCAACATTCATCTCGTAGTATGATATATCCCACAGGTCATTGGAACTGATTCGGGTATCCGGGGGAAGTGTCATGCTATGCGTGTATTTCGGAAGAACCGGTTTACCGTCCTGGGAAAAGTACAAGGCATCATCCATTTCAACCCTGATAAAATCCCCTTCTTCCGAAAGTGTTGGTGTGGGGAACCGGAATGGGATTATTAATTCATTTTCAGGTGCGGGAAGCGCTCCGGCTTCCTCCTCTGTTTGCGATATGATACTATTATTTCTGTAATAGGTGTTTGCGAAACTGCTATCTTTTTCCTTCCCATTAATTACTGACAGCGGTAACGAAAGACTTGTGCCCAGTAATAAAATAATTATTACGATAGATCGTGCAGAAACAGACATATTCGGCCCCTCACATTCTTTCAATATTAAATCGACAAGCCAGTTAAGATGTAACGCTCAAGTTACTAATAACAGTATCCCTGCTTTTTCCGGTGTGCTTCAGCGACTTACTATAGTACTGATTGACACAAACCCCTTTACGGAGATTCCATAACTCCTTGCGTCTGGCAGATGGGGCAGGTTACAAGAGCAGGAAACTGGCTTATCTCCGCCACGTAATTATTACCGCATGAATGGCACTGCATTGTAATCGAGTTTGTCATTGGAGTCGGCGTTCCCTCCTGAACCGGTGACATGGCGGGAGCTAAGGGTTCGGGGGGTTGTGATTGAACATTAATGGAATCAAGATATGCATCCAGTTCTGACAGACCATCCGGGTCCTCGGGCGATGGAAATACAGTCTCCATGGATGGCTGTGCTGCTGCTTCAGGAATTGGAACCTGTGGACCTCTTATTGCAGGTTCGGGAGTCATCTGAAGTTCATTTGGACTTGGGGATATTGTTGGTGAAGGTAAAGGAAGGGGAGTTTCCGTTAATCCGATATCCGGCAAGATATCAATCTGCTGGGTTGGAGTAGTGGAAGATCCCGGGAAAGGTTCCGGCGTTCCAAATGTTTCTTGGCCGTAGATATCTGTGGGGCCGGGTGGAAGTGCCATCCTGTTAAGTTCCTGTATCCCCTGCTCGGTGGTGAATGAAGGGAGGATGTAATTGGTTCCAGCTGTGATACCCACCCCTGATCCCATTTGATCGTACTGGGCCTGTTGAGGGGACGGAGCGTACTGTGGGAACTGGGGCTGCCCGAACTGATTGGGCGGGACCGTGCCAAATTGTTGAGCGCTCGAAATGCCGGTTCCCTGTGGCAGCATCAATGGCGTTTTTTGGGGTTCCGGCATCCCCATTAGTGCTGCCTGGAATTGCGCTGTTTCTCCGTAGCCTTTATGCTCTCCAGGGAAGAACTGACCCTGGGGATAAGGATGCTGGCTTGGCCCATACTGTGGGGATTGAGGGATCGCTAGGCCTGCTGTGTTCAGTTCCTTTTCTTCCGTTTTCCTCTTTTTTCTAATGATGAATAAAACTACTATAATTATTATGATCAGTAAAAAAATTCCACCGAGAATGACGAAAAACATGGATGAGCCCTCACCCAGTATTCCGGCGCTTTCCGTGTCTACAATGTCTGGCTCTCCAGCGGGTTTTTCAGCCCCGTTTCTTGGGTCGGTCCCTTTTTCGCGCTCCAATCCATCGGAAAAACCATCTCCGTCACTGTCCCGCTCATAATCGGTCTTGCTTCCCACCACAATTTTTACTTTCTCGCTTTCGTTGTAACCGTTCCCGTCGGACACGAAAACAGTTATTATATGTTTTCCAGGGACCAGTCTGGCGTTTATTACACCGCCGGATCCCAGGGCCTTATTGGCGCTGACATTGCTTGTCCAGTAATAACTGAGATTGCCCCCGTCCTCGTCGGATGAGTCAGAGGCGTCGAAAATAATTTCGTGATCAAATCTGAAATACGACCCCTTATCAGGTGATGATATTTCCACCTTCGGTCTGGAATTGATCCAAACACGGTATGACTTAGATATGTTGGACCCGGTCCCCATCAGGTCGTCCGCACGCCACCGGATAAAATTATCTTTCCCCCAGTCAAATTCCAGCTCCAGGAGGACCTGGGTCGGATTGCCCGAAACCACGTTTACTACCTTCTTCCACGGACCAAAGCTTTTATCGTCACCCCCCGCCTCATTTGCGATGGAATACTCTACCGTTGCCGGGTCCACCCCGGAGCCATCATCGAATATCCGAATGAAACATTCAACTTTTTTACTGTCTGCAAACTCGTCTTCCAGTGGCGTGAAGTAACCAAAATAAACCGGGGACGTATCGATCTTCAGATTGAATTTATCGGAAAATGCGATGGGATTGCCTACAAAATCGGTTCCCCTGAACATGATGTAATTGTCCTTTCCCTCAGCGTAGCCGTAGCTCACTGTTATTTCGTAACCGTCTTCACCTGATTCGATAATATTTTCCGGCTCAATGTGAATCCACGGGCCAAAATCATCAGAGCCGGAGATGGATATTCTGGCTTCAAGGCTTCCGGGATCTACACTGCTTCCCGAATCTCTTACAATTATTTTTGTAGTTATTATGTCAGTTTTGTACCAATCGGTCTCCGGCGAGATTACTTGTGCGAAATTTATTGGAGAGACATCTACTTTAATATTCACTGAAGAAGATTCTGTAAAGCCGTTTCCCGAAATGTCCTTGGCACGCCATTTTATGTAATTTTCCTCGCCTTCCTGAAATATGTATTTGATATCCGGCACCATAGGTTCATTCTTCACAGCTATCCAGGCCGGTATCCAGAAATCAAAGCCATGCTCGCTATTGGTAGATACGGAGTATTCTATTGTGCTACCATCAACCCCGGACCCTTCTCCATCATAGACCTCTATAGAGCATTCTACATCAGTATGATTGTGCCATGAACCGTCCAACGGATTATGGTTGGAAAAGAAAGGTGGTGTGAGGTCAATGAGTATTCCCGAGGTGGCTGCATCTCCAATATTCCCTACATTATCAATGCACCACACGAAAATCTCTCCGTATCCCTCATCCAGTTTATCGATCTTGACTTCCGTTTCATTGGTGAATGTCCCGTTGGTTGTGCCCGAATTGTCAAATGGGGAATAATAATATCCCAGTAAACCCGAGGCCGGATCTTCCACGGCATCCCAGGTCACATACATCTCGGCCTGGTTCGTGTTCTGGGTCTCCTTGTCCTTGAAATCCCCGGCTCGACACTGTAGGTTAACGGGGGAAAGTGGCGGATCCGCATCGATCTTTATCGGAAATGTCAGATTCGTCATGCAGATGCCCGAGCCGGGGATGTTCTCGATCGTGATGAGAAATTCTTCGTCGGGATCGGTGATGTCCCGTGTCCGTATAGGCAATGAAATTCCTTCAACGCTGGATTTATTGTCCCACCATGTTCTCCCGGATCCGTCGGATATCCTCACATCGAAGAATCCATCAACGGGATACACCATGGGCGACCCGGCATAGATCACCGTGAGATTGCTAACAATGATTTTCTGGTTTCCTTTTACCCATGACCCCGGTTCGATCTTGCCCTGTTCATCCCCGAAAAGGAACGGAGTGCCTTTGAACTCGAAATCGTTCTCGACCCGGCATATATACGGAAATCTCTTCAAACGGGAATCACCGTTACTGGCTGTAATCCTGACATAGCAGTCCACCCGTTTCTCATGGGGAAAGGTAAAATTGAATCTGATGGAAAAATTCACAAACCATTTATCATCTCCGTTATTTGAAAAAGAGCAGTCTTGAACAAGGAGCCACACATGCCCGTTCTCGTCTTGTAGTTTGTAGAATTCCTGGTGAGTCCAGTTGAAGGCCAGGGTGGCATTTGTTGTATTGTAATCGAGCCATACCTCCAGTTCCGAGGCATCGTTAAGGCTTTCTGTGGTGGTCACGTTCACGCTGAGATTGTACGAACCGTACTCGGCATAACATACTTTACCATCGTCTTGAATTCCCTTCAATGCCGCTGACTCCACATTGGTGATCCGAACACCTCCTATCTCGGGATAACGGTAGACAGTTCCCTGGTTCCAGACCAGAAGACTGTTATCATCTGCATTGTAGGACGTATGTGTGATATATCCTCCGGCACCGAGACTGTTGGAGTAAACGCTCTGGCTGGAAGTGCTGGTATCGTATTTGTAGTGGAAAGTGGCATCATTGTATCGATTTCCCCAGTACAGAACACCTCCAACCATGAAAGCCCACCCCACGTTTCCCTTGTTCCTACCGGTATTCCAGGTTTTCACAACGTTCAGATTTTCATCGAGCTGGCTCAATTGCATGGCTGCAGAAGTGGAGGTCGCCCAGCAGACGTAAAGACCGGTCTCGTCACTCATAAGATTGATGTCGGTATAGCCACCCCAGTTGAAATGGGCTCGATTGTGAAACCCAGCATTTGGCAATGCTCTTGTTAGTACCTGGCCCATGTCCGTTGTCCTGCATTTTACCAGAGTATTGCTGTTGTATTGCGCATAGTAGAAATGGTTCTTGTAAACGGTGTGATAGGTACCTTCGGATTGTTTTGGCATATTAAACTGCTGAGAGCCAGTATTCGTGATGAAGTTAGCCAGCGACGTGTATCGATATACATTTGACTCACGATAGCTGTTATGATAAAAAACATGACCGTTTGACTCGTCCACATCGATAAAACCATGAGTGTTTAAACCTCCCCTGATCTGCCCGTAATTATTTGATAATTGTCTCATCTCCTCATCGCTACGTGTGGATTTCACGCCGTTTTCAGCTGATTTCCCCCTAATTTCATTGACGATAGTTTTCGGATTGGTTTTCGACTTCGATCCGATAAAGAGGGTTGAGTACGCCGTACTTATCAACAGGAGTACTATTGATGTGGTAATAATGATCAACAAGTTCCTTTTCTGAATCATCTTTTTCCCCCTTCGGTCATTGGTGAGAAAATTATATTAAGAAAATGGATTGAAAACAACGAAATTCCACTATTAATAGTTATTTGGAACATATCACAATGATTCGATCGCTCCCTGCGTCTGACAGACCGTGCAGGTGACCAGGGACGGTAATTCTGAGATCTCAGCATTATAGTTATTGCCGCATGAATGGCACTGCATTGTTATATTTTTCGTTTCGGGCTCTGGGCTAGCTCCGTTGGGAAGCATTGGGGGTGGGCCGGGGGGTTCCTGGGGTATGGGCTCCGGTGCTTCTGCCATATCACCCAGTGTAGAAAGATAAGCATCCAGTTCTGAAAGGTCACTGGTCTGTGATGGATCAGGGGGAGGTCCATCTGGCAACTCTAACGGTGGGGTGTCGGGTGATTTAGGAATCGGTTCGGGGGGAAATTGCGGTGTCGATTCCATTGGTATTAAGGGTTCTTCCGGTAGGGGAAAGGGAGTTTCCATAGCACCAACAATCGGGAATGCGAAGGGCTGGACTGCCAGATCCGGAGTAGTGATCTGGGTCGGGGGTGCTGGATTCATGATTGTTTGATCCGAGGGGGAAGGTCCGGGCGGAAGAGCCATTCTTTCAAGGTATTGCGGCCCCTGCTCAGTTGAAAATGAAGGGAGCGAGTATGCGGTGCTGCCTACAGTACCCATGCCTTGTCCCGCCTGATTATTGGGAGTTTGTTGTGAGGATTGCCCGTACTGAGGTAACTGGGGCTGCCCGAACTGATTGGGCGATCCCCCACCTGATTGTTGAACGTTTAGCCCCGGTCCCGGCGGAAGCATTAGCTGTGAGAATTGCATTCCAGGCATCCCGCCATGTCTTTGTGGCTGTGGGGCTGCCCCGTATCCTTGCTTCCCCGTATACATGTGCTGACCCTGGGGATAAGGATGGGAACTAGGGCCGTAAGGGGATTGTTGGAATGGAGGAGGTGACGATGGCGGAACATCCTTCTTCCCGTTCTTCTTTTTTCTCACTATAATCAAGATGATCAGGACAACGATGATGAGGGCGAGTATCCCCCCCAGGATAATGAATAGCATGGAGGAACCTTCGCCCAGTATCCCGGCACTTTCCGTGTTGACAATATCGGGCTCGCCTTCCGGTGAATCCTCCCCGTTATTCGGGTCGGTACCGGATTCCCGTTCGAATCCGTCGGAGAAACCGTCCCCGTCGCTGTCCATCTCGTAATCGGCACTGCTGCTCACCGCGATCTTTATCTTTTCACTCTCATTGTAGCCGTGACCGTCTGACACGAATACCGTTATGGTATGTTTTCCCGGAGCCAATCGTGCATTCATTACTGCACCTGTCCCTAAAGATCGGTTGGCGCTGACATTGGATGTCCAGTAATAGCTAAGATTATCCCCGTCCTCGTCGAAGGAAGCGGATGCGTCGAATAAAATCACGCTGTCGAACCTGAATAACGAACCTTCATCAGGAGCTGATATTACCACATCCGGCCTGGAATTCACCCATACCCTGTACGGGATCGAAATATTGTAACCGGTACCCATCAGATCGTCGGCACGCCAGCGGATGTAATTATCGGTCCCCCAATCAAACTCCAGCTCCAATAGTACCTGGGTGGGATTGCCATCCACGACGTTTATTACCTTCTTCCATGGACCGTAATTATTTTCGTCGTCACCCCCGCCATTTGAGATGGAATATTCAATCGTTACCGGATCGACCCCGGTTCCATCGTCGAATATCTGTATGAAACATTCAACATTGTTGCTGTCAGCATACTCATCCTCAAGCGGTGTAAAAGAGCCAAAATGTACGGGAGAACGGTCTATTTTCAGGTTGAATTTATCGGATAATGTAAAGGGGTTCCCAACCAGATCAGTCCCTCTGAACATTAGAAAATTATCCTTCCCTTCAGCGTAGTCGAAGGTCACCGTTATCTTATAACTGTTTTCAGCATCTTCGATAATATTTTCAGCATCTATGGACATCCATCCACCGAAATCGCCCGGACCAGAGGTTGATATCCTGGCTTCCAGGCTGCCGGGATCCACCCCGCTTCCTGCATCCCTTACAATTATACTGGACGTTATTGTGTTTGTTTTGTACCATTCCGTCTCAGGCGAGATTACGTTTGCGAAATTTACAGGTGTGACGTCCACTTTTATATTTATCGAAGGAGATTCTGTAAACCCGTTTCCCGAAATGTCCTTGGCACGCCATTTTATGTAATTGTCCTCACCTTCATGAAATATGTATTTGATATCAGGCATCATTGGTTCGCTCACTTCAGGTATCCACGCGGGGATCCAGAAATCGAAGCCGTGCTCGCTGCCGCTGGAAATAGAGTATTCGATGCTGCTGCCGTCAACCCCGGATCCTTCTCCATCATAGATCTCGATGGAGCATTCCACGTCCGTGTGATTGTGCCATGAGCCGTCTTGTGGGGAAAAGTTCGAAAAGACGGGGGGGGTCAAGTCCACCAGTATGCCCGAGGTTGCGGCATCGCCAATGTTCCCCACCATGTCGATGCACCATACATAAATTTCTGCAAATCCCTCGTCCAGTTTATCTATCTTGATCTCCGTGTCGTTGATGAACGATCCGTTGATGGTTCCCGACTTATCGGTTCCGGAAAAATAATATCCAAGTAGACCCGAGGCTGGGTCCTCCACCCTATCCCAGGTAACGTACATCTCGGCTAGCTTCGTATTCTCCGTCTCCTTGTCCTTGAAACCACCGGCACGACACTGCAGGTTAACGGGAAACAGCGGAGGGTCCGCATCGATCTTCACCGCAAATGTCAGATTCGTCATGCATATGCCTGTTCCGGGTATATTCTCGATTGTGATGAGATATTCTTCCTCCTCGTCCGTTATGTTTCCGGAAGTGAATATTATTTCGACGTTTTCACCCCTGCTTTCGTTATCCCACCAAGTTCTTCCGGAGCTGTCCGAAAGCTTGACATCGTAATAATCGTCATGGGGAAAAATGTCGATGCTACCGGCATATTGCACTGTTATATTGCTAAGGTTTATACTTTCTTCACCTTGTATCCAAGCTTCCTCCCTCAAGGCTCCTTGGTATTCACCTATATAATCAGCCGTACCGAAAAAGTCCAGGTCGTTCTCGATTCGAAAGAGCCATGGGAACCGATCAACGGAATATTCACCTGTTTTTGCCGTTGTAAAAACCAGGCAATCGATCAACTCCTCGTGTGGAAAAGTGAAATTGAAGATAAGAATGAAATTCAGGTACCACCTGTCCACACCGTTATTCGTGATGAAACAGTCGTTTATCAGTAACTGAACTGTCCCAACCTCGTCCTGCAGTTTGAAGAATTTGCCCTGGGTCCAATTGTAGCACAATGTGGCGTTGGTGGTATTGTAATCCAGGTGGACCTTCACGTTTGATACCTCATCGAGAGAGTCCATGGTGCTGACATTCAGGGTGAGGTTGTACGGTTGGTACTGGGCGTAGCAAATTTTGTCGTCGCCGGTGGGATTGACCAATTCAACGTTCTCTGCACTGGGTATGGAAGTCATACCCTCCATGGCCTCCAGGATCTCCTGTTGGGAAAGATACCTGGAGAAGATGGCGGCATCGTCTATCAACACATCCGCACCGCTGTTAGCGGAGATTGGTTTTCCACCCACACAAGGGTCCGTGGGGCAGTGGGAGCCCTGTGCACGCCGCGGAGATGTAGGAACGTTCTTTGCACCTGTAACCTTCAGAACACCGTCAACATAAATCTGGAGATTGTTCATATTGCACCGAATGGCGACATGATGCCACTGGCTGTTAGCCAGGTTCAAACCGTTTGCATACGTATTATAATTCGAATTGTCATTATCACTCCCTCCCCAGAAACGTATCTGTGATGAACTGGCAAGGTTCATAGTGTAGCCGTTTCGGTTGGTACAACAATCCCCGAACATCATCAGCCCCTTCTGGCTTCCAGAATTGACCTTGAACCAGCACATGAAAGTATAGGCGTTAGGCATATCGAGGTTTGCAAGAGGCCCGCCAACCTGAACACGATTCTGATCGCCCCCGGGGACCCGTAATGACCACCTTCCGTGTTTAGCGTCGTTGGAAAACGAGACTCCATGAAGTGTCCCGTCGTTCCCACCAGAAATCGACAGGTCCCTTGCCAGGTTTCCCCTGCCTTCCTCAAAATCATAGTACAGTGCCTCCGGCTGCAATCCTCTCCGGCGTGCGAAAGCAGGTTGAGCGGCTTCCATCTTCCCGATTTTAACGTCTTTGGACCTGTTTTCCTCAAATGCATGAGATGATAAGAATACTGCATATGAAGAGACTAAAAGTAATATGACGATGAGTGATATAAAAAACATTTTACTACTGGTCACTTGGGCCATTCGATCATTCCATAGCTTGTTTATAACGATAAAGAGAGTGAACCATAAGGGCGATAGCTATCCGATTGCTTATCTTAATCATAGTATTAATTCATTAATAACTATTTGGTAAAATATCCGGATTTGTCCTTTTCCAGTATTTTTTTAACAATTACCCATCACTAGCGGAATTTTCTCTAAATTGAATTGATTACCCCTTGCGTCTGGCATACCGGGCAGGTGACCAATGCCGGGAACTCGGCGATCTCCGCCATGTAATTATTGCCGCATGAATGACACTGCATCTGCAGGAATCCCCTTCGGTTACCGCCACCGTCTGGTGGCGTAGGCCCGTTTACACTGCGCAACACCTTCGGCGTTGCTCCCCCCTCGGGAGCAAGCTCCCTACGGGGGAGAGGGGAAGCAGATTCTGCTTTTTCCTGAAGGAAGCTAGCTTCCGAAGGATGTAGCGGAGCGGAACGGTCTGCGGTCACCGAAGATGAAACCAACAGACCTGTCTGTTGGTGATTCATAGTTATCTCATTCGTCAATTGTGATGATGAGCCCTCCGGAGCCGGGGGAGCCATGTTTCCTTCCGGAACTGGCGGTGCGGCAGGCACCGTGGGTTCTTTATACATATCATCCAATGAAGAAAGATATGCATCGAGCTCGGACAGATCACTGGTCGGCGAAATACCTGCCGTGGGTGGACTAAGCCCAGCTGGGGCTTGGCTGGCAGTAGGGATCGAAGCCCCCTCCGGGGGGAACTGCGAGATTTCTCCCGGGGGAGATGAAGGTGATGGCGGTCCCGAAAAAAGCGTTCCCATGGCACCAATGTCCGGTGAAGTGGGAGGGAGGACTGACAGATCGGGGCTTGTCATCGGGCTTGGTACCGCCGTATTAATAGTTGTTTGCTCTTCCATGGAAGCGGGTGCTGGAGGAAGTGCCATTCGTTCAAGATTTTGCACTACCTGTTCGGTAGTGAATGAAGGAAGGGCATATGCCTGACCTGCCGTAAGATCGGTTCCTGGCCCCGTTTGATTGTAGAGAGGCTGTTGTGGTGCTTGAGCTTGACCTAATTGCGAAGAACCATACA
>Ga0187827_10001840_pt1 | contig 30058 bp, 23 predicted proteins | sample ETNtaG_39_FD_167969 | JGI IMG/M metagenome (GOLD analysis project Ga0187827, IMG submission 167969) | Marine microbial and viral communities from oxygen minimum zone, Eastern Pacific Ocean - ETNP2014_SV_150_PacBio MetaG (Illumina Assembly) | ecosystem: Environmental > Aquatic > Marine > Hypoxic...
AATTTTGCTGTTATGATTAAATTCATAATTATTGCTATCAAATCTTGTAGTATTCATTACATCAGTAATTTGTATGATTTCATTTTTTTACTATCAACAATATGAAAAGAAATATAAGAATATAAAAATTTTTTTATACTATCAAACTCGAAAGCATAATTAAATTCAGTTTTAATTTTATCAATATGGTTATTGATCAAGAATTTCATAATAGCTGAAGAATTTTTATTGATTAATATTGAGCTTTCATTATGCTTATGACATTTATTGCAAACCAATTGTCCCATAGTATAATTATACATTAGCTCATCTTTTTTTATATTACATTCTGCGCACCAGTCAATTATTGGTTGATACCCTAAATATCTCAATAACTGTAGCTGAAAAAAAATAAAATATAAACTAATGTGCGCGTCTTGATTATTATTTATTTTTTCTAAAACTTTATGGGATAAACGAAAAATAATATTACAGGCATCATCTATTTGTGCGGTTTTATTTATTATATCAATTATAATATAAGAATATATTAGTTTTTCATAATTTTTTTTAATTTTAAAAAAATGATTATTAATAGATGCTTCTTTTAACAGCTGAATATTTCTTTTTGATTTATAATAATAGCAAATTTCTATATAATTCATAGGCTGAAGAATAGCGCTATTGGGATTTTTCAGCGAGTATGCTCCCTTTGAAATAATATTTAATTTACCGTAGTCCTTAGAAAACAAATTACAAATTAGGCTTGTATCTCCATATTTATGTGTATTTAAAACAATAGCCTGAGTTGATGCAATCATTTTTTAATATGCTTTAGCAAAAATAACTTTATGTTGAGCAGGTTTTCCAGAATAAATGCAGGTTTTATTATCTAGACTTTCATTTTCAAGAATGCATCGAATGGTTGCATTGGTATCATTTTTTATTTTTTGTTCAGATTCTGTTTTGCCATCCCAATAACCAATAATAAAAGCCCCATTTTTAATAGAGTCTTTAAATTCATTATAGTTTGTTACCTCTAATGTATTATTCTTTTGAAATTGTAGCGCTGTGTTGTAAAGATTATCTTGAATATTATCTAAAGTTTTTTGAAAAGCATTAATGCCTTGTTGAAAATCGACAACATTTTTTTCTAATGTGTCTCGTCTCACTATTGTCAACATCTTTGCTTCTACATCACGCATTCCAACCTCAATTCTTAAAGGCACCCCCTTCATTTCCCATTCATTAAATTTAAAACCTGGAGATAATTTTTCCCTATGATCTAAATAATATGATATTTTTGCTTTTTTACAAAATTCTATTGCAGGTTTTAAATAGGCATCAATTTTTTGTTTATCAGCATCATTTTTATATATAGGGACTATTACAATTTGTATAGGCGCAATATTAGGAGGAAGACGCAAGCCTTTATCATCTCCGTGTACCATAATTAATGCTCCAATTAAACGGGTACTGACACCCCAGCTGGTTGCATAAACATATTTTTCCTTGTTATCTGCGTCTTGGAATTTGACATCAAAGGCCTTGGCAAAATTTTGTCCCAAGTAATGAGAAGTTCCTGCCTGAAGAGCTTTTTTGTCTCCCATCATTGATTCAATACAATATGTATCAACAGCCCCGGCAAATTTTTCAGCTTCTGTTTTTTTCCCGCAAATTACAGGAATACCTAAAATATTCTGAACTGTATTTTTATAAATATCAAGTATTTTTAATGTTTCTTCCTGCGCTTCTTTTTCTGTAGCATGCGCAGTATGTCCTTCCTGCCATAGGAATTCACTGGTTCTTAAGAACAATCGTGTTCTCATTTCCCATCTTACAACATTAGCCCACTGATTAATTAAAATTGGCAGATCTCTATGTGATTTAATCCATTTTTTATACATTGACCATATAATAGTTTCGCTGGTTGGGCGTACAATTATTTCTTCTTCCAGTTTTGAATTAGGATCCGGAATTAAATCTGTTTTATCTTCATTATGTTTTAAGCGAGAATGCGTTATGATGGCACATTCTTTTGCAAACCCTTCAACATGTTCTGATTCTTTTGCAAGGAATGATTTTGGAATAAATAAAGGGAAATAGGCATTAACATGGCCTGTTTTTTTAAACTCTTTATCAAATGATTTTTTAAGCTTCTCCCATATTTGATAACCATAGGGACGAATTACCATAGTTCCTTTGACAGGACCGTAATCCGCTAACTCTGCTTTTGTTATTACATCAGTATACCATTTAGAATAATTTTCACTTTTTGGGGTAACGCTTTTTGACATATCAGCCTTTATTTAAAATTAATTGAATTATTTCTGATACTTTATTAACATCACTGCTGTCTAATCCTGTATGTGTAGCTATTCTGAATTTACGATTTCCTTTTGCATCAATCTTAATATTATAATTTAATAATTCAGAAACAAACTGTTCATCCGATAAATTTATTTCATCTAAACAGAAAAAAATAATATTAGTTTGAATTTTTTCTAGATCAATTTTAATATTTTTTATCTGGCTTAAATTGTGTGCTATCGTTTTTGCCTTGTTGTGATCATCTTTTAATCGTTCAACCATATTTTTCAATGCAAAAATACCAGCAGAAGCAAAAATACCGGCCTGCCTCATTCCTCCTCCAAGAGATTTACGGATTCTATGGGCTTTATTAATGAACTTTTTGTTTCCTAAAATTAAAGATCCAGTTGGACATGCCAGCCCTTTTGAAAGGCAGCAGGACATACTATCAGCATGCCTGGCTAATTCTTTCACTGATTTGCCTAATGCTACAGAAGCATTAAAAATTCTTGCGCCATCAATGTGCAATTTTAGTTTATTTTTTGATACCACAGAAGCAACAGAATCAAAATATTCAGCATCAATAGGCGCACCATAGCACATGTTATGTGTATTTTCTAAACAAAGCAGGGTAGTAGCTGGATGATGAGAATCATTTATGTCTCTTATGCTGTTTTTTATATCTTCAATATTAATTGTCCCATCTTCATTATTATTAAGCTGATGGGAGTGAATGCCCCCATAAGCTGAAATACCTCCAGCTTCATATACAAAAATATGTGATTTATCTCCCAGTATAACTTCATCTCCGCGGTTGCAATGTGATAGTACAGAAACTAAATTAGCCATAGTTCCAGAAGGTACAAAAAGGGCACTTTCTTTCCCAAATAAATCACTTGCGTATTCCTGTAATTCATTAATTGATGGATCTTCACCATAAACATCATCACCGATAGGTGCCTGAAACATGAATTCTTTCATTTTTTGGGGAGGAAGCGTTACTGTATCGCTTCGTAAATCAATCATATTAATACCATTATTAATTAATAGAATAAATTAGTTAATTTAAAATCATAATACATTAAATTTTATATAATGAAACCCTATAATCTTATAAATGCTCATTTTATCAATTTAGAAAAAAACTATTCAGATGTTAATTCTATATCAATTGCAGATGGGAAAATCATTGCAATTAATAATCCATTAAAAAATGTTGATAATATTGATTTAAAAGGAGGACACGTAATCCCGGGTTTTATTGATGCACATTTTCACATTAAAAATTATGGCAAACGTTTACAGCAATTGAATTTAAAAGGAATAAATTCATTGGATAAAATCGAATTATTAATTAAGGATAAATTACAATCGCTTCAATCTGGAGAATGGCTGCTTGGATTTGGATGGGATCAAAATCTGTGGGAAGGCAAACACTTTCCCCTCAGTAATTTTTTAAACAGCCTATCCCCGGACAATCCTGTTTATTTAACAAGAATAGATGGCCATAGTGCCTGGGTTAATGATGTTGCAATTAATAAAGCTGATTGCAATATTGAAGAGTTTAAAAAAATATCAGGAGGTACTATTATTAATGATTGCATAGTAATTGATAATGCTATGAATCCATTTAGAGGATATTTGCCAAATGAATCTGTTGCCCAAATTAAAGAATGGATTAAAATTGCAGTAAAAGAAATAGTAGCAAGGGGTATTACGGGGGTACATGATGCCTGGCAGGATGTAAATACAATTGCAGCTATTAAGGAACTTATAGAAGAAAAACAATTCCCAATTAGGTGTTATGGAATGCTGGCCGGCAGTGATCAGAGCTTATTAAATAACTTTTTTAATGCAGGGCATTATGAAAGTGAATATTATACGATTAGATCAGTAAAAGCATTTATTGATGGAGCTCTTGGAAGTAGAGGTGCTGCTTTACATGAACCGTATTGTGATGATAAGAATAACTGTGGATTGATTTTAATTTCAGATGATGAATTTATGCAGTTGGCAGAAAATTGTTATAAAAACAACTTTCAATTAAATACTCATGCTATTGGGGATAGAGGAAATCATTTTGTATTAAATACATACAGCAGGGTTCTTGAAAAAAATAATAACAAACGATGGAGAATCGAACATGCGCAGATGATTCCAGATCAAGATTTAATACAATTTAAACAATATTCTATTTTACCATCTATGCAGCCAAGTCATTGCACAAGTGACATGAAATGGCTTCCTGAAAGACTTGGGGAGGATAGACTGCAACTAATATCACGCTGGAAATCATTTGTTGATATGGGGCTTAAAATTCCAGGGGGTTCAGATTGTCCAATTGAAGAAGGCAATCCCTTATTTGAATTTTATGCAGCAGTTACGCGTCAGGATCACAGCGGATGGCCTGAAAAAGGTTGGCAGCCACAGGAAAAATTAAATCATATTAATGCATTGAAGATGTTTAGTGAATGGGCAGCTTTTGGTGCATTTGATGAAAAAGGAAGAGGAAAAATAGAGCAAGGATATGATGCAGATTTAACTGTTTTATCAGAGGATATATTAAATACAGCACCTGCGGATATATTAAATATTAAAATTATTAAAACAATTATTAATGGAAAAATAATTATTTTTTAATTATAAGTGGTTTTGAAAATATAAATGAATTTGGAACCAGAACTTCATCGCCTTCCTGATTGATAACAGTATATCTTAAATTAACATCTATTACAACGCCTTTATATTTATCTATTTCAATTGAATCATTAATATTAAATGGTTTATAGATTAGAACTAAAACTCCTGATATAAAATTTGATAAAGTATCTTTTAAAGCAAAACTTATAGCAAAACCAGTTAATCCAAGCCCTGCAACCATAGCGGATACATCTATGCCCAATGTCCCTAAAGCAGTAACTAAACCAAAAAGAAAAAACAACGTTTTAACAGTTTGTCCTATTAAATTCATTATAACAGGGTTGTCAGAAGTTATTTTTTTTGAGATTATTTTTTTTAAAATTCTTCCAGCAAATATGAATCCCAATAATATTATTATTGCCATAACAAGATTGGGCGCAAAATCTTTCACCATATCCAAATAAATTTTAAAATCCATTATTTCTCCTTATTTATTACTCAATGCTAAGTTTACAAAAACAGAACTTCCTATAAGCATAGCATTTTCATCTATATTAAAATGTGAACAATGTTGTGGTACGCTCATTGAACGAGCATTTTTTGGTGCAGTTCCTAAGAAAAAAAAACATCCAGGTATTTTATTTGCAAAATAACTAAAATCTTCTCCTCCCATTGATAAGTATGGAGCCATTACATCTTCTCCAACAATATTTTTTGCAACTTTCTCTAAATTTTTTGTCACCATTGTATTGTTTATTACAGGGGGATATCCATCTTTGTATTTTAAATTTATTTTAGCCCCAAATGTTTTTGATATACCAGAGAGGATTTCTTTCATTCTTTTTTTTATCATTTTTCTGTTTTCTTCTGTGTAAGCCCTTGTTGTTCCTTTTAAAGTAATTTTATCTGCTATAATATTAAAATTGTACCCACCATTAATTTGTCCAACAGTAACAACAGTGCTTTCAAGAGGATTAGTATTACGGCTTACAATTGTCTGCAAGGCCTGTATAATATGTGATGCAACAATAACACAGTCAACCGTCCCCTGTGGGGTAGCTCCGTGTCCTCCAATGCCTTTAATATCAATAGTGAACATATCTGCTGCAGCCATTACAGGGCCGGTTTTCACTCCTATGGTTCCGCTTTTTTGGTAATTCCAAACATGCATACCATATATTTCATCAACATTATCAATTGCTCCATCTGCGATCATAAATTTAGCACCGGCATATCCTTCTTCTGCAGGCTGAAAGATAAAATGAATTTCACCCTTTATTTTATTTTTCATTTTAGAGAGCACTTCTGCAGCTCCAAGCAGCATAGCCGTGTGTGCATCATGTCCACATGCATGCATAACGCCATCATTAATGGATTTATATGGTATATTGCTGGTTTCCTGAATTGGGAGAGCGTCCATATCTGCTCTAAGTGCAATAGATTTGCCTCTGCTCTTTCCTTTTAATACTCCTACTACCCCGGTTTTCCCAATATTTCTGGATACTTTCAAACCATAACTTTCCAGTTTATCCCCAACTATTTTTGAAGTTCTTTTTTCTTTAAACGAAAGTTCTGGATGTTTATGAAAATCCCTTCTGGTCTTAATAATAGTATCTTTAATTTTAATTATTTCAGGGTTTAAATTCATTAGTCAAAATAAGCCAGACCAAAAATTATCATCATTTCACTTGTGCTAAATAAGCCAAATGTAACAGGTTCATCTGTTGTATTATTATAAGTTGCTCTTGATATTAAGCTTTGGCCATTTGTTAATATAAGAGGAGGATCTAGTTGAAGAATAGGCGGATGTTCATAGTCTAAAGCGGTATATATTAATTCTTCCACTCCATTTGGATGCAATATTAAAACATCAAATCGAGTCATCAATTGATGAGCATGTGAAAATAATTGAAATATATTTAATTGAGATGATCCATCTGGAACCTCGATATTCATCCCATTAATTATTTGATTTGTTGAAAATGTTTCCTCAAGTGTTGTCTCTTCATTAGGAGGTAAATAAATATCATTATCACCCAATTGTAAAATTCCAGCAATATGTTCAACATTTTCCGGGAATTCTGTATGTATATTCATATAAACTTCACCAGGAATAGTATCATTGGTATAGTTAAAATAATGAGGATTAAGATCTAATCCAAAATCAGAAGAAACCTTTAAGGCTACGCCTGTAGGGAATGCATAATCCCAGGCTGGCCATTGTGTTCCAAAAACAAAAATATGTTCTGATAATGCTGTGATATTAAAAAATGTATCAAAAGGAGTTGCATAAGGAACATGAATATCTCTATAGGTATATTCATCAGGCACATAAGTAGACCAATTATCAGAGAATTGATAAGCGATAAAGTGATGTGAACCAGGAGCCATTGCTATCTCTACTCTATTTATATAATATTCTTCTGAAATAGGAGGAACATAATATAAAAACTCTCTTTCAGTATTAGGATATACATCAAATGGCCCAATATGATATTGCATCCCCAATGCTGGAGGATCTAATGGTCCGAATTCAGGGACAATATATTCTGAAACATCATTTAAAATTAATGGATCAGCTACGATTCCGCTATTTGGAGCACCAGCCCAAATCCAGTCTTCTATAAAATTTAATTCGCCATTTGTTAAATAAGGCCCCCCAAGTGGCATAATTTCTCCATACTGAGGATGTTCATTATAAAAATGAACTTCATTATTAATATTTACTTTTTCCCAAAAATAACTAAGAAGTAATCCTAATAATCCCCCCTCATCACTTAATAGTGTTAATCTATTATTTAAAGCAGAACTATTATCAGGCAGCCTATTAATTAATTGTTCATACGCAATCTCTTCTGATAGTATAAGATTAGAAGTTTGAGCATAAAATGATCCTTCATAATGACAGTTTGCACATTTAGGAGTAAGAATATCTTCATTAATAATTTGCCATGTATCTCTTGTTTCTTCATTAGAGGAGATAATTATATTTACTAATGCAACAATATCTATAACATTAATAATTCCATCAAAGTTCAAATCTGCAGATTCAACATATTCATTATTTAATACAAAATTAACAATTGATACTATATCAATAACATTTAAATATCCATCATTATTAATATCTCCAAGTGCTGAATTCTCTGAGCATATAATATCACACTCCTCATAGGAATTAAAAAAATAATCACTATCATTGCCCATGTCACATCCATATACTATGCTGCAGGAATTCCCAGTCCATACATACCCTAATTGATTATCGCAATCACCGTAACTCTCAGTATTTATAATTGTGCAATCCTGAGAAATCAAATAAGAAAATACTAAAAAAAATAATAAGATTTGTCTAGATAGATAATGCTTCATGATTTAATTTATGATTAATTCTATAAATATAAAAATATATATTAAAGGGGTAACTGTGAATACTAACTGGCAAACAATCCAATCATTTAAAGATATCAAATATGAAAAAGGGTTGGAAGATGCAGAGTCAATAAATAAAATCACTATTAATCGCCCCGAAGTTAGAAATGCATTCAGGCCACAAACAGTTTTTGAGTTAAAAAAAGCGTTTTCATTAGCAAGAGAAGATAGTAGTTGCGGAGTTATTATTTTAACAGGGGAAGGGGAAAAAGCTTTTTGTTCAGGTGGCGATCAAAGGATAAGAGGAGATGCGGGGTATGTAGGTGATGATGGTGTGCCGAGGCTCAATATTCTTGATGTCCAAAAACAGATCAGATATATGCCAAAAGCAGTAATTGCAATGGTAGCAGGATATGCAGTTGGGGGTGGTCATGTACTTCATATGCTGTGTGACCTAACAATAGCTTCTGATAATGCGAAATTTGGGCAGACCGGTCCTAAGGTAGGATCATTTGATGGTGGTTGGGGTGCTTCATATATGGCAAGAATTATAGGCCAAAAAAGAGCACGAGAAATATGGTATTTATGCAGAATGTATAATGCAAAACAAGCCTTAGATTGGGGTTTAATTAATCATGTAACCAAACAATCAAATTTAGAAAAAGAAACTATAAAATGGTGCCGAGAAATTCTTGAAAAATCACCCCTTGCAATCAGAATGCTTAAGGGAGCTTTGAATGCTGATTGTGATGGTCAGGCAGGATTGCAGCAACTGGCTGGAGATGCGACGATGTTATTTTATATGACAGAAGAAGCACAGGAAGGAAGAGACGCATTTAAAGAAAAAAGAAAACCAGATTTTAAAAAGTTTAAAAAACTTCCATAGATAACATGTTATTAAATCCCTGGATATATGCGGCAAGGCCAAAAACTCTAATTGCCTCAATTGCTCCAATAATTTGTTCTATTATTATTATTCCTGATATTACCATTATTAATATGTGGATTTTATTTTTTGTTTTCATATCTGCGCTATGTATTCAAATTGGAACTAACTTCATTAATGATCTACAGGATCATCTTAAAGGAACAGATAATGAGAATAGGCTTGGGCCAGAAAGGATGGTTTCATCAGGAATGATTACAATTAATCAGATGCAGAAAGGGATTAAATTTGTTTTCTTTATTGCTTTTTTAGCAGGAGTCCCCTTGGTTTACTATGGGGGTTGGCCTATTTTATTCATTGGTGTTAGTGGTTTATGTTTGGCATATTTATATACAGCAGGTCCAATTCCTATTGCATATACTGCATCAGGAGAAATTTTTGTATTATTATATTTTGGTATTTTAGCAGTCAGCGGCTCTTATTATCTGCAAACAGGATCATTTGATTTACTATCAATATTACTGGGCATATCAATTGGTTCTTTAAATGTCATATTATTATTAATTAATAATATTAGAGATTATGATAATGATAAAAAAAGCAACAAAAAAACTATGGTAGTTGTAATGGGATTATTTTTTGGTAAAGCTGAAGTGCTAATTCTGCTATTCATTACTTATATTTCTATTTTTATAATTGCATATAAATTCTCTTCATTGTTTTTATTTTATATTTACCTGATATCTTTGCCATTATCATTAAATATATTTTATGATATTATAATTAAAAAAGGAATAACTCTTAATAAGACCTTGGCAAAAGTTTCATTACTTATGATTATTCATTGTGTTTTGATATATATAGGATTTTAATGATTATCAGTAATATTAATATTATATCAATTGATAAAAGATTAAATAGCCCCTTAATAAATTCAAAAAACAAATATCAGAATTTAAAGGGTTATTATGTGTTTTGTGTGTCAGAAAAATTTACTGGGAAGGGAGAAGTTTCTGTATTAAGAGGATTCTCCAAAGAGTCATTACAGGAAATATCATGGATATTTGAATCATTTAAATTAGGGTTTCCCATTAATGACAATCTAGGCATTAAAGAATTTATTGAATATATTGGTATACATACTCAAGAAGCTCCTGCGCTTCGATTTGCTCTAGAAACTGCAATATATGATATCTATTGTCAAAGAAAAGGCATTTCGCTAGCTGCATTTTTCAGAAAAAATCATAGTAATTATATTAATTTAAGTACAATATTTACAAAGGGCTATGATAGAACTGCCTATTTTGATACTGTAAAGTTGAAAATAGGAGCTAACAGCCTATCTGATGATTTAATTATTATGAATAAAATAAATAAAATAAATAAAATGAAATTCAGATTAGATGCTAATCAATCATTAAGCTTGAAGGATTTGTTATTTATTGAAAAAAATTTAAGTGGTATTGATGTACAGTATATAGAAGAACCATTTAAAAATCTAAATGAAACAAAATTGTTAAAGTTGCAAACTGAAACTTCATTTGCAGTTGCTGTAGATGAAAGTATATATAATTCTGATACTTATAAAGATTGGATTAAAACAGGTTTGATTAATTATATTGTAATTAAGCCAAGTATATTTGGTGGGTACTCAGATTTTTTTAATTTAACAGAATATGCTGAAAAATATAATGTAGAGATAATAGTATCTTCAGCACTTGAAACTCATGTGGGGCATATGGCTGCAGTGCATTTAGCAGCATGTATCAATAATTCTGAATCTCACGGCTTAGACTATTATGCCTTTTATAAAAACTATTCAAAGCATATTTATTCAGAAAATGAATCCAGAGTATATTTAGATAATATTAAAGGACTAGGTGTAGGATTATAATATATGATTAGTGATATTTTATATAAAAGGACTATTGAAACACCAGAAAAGATTTTTATTTATTATAAGAATAATAAGTATAGCTATATAAGATTTAATAAAATTGTTAATTATATTTCATATTTCATATCTAAAGAATATTCTAAAAAATTTATAAATATAAAAATTAAAAATAAGCTGTTTTTTTTTGCGAGCATAATAGGATGTAATAGATCCGGGAAAATTCCAGTTCTTATTTCTGAAAATAATATAAAAACAACAGATATTGATGATGAAGTAGTTAAAAAAATAAAAATTACTAACAGGGCTGATTGCACTGGTAATAGTTATAATGAGAATGATACACAGGCGGTTGTTTTTTCATCTGGGACAACTGGCCCTCCAAAAGGAGCAGCATTGACCTTTAATAATTTTTATCAAAATTCTATTATGTGGGATGAAGTTTTTAAATTCAATTCAGATGATGTTTATCTTAATATGTTGCCAATAAATCATGTTGGAGGCCTATGCATTATGTTTAGGGCTTTATATAATAATTTTTCAGTAGAAATTGAGAATTACTCGCTTCATTTTTTATATTCTTTTAAGAATCAAAGATGCACCTATGCATCATTTGTTCCTTCAATGCTTTATGATATAATTAATAATAATTTGACAGCAAACTTTAAAAACATCAAAAAAATGATCTTAGGAGGATCAAATATAAATTCTAATCTGCTGGAAAAAAGCATAAAACTGAAATTGCCTATATTTGTTGTTTATGGAATGACTGAAACATGTTCAGGGGTTGCCGGAGTTAGTATTAATAAATCAAATTATAATAAATATAAATATTCTCCATTCAAAAATGTTTATATTAGTGTTGATAACTTGCAAATTTGTATTAAATCTCCAACAGTTATGAAAAAATACTATAAAAACAGTAACAGTATAATGAGCTTTACCACAAGTGATCTTGGCGATGTTGATGAAATTGGAGATTTTACAATTAAGGGGAGGTCAGATTCAGTAATTATCAGTGGCGGGGAAATTTTTTCGATAGATTTAATTGAAAGAACTATAAATAAAGTTAGTAAAGTGAATAGATGCAGAGTTGTTGGCGTAGAAGATGAAAAATGGGGTCAAAAAACTATTGCTTTTATCGAAACAGATAATAAATCAATAAACAGAGAATATATTTTTGAAGCAATAAAAGATGAAATTGATAGAAAAATGATTCCAAAGGATATTTATATTGTATCAGATATTGATAAAATTAATACAAATTTATATTTATGATTTTGATTATAGATAATTTTGATTCATTTACCTATAATCTTGTACAGTTTGCAGGGGTAATCAATCCAAATATTAAAATTATTCAAAATAATGAATGTAGCCTTGATGATTTAAAGCAGATTAATATAACTCACATTATAATTTCGCCTGGTCCTGGGCACCCAGATCAGACAGGCATATGTTCTTCAATTATCAAAGAATATATGATGAAGATTCCTATACTTGGCGTATGTTTAGGTCATCAGTTGATTGCACAGATATTTGGTGCTGAAATTATCAATGCACAGAACGTTGTTCATGGAAAGACTTCATTAATACAGGTAGTGCATGAATCTGCTATATTTAAAGGTGTTCCTAAGCAGTTTGAAGCAACAAGATACCATTCATTGGTAGTGAAAAATAATAAATTTAAAGATATATTAATTACTTCCTGTACAGATAATGAAGAAATAATGAGCATTCGGCATAAAAATTATAATATTTATGGCCTTCAATTTCACCCTGAATCAGTAAAAACAGAATATGGAATGAAAATGATAGAAAATTTTTTAAAACTTGTATAATACAATATGTTAAAAGGTGAAATAATATTAAAAGGAGATAAATCTATTACGCATCGCGCGATTATGCTGGCTGCAATTACTGAAGGAAAAACTAAAATAATTAATCCATCAAATTGCATTGATGTGCAGTCGTCTATTGATGTTTTGAATATGTGTGGTAGTAATATGTTTTATGATAATAATCAAATCATAAATACCTCTAAAATATATAAAAACCCCAATAATGTACTTTATTGTGGGAATTCAGGTACAACTGCTCGATTATTAATCGGATTATTATTTGGACAAGGAATATCTGCCGTAATTGATGGTGATAAATCACTTAGAAAAAGACCAATGGATAGGGTTTTAAAACCATTAGAACTAATGAATCTGCAATACACTTCAAATAACAAGAAATTACCAGTCACAATTTACAATTCTGATATTAAATCTATAAAATACACAATGGATGTTCCAAGTGCCCAGGTTAAATCTTCAATTTTACTTGCTTCAATTGGCTGTGAATCTCCTTCAGAGATAGTTGATAATTTTAATTCAAGGGATCATACTGAGCGTATACTTGATTATTTTAATAAAAAAAATAAAAAATTATCAGAATTCAGCTATAATATCCCAGGAGATATTTCTAATGCTTCATTTTTAATTGCAGCTGCAGTATGTATTGAAAATTCAGATATAATAATTAGGAATGTCCTCTATAATAAAACAAGATTTGGATTTATTGATACATTAATTAATATGAATGCAGATATTATTATTTCTAATATTAAAGATGTATGCAATGAACAGTCGTGTGATATAAGAGTAAAATATAATCCGGATATTACGTCGGTAGATATCCTCTCTGAAAATATTGTCTCTATGATAGATGAAATCCCCGTATATGCTGTAGTATTATGTTTTGCTAAAGGGAATACATCTCTTATTAATGCATCAGAGCTTAGAATTAAAGAAAGCGACAGAATTTCTTCGCTATGCAGTCATTTGCTATCTGGAAATGTAAATATTCAGGAATTAACTGATGGTTTTTCTATAGAATCAAAAAATAAATTGTATAATACAATAAAAATTGATTCAGATGATCATAGAATTATTATGGCCTCTGAAATATTTAATCTTATTATTAGTGGAAATTGTTCAGGTGATTTTACTGACAAAATCAGTATTTCATTCCCAGATTTTTATAACGTTATTAAGAGAGTAATTAAATGAAAAAGTTTACTGTTATCGGAAATAATGTCTCATTTAGTAAGAGTCCAGAATTATTTACATATATTTTTAATACATTAAATATTGATGCTGATTATTCTTATACGAAAATTGCTAACTTTCAAGAAGTAACTCAATTTTTTAATACTCCCTCGTCAATGAATTATTCAGGGATTAATATTACCACCCCTTTTAAAGAAAGGATAGTCAATTATTGTGATACTAAATCTGATGTTGTTAAAATAACTGGATCATCAAATTGTATAGGAATAAGAGATAATGCATTATATGCACATAATACTGATAGTTATGGATTTAATAATCTGCTAAAAATTAATAATATTAACTTAAATGATTTATCAGTTATTATTCTTGGTTCTGGAGGAAGCGCTCGTTCTATTATATATTCCTTATTATTTTTAAATGTAAAAGAAATATTTATATTAAGTAGAAATAAAAAAACATCTAAAAAAATTATGAATAAATTTTCTAATATGAATAATATACCGGTAAAATTATATAATTCATCTAAAGCCTGTAAAAATAATGTATTAATTAATTGTACGCCAATAGGAGTTAATGAAAATACAGAATTACAAATTTTGAATTATATAGATAAAATTAAATATTGTATTGATATTAATTATATTAATAACAAGTTAGCTAAAAGTATTTTTAGTAAATATACAGATTATTACATTAGTGGTTTAGATATGTTTATTTTTCAGGCACTTGCTTCACTTGATATTTGGTTCCCAGGCAAATTATCTGAAAAATTAAAGTATAAAAAATTAGTCAAAATAATTAAAAATGAATAAAATAAAATTTCTTACTGCAGGAGAATCCCATGGGCAGGGATTGCTTGGAATTATTGAGGGAATCCCCGCAGGGCTTCAAATTAATGAAGAGTATATCAATTTTCATTTGGCTAGAAGACAAAAAGGATTTGGTCGTGGAGGAAGAATGAAAATAGAAAAAGATCAGGCACTTTTATATGCAGGGGTAAGATCAAGTCTGACAATAGGCTCTCCAATTGGTATTATTATAAAAAATATGGATTGGAAAAATTGGGCTGAGCAAATGGATGTACAAAAAGTAGATTCTAAAATAAATAAAATTACACTACCAAGACCCGGACATGCTGATCTAGCAGGTGCAATGAAATATGATTTTAACGATATCAGAAATGTAATTGAACGTTCATCAGCAAGAGAGACCACAATGAGAGTTGCTTTAGGATCAATCTGCAGAAAGCTTTTAGAAAACTGTAATATACATATTGGCAGTTATGTAACAGCAATTCATAATCAGAAAGATATAAATAATTATAATTATAATGCCATACAAATTAATGAGATAGCTGATAATTCTCCAGTAAGAAGTTTAGATAAAAATATAGGGGAAAAAATGATTTCTGCAGTTAAAAAAGCCCAGAAAAATAAAGATTCTGTAGGGGGAAAATTTCAGGTAATAATAACAGGAGTTCCATATGGGTTGGGGAGCTATAGAGCATGGAATACAAAATTAAATTCAAAATTGTCTCAGGCCATATCATCAATCAATGCAATTAAGAGCGTTGAAATTGGAAGTCCTTCATCTTCTGATTTATATGGGAGTGAATTACATGATGAAATTGGCTGGAAAAAAAATAAATTTATAAGATATAATAATAATGCAGGTGGTATTGAAGGAGGCATAAGCAATGCACAGCCGATTATTATTAATGCAACAATGAAACCATTATCTACTCTTTCACAGCCACTTCGCTCAGTTGATATCAGTACACATCAAAAGCAGAAAGCACATAAAGAAAGAACTGATTCTTGTGCTGTCCCAGCTGCTTCTGTAATTGGTGAAAGCATGGCCTCTATTGTAATTGCAGATATGTTGTTAGATAAATTTGGAGGAGACAGTATGCTGCAACTGCAAAAACATATTAAACAATCTGCTAAATACTAAAATGCTTAATAAAAATATTTTCTTAATTGGAATGATGGGTTCAGGAAAGTCTTCGATTGCTCCAAAATTATCCAATAAATTTAATATTCCATATATTGATACTGATGAAGATCTTTTATCTATTTTAGATAACAATTTTTCTGATATAAGTGAGATCAAATTTCGACAGCTGGAATCTGTCTATTTTTTAGAAAGAATTAAAAAAAAACATAATATTTATGCAACAGGTGGTGGAATAATTTTATCTAGAGACAATAGACTTGGAATGAAGAATCATGGAATAGTTATATTTTTAAAAACTTCAACAGAAGAATTATGTAAAAGATTATCAAACAAAAATCTTGAAAATAGACCATTGCTAGATAAAAATAATATCAAGAAATCCATAAATGAAATATGGAAGAATAGAAAAAAATATTATTATGATTCTGCAAATATTGAAATTACAACAGATGGACTAAGTATAGATGATGTTGTAGATCAAATAATATTAAAGCTAAGTTGAATGTATATTTCTAATTTAAAGATTCAAAATAAAGTAGTTACTCAGATTAATATACATGAATCTGATTTAACATTTTATAAACACTTCAATGAAATTCTAAATAATTATGCTTCAATATTCATCTTGACTCAGGAAAGCTTATCTGATAGTATTGTTAATAATATAACAATGAAGAATGCACCTAAAATCAAATCATTTATTTTAGAAGATACAGAAAATTGTAAATCAGAAAAACAATTAAAAGAAATTTTTAATTTTTTATTAATTAATCAATGCAATAAAGATGCTTTGATTGTTGGAATTGGAGGAGGGTCTGTATCAGATATAACAGGGTTTGTATCTTCAATATATATGAGGGGGATTAAACACATTCTAATCCCTACAACCCTTTTAGGGATGGTAGATGCTTCTATAGGAGGAAAAACAGCAATTAATTATAATAATATAAGAAATCTTATTGGAACAATTAAGCATCCTGATCAGGTTTTAATTTTTCCTGATTATTTAGATAGTTTACCTAAAAATGAAATATTAAATGGTTTTGCAGAGATTATAAAATATGCTTTGATTATGGATAAGAAATTATTTGAATATATTGAAAAAAATAAAAAAAATCTATATCCAAAAACAAATAAAGATAAACTAAAAGAAATTATTAGAAAATGTATTATACATAAAATAGATATAGTTCAGAGAGATGAAAAAGATTTAGGGCATAGAAGAATTTTAAATTTTGGGCATACCGCAGGGCATGCTCTTGAAAGCTATTTTAATTTTCATATTTCACATGGGACAGGAGTATTATATGGGATGAAAGTAGCAGCGAAAATATCTTTAGAATTAAATAAAATCAATAAAAAACAATATATCAGAATTACCGATTTAATAGATTCATTTAATATTAAATCTCTTGGGAATATTAATATTGATAAAATATTAAATTTCATGTATTATGACAAGAAATCTTCTAATAATAAAATTAATTATATTATATTAAATGATATAGGATCATCAATAATAAATAATAATATTGATGTTGAAATAATAAAAAAGGGATTATCAAGTTTATGAATATATTAGTTATAAATGGCCCAAATTTAAATCTATTAGGAATAAGAGAGCCTGAAATTTATGGAACAGATACTTTAGCAGAATTAATGCTATGGCTTGAAAATTGTCCAGAATGCATTAATCATAATTTTAAATTTTATCAAAGTAATCATGAGGGAGATATTATAGATTATATCCAGGATGAAAGACAATGGGCACAGGGGATTATTATAAATCCTGGAGCTCTTACACATTATTCCTATGCAATATATGATGTACTAAAAGCTATAAATATTAAAAGTGTAGAAGTGCATTTATCAGATATTTCCAAAAGAGATAAGTTTAGGAAAAAATCAGTTATAGAGCCAGCATGTATTAAGCAAATTTCAGGTTTAGGAAAACAAAGCTATTTAGAAGCAGCCAAAATTTTCATAAATAAATAATTATTTAATTGATTTTTTTAAAAGATTTCTCCAACACCCCCTCTTCTTTCATCTCCAACTGCTTCAGAAGCGCTTACAGCATTAACTCCTCCAAAAAATAAATTTTTATTTTCAAAAGGAATGTGTTTAATATGTGATAGGTTTTTATGATTTGGGATATTAATTCCAGGCTCATAGTATAAATTATTACCTTCAAGATGAATCCGTGATTTACTGACAGCTTCTTGCAATGACATTTTTTTAATTAATAAATTAATAATAACTTGGATATTAGCAGATCTAATTCTATTGCTTCCACCACTGCCTAATATAATTTCAGGTTTATTGTTTTTCGTAATAATAATTGGAGAAATCATAGATGGCAGTCTTCTAACAGTTTTCCATTTATGAAAACCAAACGGATTTAAATCTTCTTCTCCAAGCATATTATTCATCATAATTCCAAACTCTGAAATAAAATGTCCACTTCCTTCTCCGTTAGTGGTTGTTATACTTACAGCATTTCCTTTTTTATCCATAACACTGACATGTGTTGTTGATCCAAAGCTGGATAATATTTTTTTATTTTCAAGATAATTATCGTTTAAAAAACAACTTAAATAGGAATTAAAAATTTTAGGATTTAAAATATCATTTATTTCCATATTGTTAGTAGGATTTGTGCAGGAAGCATTTCTGGCAATTGATGTAAGTTCCATAGATTTTATTAAATCAGTTAATTTAATATTTTTATTTAATTTTTTAGACCGTATCAACAGATTAAATAAAAATGCAATTAAAGTTCCACCATATGAAGGTGCTGGGTTTGTTGAAATATTATATTTTCCAATTTGAAATAAAATTGGCTTTCTTTTTTTTACATTATAATTAGAAAGATATTCTGATGATAAATACCCATTATTTGAAAATTTATTATTAATTAATTCAGCGCACTCACCTTTATAGAAGAATTTTTTATCATATCTTCCTAATTGAACTAAAAAATCAGAAAAATTCCTGTTTTTAAATAAATCTCCTTGTTTTAAAAACCCATTTTTATTTTTAAATAATTTTTTACCATCATCAGTTAATAGTAAAATAGGTTTAACCAGAGAATTTATATCAGCTTGATAGGAAGATAGAATGACTCCATTTTTTGATAAATCAATTGCAGGCTCTAGGATAGCCTTTAAAGGCAATGTGCCATTTTCTTTATGTGCCTGAATAAGACCTGCAATTGTTCCTGGGATTGCAACAGACCCCTTTCCAACAAAAAATGATTGTGTAGTATCTCCAAAATCAACTTCAATTTTTTTAAAATCAATATTTTTATTTTTGACGTGAGGACAATCAACAAAGAAATCATATAAAATTGGAGAATTATTATTTTTTATTCCCAGCAATGCACCACCACCACCTGGACCAGTTAATGCAAATTCTGATGTCATAGAAGTAAAAACAGCAGCAATTGCTGCATCAAAAGCATTCCCTCCTTCTTTAAATATAGATTTAGCACTATCTAAAGATTCTTGCGACCCAGTTGAAATTGCACCATATTTCATATATAGCCTTTTGTATTTTTTTAATAAAGATGTAGAATAAATTATTAATTTATAATATATATTTATAACTAAAAGAAAGATATAATAAGTGAAAAAAGAATTATCTAAAATATATAATCCAGAAAACATTGAAGAAAAATGGTATAATACCTGGGAGAAAGGGAATTATTTTAAGCCTAAAAATAATACTAATGAATCACATACAATAATGATTCCTCCACCAAATGTTACAGGAATTTTACATTTAGGCCATGTATTAAATAACACTATTAATGATGTATTAACTAGAAAAGCAAGGATGGATGGTAAGAATACTCTTTGGCTGCCTGGGACCGATCATGCTTCTATAGCAACAGAAGCTAAAGTTACTAAATACCTTCAAGACAAAAAAATTAATAAGCTAAAAATTGGTAGAGAAAAATTTTTAGAATATGCATGGGAATGGAAAGAAAAATATTCTGGAACTATTATAAAGCAATTAAAAAGGCTGGGATGTTCTTGTGATTGGAGCAAAGAAAGGTTTACAATGGATGATGACTATTATAAATCAGTCATAAGTTTATTTGTAAAATTATATAAAGATGGTTTTATATATAAAGGAGAGAGAATTACTAACTGGGATCCAATTGGAAAAACAGCGCTTTCAGATGAAGAAGTAATACATAAAGAAGAAAAAGGAAGCCTTTGGTATTTAAAATATTCTATCAAAGATTCAAAAGAATTTTTAATTGTTGCCACTACAAGGCCAGAAACAATGCTTGGAGATACAGGCATTGCAGTTCATCCAGATGATAAAAGGTATAAAAAATTTATTGGCAAAAAAGCAATATTACCAATTATTAATAGGGAAATTCCAATATTTGCAGATGATTATATTGATAAAAGTTTTGGGACAGGTTGTGTTAAAGTAACTCCAGCACATGACCCCAATGATTTTTATATGGGACAAAGACATAATCTTGAAATCATTAATATTATGAATGAAGATGCAATCTTTAATGAAAATGTCCCAAAAAGATTTCAGGGATTAGATTGTTTTTCAGTACGAGAAAAAATTATTAAAGAAATTGATAAAAACAACTTATTAGTAAAAGTAGAGAAACATATTCATCAAGTAGGGCACTCAGAAAGAACAGATGCAATTATAGAACCTCGTATTTCAAAACAATGGTTTTTAAAAATGGAAAAATTTACTGCCCCTGCGCTTAAAGTAGTAAATTCTGGAGAAATAAAATTTCATCCAAAACGATGGGAAAAAATATATAATCATTGGCTTGAAAATATTAAAGATTGGTGTATATCAAGGCAATTATGGTGGGGGCACAGAATTCCTGTTTGGTATAAAGAAGATAAGATTTATTGTGAAGTAAATCCACCAGATGAAAAAGGGTGGGTTCAGGATGAAGATGTTCTAGATACATGGTTCAGTTCGTGGATTTGGCCTGTTGCAACTTTAGGTTGGCCAGAAAATACTGATGATTTAGAAAAATTTTATCCAACTCAGGATTTAGTCACAGGTCCTGATATTATATTTTTTTGGGTAGCCAGAATGATTATGTCAGGCATATATTTAAAAAATGAAATCCCTTTTTCTAATGTTTATTTTACTAGTATTATAAGAGATAGCAAAGGTAGAAAAATGAGTAAATCTTTAGGAAATTCACCTGACCCATTAGATTTATTTGATAAGTATGGTGTAGATGCCGTAAGAACAAGTGTCCTTATGATGGCTCCACAGGGGCATGATATTCAATTTTCAGAAGATAGAATAGAAATTGGAAGAAATTTTATGAATAAGCTTTGGAATTCTTCACGTTTTATTTTAATGAATATGGAGGAAGAAAAAATTAAAAACATTTCTTCAATCAAAGCTTCAGAAATGAATCAAACAGATATATGGATTTTATCTAAACTTAATCAAACAATATTAGAGATTAATAAGTCATATGATAGTTACAAATTAAATGATGTTATTAAAAAGATATATAATTTTGTTTGGCGAGATTACTGTGATTGGTATATTGAATTTTCTAAATCACGTTTCTATGGTGTGGATGATAAAGACAGAGTTATTGTCCAATCTGTTATGTATCATGTTTTAAAGAATATTTTAAGATTATTGCATCCATTTGCACCTTTTATAACAGAAGAAATCTGGTCACAATTCAATGAGAATAAATTATTAATTGAATCTGTATCTCCAGAAATAAATAAGGATTATATAAATAAAGAATCTGAAGAACATGTTGAATTAATTATGGATACAATTTCTGCAATTAGAAATATAAAAATCAATCTTGGAATTTCCACTAAGAAAAAAATTGATATATATTGCAGAGGTGAAAAAATAAAAACAGATGCTTTTAAAATAAATAAAGCACATTTAGAATATTTATTAAATGTTCAAAATGTTTTCACTGGGACAGATATAGAAAAACCTGAAAAATCAGCAACATGTGTAATTAATAATATAGAAATATTTTTACCATTAAAGGGTTTAATTGATATTAATAAAGAATTATCCAGACTTGAATTTAAAATGCATGAATTAGATGGTAGAATTAAAAATGTAAATAAAAAACTATCAAATGATAATTTTATTAAAAGAGCTCCTGAAAATATAGTAGCCCATGAAAAAGAAAAATATAATAATTATATTAATGATTATAATAAAATTAAAGAAAATTATGATAGCTTAAAATCAGATTAAAGCACTCAGTTGGAAAATCAAACTTTTTATAATATAAATTTAAATACAGAAATTCAATATTTAAAAGGAGTTGGACCTAAAAGAGGAACAATACTTAAAAGTTTTGAAATTTCAAGAATTAAGGATTTATTAAGGCATTTCCCTCGCAAATATTTAGATCGTACAAACGTAAAAAAAATCAACCAAATTAAAATTGGTGAAAAAGTTGTAGTAGTTGGGTCCGTTTTATCATCTGGAATTAAAAAAACAAAAAAAAGAAATTATTTTCAATTAAATATATCTGATGAATCTGGAAATCTTTCATGTATATGGTTTCATGGAGTATCCTGGATGGTTGATAAATTTAATGTTGGAGACTTAGTTGCAGCTTTTGGTAAAATTGAATTTTATAAAGGCTATAGAATTATTCATCCAGAATTTGATTTGATTGATGATAATAAAGAAGCGTTAAATACAGGAAGGATTATACCTATTTATCCATCTAATAGTAAATTGAAACAGGCAGGATTAGATAGCAGAGGATTTAGAAAATTAATTTCATTAGCATTAAATAAAATTGGCCATATTGAAGATCATTTTGATTCTAAATTTTGTAAACAGGAGGCATTATCTTCAATAAATGATTCAATATATCAAGTACACAATCCTGATTCTCAGGAAAAATTAAAAAAATCTTATTATAGATTAAAATTTGATGAATATTTCTTTTTACAAATATCATTGGCAATTAATAAAAGTAAAATTGAGAATTTTAATGGAAAGACAATTACAGAACTTGGCCCATATGTTAAAAAAATGTATAATAATTTAGGTTTTGAATTAACAAATGCTCAAATTAATGTTTTAAAGGATATAAGAAAAGATTTAGCTTTAAAAAAACCAATGAATCGTTTAATTCAGGGAGACGTTGGTTGTGGTAAAACTATTGTAGCAATGCTTACGTCTGCAATAGTTGTTGCAAGCGGAGCACAAGTTGCTATAATGGCTCCAACTGAAATTTTAGCTGAACAACATTTTGATAGTTTTAAAGAATATAGTAAAGTATTAAATATAGAATGTGATTTATTAATAAGCAATCTTGATAGCAAAAAGAAAGAATCAATTTATAAAGAACTAAAATCTAATAAAATTAAAATTATAGTAGGGACTCATGCATTATTTCAAAAAAAAGTTGTTTTTGAAAATCTTGGACTGGTAATTGTAGATGAACAGCATAGATTTGGAGTTGAACAAAGGAAAAATTTAATTATTAAAGGTGAACATGTAAATATCCTGGCAATGACCGCAACACCAATTCCAAGAACTTTAACTTTTGCTTTGCATGGGGATATGGATTTATCCTGGATTGATGAACAGCCTAAGAATAGAATCCCAATAAAGACAAAAATCATTAATAAAAAGAATATTGATGATATTTATAGTATAATGAAAAATGAAATGGACAAAGGAAGATTTTGTTTTATAGTTTTTCCAATAATTCAGGAATCTGAAAAAATTGATGCCGAAGATGCAGAAAGTGCTTATGCAGAATTTTCAGAAAAAATTTTTAAAAATTATAATCTGGGATTTTTACATGGCAAATTAAAAAAAGATGAAAAAAAAACATTGATGAATAAAGTAAATAATGACGAAATTCAATGTCTGGTTTCTACCACAGTTGTTGAAGTAGGTATAAATAATACAAATGCAACAGTAATGGTGATAGAAAATGCTGAAAGATTTGGATTGACACAGTTGCATCAATTAAGAGGAAGAGTTGGCAGAGGCATTCATCAATCATATTGTTATCTGATTGAAAGAAAAAAATCTTCTATAGCTAATAAAAGATTGAAAATTTTAGAGAAAACTTTAAATGGATTTGAAATAGCAGATCAAGATTTAAAATTAAGAGGCCCTGGAGAATTTTTTGGAACAAAACAGCATGGATACATGTCGAATAAATTATTAGATATTGCTAATGATGGCAAAATTATAAGACATGCAAGAACAATAGCATTTAGTATTATTAATAATGATTCAGAATTAAAAAATCATATAAATTTAAAAAACAAACTTTTAGAAGATTATAGCAGTATCCTGAAATTTGTCAATATAGGGTGATATATGTTTAAAAAAGCACATTACATTTTAACATTTCTAGCATTTTTTATTTCATTATGTTTATATACTCTTACAATGGCGCCTACTACATCGTTTTGGGATTGTGGTGAATTTATTGCATCATCATTTATTATGGGCGTTCCTCATCCGCCAGGGGCTCCATTATTTTTGATATTAGGAAATGTTTTTAGTAATATTCCAATTTTCAGTGACATAGGTGCCCGTGTTACCTTTTTATCTCCTTTAGTTAGTGCTTTATCTGTATTATTTTTATATTTAATTATTGTAAATCTAATTGAAAAATTTAAAGGTACTGCTAAACATATTTCTGATTTTATTATTATTAATATTAGTGCATTTATAGCATCGCTAACTTTTGCAATTACAGATTCTCACTGGTTTAATGCTGTTGAATCAGAAGTATATTCAATGTCTACATTTTTCACAGCAATTGTATTATGGATGATTTTAAAATGGGCGGATAAATCAGATAAAAGATGGAATGCTAGATATTTGCTATTGATATCATATATGATAGGTTTAGCTACTGGTGTTCATTTATTGAATTTATTAGCTCTACCATTTGTAGGGCTAATAATCTATTTTAAAAAGTATTCTTTTTCATTTAAGGGTTTTATTATTACAATGATTTTAGTAGAGGTGTGTTTTATTATAATTTATGTTGGATTTATTTTAGGCCTTCCAGATATAGTTAGTAAATTAAACAGCATAAATATTTTAATCATATTTGTTCTTTTTATTTTATTATCAATAATTACTCTTCATATTTCAAGATATAATCAAGTTATTTCAAATATAGCAAAAGTTTCCTCAGTAATAACATTATGTCTTATAATTTTATTTTTATATAGCAAATTATTTATTGAAAACAATGATGATAATTCATTGCAAAAGTATTTAAATCAACAATCTGATATTGATGCTCAAGAAAAATATTTTGATAAAATTATTTCTAGCTATAAACAAAATGAAATAGAAGCAATAGGAGAATCAAGAGGTAAAAAAGTAATTAAGCATAGATTGTACAATGCTAATTTAGAAGATGATTTTCAAAATAAATATCCTGTTTATGCTTTTATAGATAACAATTACGGGTCATTGACTCAATCAGATTGTAGATTGCAGTCTGGAACAGCTGTCTGGTATGGCAATAAAATAGCAAATATTGCATATTGTGGTAATGGGATATTAGATTGGCAAGAAAAGTTTAGATTAGATAAAAAATCAATTTTTAATAAAAGAGATTTAATCCCACAATTACATTCTATTGAAACAACTAGGTTTAGTGAAAATCATATTAAAGATATATTATTAATTATTGCACATGGATTAAAAAAAGATCCACATGTATATACTGAAACTAAATTAGATGCTATTAATAGTAAATATTTTAATTCTTCTTTAGAGAATTCATGCCTCTCACCTTCATCTCAGGATGTATTCCCAGAAAATATAATTATAGAAAAAAATATTTCAAATAAAGATTTAAATACTATACTAACAGAATTATTTATATATGAAAAAGTAAATCTTACAGGAATGGAAAGCACGCTTTCTGGGAAAATAGAAAAAGTTAAAAATATATTGCCTCAGGATTTTATATCTATATCAAGTAAAGTAAAAAAAATAAGCTATACAAAGCTATTATTTTTTCAATCTTCAAAGCTATTATTTGGTTTGTTTTCTGTTATGTTAGCTTTATTGATAGTATCATTTTATTATTTTAACTACAAAGAAAATCAGCCTATATATGCATTGAAAATATTTTTTTCATGTATATTATTAGTTGTTATTGGTTATTCAACCTATGGTGTGATTTTTATTAGAGCGGGACAAAGTCCAAGAATTAATGAAAATACACCTGATAATTTGGAAAGAGCATTAGCTTATATAAATAGAGATCAGTATGGTGCTGTTGAATCATTTAATCCATCATCAGCTATCAGAAATAGTAATAGTGGGCACTGGCAAAGATGGACAAAGACTAAAGAAAATCCAACCTTTGAGGAAAAAGCGAATTTTATATGGAATTATCAGATAAAAGAAATGTATTTAAGATATTTTGCATGGCAGTTCATTGGACGTTCAGATAAGAATGAAAAACCATGGTTGATAACAGATTTAGATGGACAATTAGTGGGAAATAGAAAATTAGATGGAATAGACTTTTTCAGATACGGATTTCCTCTTGCTTTTATATTTGGTTTAATAGGCATAGTATTTCATTTTACAAGAGACTGGAAAAGAGCACTTGCGGTATTAAGTGTCTTTTTAGCAACAGGAATAATGGTAATATTATATCTTAATCAGTATGACCCTCAACCAAGAGAAAGAGATTATTCATATGTTGGAAGTTTTTTTGCTTTTTCTATCTGGATTGGACTTGGTATTGCCATGATTCAAGAAAAAATTAAAGAATTTTTTGAAGATTCAAATATTTCATCTTTTATATCTATTACTATATCATGTTTTATTTTTATGCTTATGCCTTTAACAATGCTTGCATCAGATTATAAAGAACATAATAGAACAGGTAATTATGTAGCATGGGATTATGGCTATAATCTTCTTAATTCTTGTGACCCTAATGCTATTTTATTTACTAATGGAGACAATGATACATTCCCATTATGGTATCTTCAAGAAGTAGAAAAAATAAGAACTGATGTTAGAGTTGTAAATTTAAGTTTATTAAATACTCCATGGTATATTAAGCAATTAATTAATGATGAGCCTAAACTAAATCTAAATTTTTGCAATAGTGCATTATTTGATGATATTTATAATATTGAGAAAGACCCTCTAATTAGTACTTATGAAGGATATAATTTGTGTGCACACAAAGGAATGCAATTTAAACAAGGAGAAATAGATTGTGAATTGAATTTTAATGAATCTTTTATAACAGAAGATGAAACAAACGCTTTCCCAAGACTAGTCTTTAATATCCCATTACATAATAAACAGTATTTAAGGGCTCAGGATTATATGATATTGCAAATTTTAAAAGATGAATTAAATAATAGACCTATTTATTTTGCAGCAACAGTTTCAGAAAACAATCAGGTTGGATTAAAAGCTTATTTGCAAATGGAAGGAATGACTTATCGAGTTATGAAGTCTACAGACTTTGGAAACAGTAAAAACAAAATAAATTATTCTAAGATGAAACAGAATTTAATGTTTAATAATATGAACGATACAATTAGAACATCAGAAGATTATATAGAAGCAATTGATAAAGGCCTGGGGATATATAGATTTACAAATCTTAATAATCCTGACATATACTTTAATGGAAATATTAAAAGATTGGTGCAGAACTATCGTATAGGGTATGTAAGAATGGCTCAGGAACAATTATCATTAAATAATAAAAAAGAAGCAGCAACAATAGTTGAAATCATGAATAATAATTTTCCAAAAGAAATTTTACCGCTTGATCCATGGATTGGGTTTGAGTTATTAGAAAAAATATATATTCCTTTAAATTATATTGATGAACAAAAAAATATGCTTGATTATCTAATCAACAATAATGTTGATATAAATGTTCAATTAATTTCAATTTTAAAATCATTTGACTTACAACATTATGATAAAGTCGAAGATTATATAACACATTTTGTAATTAATGATAAAATTTCATATGATAATAAAATGGCTTTGTTTTTTGAAATGATGAATAGAGGCTATCATAAGAGTATGAATAATTTAATTAATGATATTACTCAAGAATATATTAATGATAAGTATACAGATTTAGCTAATCAAAGTTCTATATATGCATTATTAGGAAGTTTGCTAAAAGTCGAAAATAGCAGGAAAAATAATTTTATATCAAATAATATTGTTACAATAGCACAAAAATTACTTATTACAAATTATGCTAAAAATTTAACTGTAGATAGCCAAAAAGATTTGGGAGATATTTTAATGCGTTATATAGATAGAGAGGCATTCATTGATTTTTGTAATAATACATTTGAAAAACATAAGATTGAGGGTTTATTATATTCTTTAGTTAACCTATACATGTCAAATCATTATTATGAAGAAGCATTAACTCAAATAGATAAATGGCTAATTGATAATAAAAATAATAAACGAATGATTAATAAAAGAAATAAAATTTTAGAAACAATAAATCTGCAATAAAATTTATGAATGATAATTTATCAAATCGGCTATCAATTATTATTCCACATTATAATAATAAGGATATTTTATACAATTGTATACATTCACTTACTAATATTGCATATAAAAATTGTGAAATTATTGTTGTTGATAACAATTCAACTGATAATAGTGTAGAATCAGTTAAAGAATCATTCCCGCAAATAAAGATAATAAAATCAGATACAAATAGAGGCTATGCAGGTGGATGTAATTTAGGATCAAAATCTTCAAATGCAGAATTTTTATTATTTCTTAATAATGATACTATTCATAATAATGATTTTATTGAGCCATTAATAAATTTACTTGATAGTGATCAGGCAATTGCTTCTGTACAGCCTAAAATAATTAATTTTGATAAAACTAATTTTGATTATGCTGGTGGAAGTGGTGGCTTTATGGATTATCTTGTTTATCCATTTGCAAGAGGCCGAATATTTAATACAGTTGAAAAAGATAAGGGGCAATATGATGATACTAAACAAATTTTTTGGGCATCAGGGGCCTGTTTTTTAACACGAAAAAAAGTGTTTGAAAATATTGGAGGATTTGATGAAACATTATTTGCTCATATGGAAGAAATTGATTTCCATTGGAGAAGCTATATGAGCGGATTAAATGTTTATGTTGAACCAAAATCAATTATTTATCATAAAGGGGGAGGCACATTAAATCAAAATTCATCACAAAAAACATACTTAAATCATCGCAATAGTTTGATTTTACTATTAACTAATTATTCTATTCCATTATCATTATATCTTTTACCTGCCAAATTAATTTTAGAGATAATTTCATCATTAAAAGAATTATTTACATTTAAGATAATTAATTTCATTAATCATTATTTAGCAATTTTTTGGGTTGTTTTTAATTTTAATATTATAATATCAAGAAGAAGAAAAAATAAAATAATAAGAAGTAAAACAGATAAAGAAATTTTTAATAAGGGAGTTATTTTATCAAAAAGTATTATTATACTTTATTTTTTACTTGGTAGAAAAAAATATTCAGATTTAAAATAATCCTCCAACAGATATAGCAAACCAGTTGTACTCTAAATTTTCATACTCACGATAATGGTAATCAAATTCTATTAATACATTATTATTAAGAGCAACACCATAACCAATCATCATTCCCTTTCCGTCTGCTATGACTTCATCATTACTACTATCAGATATATTCACAACTTCATTTTCAGCATATCCTATATCTATTCGCCAATACCACCCTTTTCCTATTTGTTCATTAAATTGAATATAACTTAAACCATAAAGACGATCATATCTCCAAAAGTCATAATCATCCCCGTAGTAATAGTCGTCAAGATAATAATCATCATCTATATTAACAGCTCTAACAGTTTGATTGAATCCTAGCAATGCATTAGGTTTAATTTTTCCATAAAAA
>Ga0187827_10001841_pt1 | contig 30056 bp, 30 predicted proteins | sample ETNtaG_39_FD_167969 | JGI IMG/M metagenome (GOLD analysis project Ga0187827, IMG submission 167969) | Marine microbial and viral communities from oxygen minimum zone, Eastern Pacific Ocean - ETNP2014_SV_150_PacBio MetaG (Illumina Assembly) | ecosystem: Environmental > Aquatic > Marine > Hypoxic...
TTTAATCTTTTTTTAAAATTAGTATAATTATTATTATTAATGTGGGGTGTATTTTGAATTTGATTTACTTGTTCAAGTAAAGGTTCTTGCCATTCTGTATTTTCAATAACATCTATAATTTTCATATAAACAATTCACCCCTTTGGTCTAACTCCGCTAATTTTTCTATTGGGTCATAAAAACATATTTGAAAAGAAATTCTATCCACTTCACTTTCATTATTGCAACTATGATTATTCCTAGTTGTAATGATTAAAGGTTTCTCTCTATAATACACAGTTTCAACAAAAGTTTCATCTTCATTATAATATGATATAGGAGAAAAATCTTCTAATGGTGGATATAATGCCCAAGTAATACAAGTCGCTCTCCCAAGGTGGCCATCTTTATGAATAAAAAGACCAGCTTTTGGACCAAACTTTAAAAAATTTGCTATGAAAAATTTTAAGTTAGGATTGACCCTATTAACCACTTCTTTAACCAGACCATCTAAAGGAAGTTGTCCATCACCTGTACTAACAACTTGTAATTTTGTATGTGTGCCTTTTTTAGTAATATGATAATGATAATTACAATTCATTGCTTGAGATAAAAGTTGCTTTCTTTCATCTTTGCTTATTATATTATTTTTACATTGATATGTGTTCATCATAATTAAACCTCTTAAAATCTCCTTTATATTTTTCGTTTACCTTTTCTTTAGTTTCACTATCATAATAAGTTTGCCAAGGATCATATTCCCTTGAATTTAACCTAGTATCAGTAAATATATGTCCTATATAGTCTTCCACTAAAGGTAGCTCTTTTTCCATTTTATAACATCTAACATCTATTCCCTGGTCATTTTCAATAGATTTATATTGTGTCCAACCAAAATTATAATCTAAACCAGCAGGTGTTTTTGTATCAACAACATCTGTCATAATATACTCCTTAAATTCTGGCAATCCAGGATTATTACCACTTGTCAACATATGATTATACAAATCAACTATTCTAGCATATGGATTTCGTACAAAAGTAAATATGTATTGTTCTTTGTTTAATGTTCCTCTATCTAACCACCATTGTAATGGTTGGTGATTCATATGTCTTCCTAAATCTTTATGAGCATTTATAACTCCTGGTTTATTTTCTATTCTTTTTATAAAGTTATATCCAGCAGTTTTAGGTATATGAATAAACGCCCATTCTTTAGTGTAAATCATTATTTTGTTCCTATTATCATATATCTATCATACTTATCTAATTTTAAAGTACCTTTATATAAGATTGTATTTAATTTTAAAGACTTATCAAAGTCATCTAAACTTTTGTGGCAGTTTATATGTTCTTTAACATCAAAGTAATTGTTAGATTGTAATATAATTAATGCACCTGCTTTTACTTTATATAACATACTATCTAAAAGTTTTGGGTCTAGGTGCTCACAAGAGGTACAAACAACCACATCAAAATTTTTAAAATCAAAATCTTTTATGTCTTCTATGTTAAACCATATGTCTGGATAAAGTCTTTGACCTATCTTTTTTGTCATAGGATCAATGTCAAAAGATAAAACTTTTTGATCTGTATATTTTGCTAGTTTATTTGCTAGATGTCCGTACCAACCAGCCGCTACGCATATTTTAGGATTAATCAAAAGATCAAAATATTCTTTTGACTTATCAATTAGCCAGTTTTTACTTTTTTCTTGGTTTTCGTTTAGTGAGTTTATTATAGACTTAACTTGTCTATCGTTGGTCACATTATTTATCACTCGTAATATAGTATCCATAACATCTTATAAATAGTTGTATTATTATTTATAAGAGATTATGAAAAGAATTATTTTTAGTATATACATTGACATACCTGAAAAGGAGCATTATGCTTTTAGTTTTGATTATGAAAAGCAACACAATTTGAAACGCTCAAAATTAACTAGAGAAAACTTTTCTAAACATAGGGATAGATTAATAAACAATAAAAAAGAATATTGTAATAATATAGGTGTGCCTTTTATGATGTTTGAGTATGATCTTCGGTATCAAAAATTTCAACAAACTTTACTCAAAAACTATCCTGTATTAACAAAATATGAGGTTGTTAATTTCTATAAAATACACATATTAGAGGAACTTTCAAAAGAATTTGATGAAATTTTATATTTAGATTTTGACGCTATAACTCTTACAAATGAATCATTTTTTGACGCTTGGGATTTATCAAAAGGTATATGTGTGTTAGACAATAATAACAAAATCAAAAAAACAATGGATGTTATTAGAAGCACAAGAAGTCCGTCAGCAAAATATTTTAATTGCCAAGCAATGTTGATTGACAAAGGACTTGACCCCAATAATGATGTTATCAATACAGGCATAATTGGTGCTAGAAAAGAAGATATAATTAAATTAAATTTTTTTGGTAATTTCAAAGATACAATAGATTTGATGACAAAATTAATAAATGTAGATGATGGTCTCTACCCACCTAATATAAGAAAATCATTTAGATATGACAACGAAACTATTTTTTCATACAAAATAAATTTAAACAATGTACCTGTACAATGGTTAGATACACAATGGCATTATTTTTTTGATACTCAATTTTTTATTCCAAAAGAAACAAAGATAGTACACACGGTCAATAAAGACTTTGATACAGTATGGAGGTATTGTGAAAAACATAATTTATAGTATCTACATAGAAAACAAAGAACCTAATTTAAGTGAAAAACATTTGTTCACCAAAACGCAATTAGAAAATCATTTTGACAGACTTATAGATGTAAAAAAAGAATACGCTAAACATTGCAATGCTAAATTTGTATTGTACGAAAATGATACGCACTATCAAAAATTTAAAAAGAAATTTGATGGGTTTGAATTTGATGTAATAAACTTATACAAAATATATTTATGGGAAAGATTAGGAAAAGAATACGACAATGTTCTTTATTTAGATTTAGATGTAATACCAAACACAACTGAAAGTTTTTTTGAAACTTTTGATATGAATAAAATATGCGTCTATGCTCCTAACGCCAATATAGATTCGTGGTCGCAATCAGATAGAAAGAATTATAAAAAAGGCAAGGTAGATTTTGAAACAATAATATCTCATAAAGATAAGTATAACGAATATGTAAAAGCAGTATGTAAAAAAGCAATGTTAGCTATAGATAATAAATTTGATACTGATTATCTAATAGCAAATACAGCAATACTTGGAGGCAATTCTAGTGCTATATCAAAATTAAGATATACAGAAAGACTAGATGAAATGTCATATACTTTAAAGAAAGCAAAAGAGGAACAGTTTTTTGGTGAAACAATATCAAAACTTTTCTTTGCAAATAATGAAATATTTGTACACTATCTATTAGATAAAGATAATATAGATTGGTATAATCTTCCTAAAGAATGGCATACTTATTTAATGAAAAATGACAAGATAACAAGTGATTTAAAATCTGTAAAGATGATACATTTAATCAATAAAAGATTTGAGGAGTTGTGGAATGTTATATAATTCTAGTATTAATTTTGATGTAATGATAGATATAACAACTAGATGTAATGCAGGTTGTCCACAATGCCATAGAACTGATTTAAATGGTTTGAAAAAACAATCTTGGCTACCAAATATTAGTTGGGATTTAAAGACATTTAAGAAAGCATTTCCAGAAAATGTAATTAAAAGATTAAGAGTAGCAGACTTTTGTGGAACCTGGGGAGATCCTATTGTAAATAATAATATTATTGATATGGTAAAATATATTAGAGATACTAATAATGAAACAAAAATCCATATTAATACAAATGGGTCAATGAGAAATGATGAGTTTTGGTGGAATTTAGGTGTAGCTGGAGATAAAAATTTAATTGTTGTTTTTGCTATAGAAGGTATCAATCAAAAAATGCACAAAGTTTATAGACAGAATACTTATTTAGAAAAAATATTAAATAATATGAATATACTATCAAATACAAAAGCTAAAATTAATACTCTAACTTTAATATGGAAACACAATGAAGATTACCTAGATGAAATAGAAAAACTATGTGTAGAACACGGATCAAGTACCTGTAAAGTTAAAATAACTGATAGATTTGGAAATACTAAAGAATTAAAATTTACAAAGACTGATGGAACTAAAGAAGTATTAAGAAAGACAGGTGAAACATTTGAAGATAAAGATGAGCTTATAGTATTAAATAGGAGAAGATTTGTTAGAAAGAAAAAGTATATGGGAACTACTGATAAAAAATTAATAGAAAAAATAAGAAAAGCAAAACAAGTTATGAAAATTGTTTGTGAGTGGGGAGAAAAAAATAAAGTTGTTGTTAATCCTGACGGACAAGTTTTACCTTGTTGTTTCTTTAGCAATCCTCATTTTTATAATAAACAAGTGCCTGAAGTAAGAAAATGGTTTATAGAGCATCCAGTTATGCAAGAATATCAAAAATATGAAAAAGAATTAAATGTATTTAATAGTAATCTAATAGATATATTGAAACACAAATGGTTTCAATCTACACTACAAGATAGTTGGTCAAAGACTAAACCAGTCTATCAATGTGAAAAATTTTGTGGTAAATGTAACAAGTTTGGTAATATTGATTCAGGATTCTTAGCAGCTTATGAAAGAAAGAGAACTTTGTAATGAGTATTAAAATTTGTACATTATATTTTGAAGGTAGGAAAATTAATATAGAATCTACTTTTAGGTGTACTTTAGAATGTCCTAAATGCCAAAGGCAATCAATAAGACGCCACGGTTTTAAAATACCTGGAGTTGATATGCCTTGGGATGATTTTTTAAAAATAGCTAAATTTTTTAAAAAAGGTTTAATATTTTGTGGGCAAGTATCAGACCCCATATTCAATCCTAAAATGATTGAAATGTTAAAATATTGTTATGATAATAAAATTCCAATTTATATTAATACAGCTGCTTCACAAAAACCTATGGAATGGTATGAAGAAGCCTTTGAGGCAAATCCTAAAGCTAAATGGGTATTTGCTATTGATGGTTTACCAAAAGATAGTCATAAGTATAGAATTAATCAAGATGGTCCAAAATTATTTGAAGTTATGAAATTATGTGCTAAAAGAGGTCTTACTCCCAAATGGCAATATATTGTTTTTAATTATAATGAAAATAATATAGAAGAAGCTAGACAAATGGCAAAAAATAATAATATTTTATTTGATGTACTTTATTCAGGTCGCTGGGGCGTTGAAGACGCATACAAACCTAAAAATCCAAACCAGTATTTAAATAGTAGAAGGGATGAATTTTATAAAGATTATAAAATAGCTTTAGAATTAGAAAATGCAAAAAGTTAATCCAAAATGTTTGTATAAAAAAGAACTTGCTTATACAGCAACTGGATATTTATTACCTTGTTGTTGGTGTGATAATCCTGTAGGTTGGCAAGAACCACAAATTAAAAGATTAAGACAAAAACATTTAAAACTTGAAAATAATGACAAGGTGGAAGATATTGTTTATAGTAAAGAATGGAAAGACTTTATGGAAGAATTAAAAACCAATCCAGCAAAAACTTGCCAAAGATTTTGTAGTGTACCTTTAAATCATAGTATTAACAAAGCAGGAGAAAAGGGAAACAAATATAGACTTTATACACCTACAGTTAATAACCAAAAAATTAAAATATGTTGCATTTACTTTGAAGGTAAATACACACCTGATTATGTTGAAAAACTATACAATAGTTTAAAAAGAAATTGCACTATACCATTTGAGTTTATATGTTATAGTGATAATCCTAATGTTAAAGCTGATGTAGTAATACCTTTAAAACCTCATAGTGATATAAAATATCATTGGCACAAACTATCTTTCTTTTCACCACATTTTGCATATCAAAAACCAGGTGATGAAATTATTATTATGGACATAGACCAAATTATTACAGGCAATGTAGATGATATGATAGGTTGGCCTGTAGCAGATAATGAGTTAGTTTCTTACAACAAATGGTGGGGAGGTAAACCATCTTATGGATTAAAACTTAATGGAGGATTTCTAAAATTTAAATCAGGCAGTTGTCAAATTATTTGGGACGAGTTTATAAAATGTCCTGAAGTATGGCAATTAAATTGGTATAAAACTGGTGTAGTACACTATAAATATTATGGAGAACAAAATTTTGTTAATTGGATGTGTGAAAAACATAAAATTAATTTAACATTAATGCCACCTGAATGGGTTTGTAAACTAACAAATAATGAAGATGAAGATAGACAAAATAATATTGATTATATTAAAAAATTTAATAAAGACTATATGATATTAGATAAACCAAATGATGATATAAAAATTGTTCACTTTGCTAATCCAAACGCAAATATACACACTAGCAAATATGAATGGATAAAGGATTATTGGAAATGAGAATAATTTGTGTAAATACAGGTACTAAATTTGACTCTTGGTATACAAGAAATTTAAAACATATGATTGATACTTACTCTGGTTTAAAGTATGATGAGTTTGTTGTTATAGGAGTTGAAAATTATAAAGGTGTTTTTAATAAACTTCAAATGTTTGACATTTATAGAGATGGAGAAAACCTATACTTTGATTTAGATATTTGTATCTACAATAAAGTACCTAATTTAATTAGAAAAGACCCAACAGTTTTACACGCTTGGTGGAGAGATAGAGAACATACATCTTTCAATTCATCTATTATATCTTGGACTGGTGACCAATCTCATATCTACAATACATTTAAAAAAGACCCTAATATGTGGCAAGAAAAATACAGTAAAGGTATTGATGAAATGTTAGAAAAAGAAAAGTTAGTTGTTAACACTTATGAAAAGGTATGTTATTCTATTAAAAATAATGAGTATAAACCTAAAGATGATAACTTTAGTATAATGTTATTTAATCAAAGACAATTTCTTATGGAAGAAGGTTGGTCTGGTTGGTGGACTAATTACTTTCTTTCCAGATAATTAAAAAGTTATCTAATGCCTCTAATGGTGTTTTAGATTTTCTAATAGCAGTTTTAGCAGTTTCATTTTTAGAATTTTTTACAACATCTTGTTCAAATATAAAAATCTTAAAATTAAACAATCTATCAATATGTTCTTGTTTATCACTCAATAAAAAGTCAAACAATAATTTAAAAAAATCAGGATCAACATTTTCCATTATCTGCTTAATTAAACCTTCTTTTTTTGCAATCTCTTTTACTTTTTGTACAAAGATTTTTCTTTCTTCTTTTTTCTTTTCGTAAGTATTTTCGTGTAGTTGGTCCAAAGATACAAGTCCATTCAATTCAATAAAATTAGGATGATTTTCATCCAATGGTACTATTATAGGTATAACCTTTGTTCCATCTTCACTTGTTGTTAATACTTCTATATTTTCTCTTGCTTCATCTATAAAATAAGCAGAAATTATATTATCTTTAGTTATCATTTAATTTACCATCCTATTCTTTTTTATATATTTCATTAATTCGTGTTGAGGTTCCCAACCGTGAGTAGTTAATGTTTCTATATCAGCTTTATTATCCAATCTTTCGTTGTCACCACCAATTCGTTCTTCGGCAGTAATTCCAAAATGACTAATAATATCTGTTAACTTATGTGTAGTGCCTGTACCTATATCTATTACACCTGTAGCATTTGGGAAACCTGGGATGTTATTATGTGTCAATAAAGAATAAATCGCTGAACAAATATCCTCTACATGTATAAAATCTCTACTATGATTCGTATTAATATATGGCACATCATTCCTCAATATTCTTGGTATTAACATTATCTCTCTAGCTCTAGGTCCATAAACAGTTGTAAAGCGCATACCTAAACTTCCAGCTGGTGCAATTTGTTCCATAGAATATTTACTCATAGCATAAGGATTCATCCACGGTTCCTTCGCTGTACTTGAACTAGCATACAAAATTCTCTTATCTTTGTATCTATCAAATATTCTTTGACTTACTATTACATTTTGTTTCCAATATTCTGTTGGATTGTCTAAAGATTGTCTTACGCCGGAAAGGGCTGCTAAATGAATAACTACATCTGCATTGGGTAAATCGCAAGTCAACAAATCTTGACCTGACTTTCTATCAATACAAATTATATTATATCTGTCTTTTAAATATTGGTGTAGATTAAAACCTATAAATCCACTTGCACCTGTTAATAATATATCCATACTTTATCATTATCCTAACTTTTATGTATTCTTAAATAATATGTAGCCGCTGTTGATGTTGAACCATCAGGAAATTCTTGTGCTCTATAATCATTTCCACCTACTTGTCTTGTTTGGTAATTTCCACTACCAGTTAATATTGTATTTGCAATACCAGAACCTCTAGCATTACCTGAACCACTTGTACCCATGTTATACGATATTCTATAACCACCGGCATTAACTGCTACATCTTTAATCCATTCTCTTACTAAACTTTCAAAAGTACCAGAGTTAAATTCTTGTAAATTATTTGCACCAGTAATAAACATTGGTTTTGTATAAGAAGCATTACTACCATTTATTCTATGTAAATAATAACTTGTAAGTGTTTGAGGATTATCCAATGCGTGGTCACCAATAGTAGTATCTGAATATGCTGAAGTGTCTGCTCTTGTATCCATAAAAATGGGTGTTGAACTTATTAGAGTAGCGCCTGATAAAGATGTTGCTGTATGTATTGTATATGTACCACCTTGTTGCGTTCCTGTTGAAGCAGTAGTCATTAAATTAATAGCAGGATATAAAAATGTATCCTTTATATCTGTTAAACTCATTGCTTGAATATGTCCAGTTGATGTTCTATAAACAGGCCAAGTTTTACCTGTATCGGTAACTTTTGAATTGCCTGTAGTTGTACTATTAATTTTATCGTAAGTCACAGTAACCATTTGAGGTTCCTGTGTTGTTGATTCTGGAGGAAAAGATGAAGCATGTGTTGAAAAATCACCTGCTTGCATTCTTGTATCATTAATGGAAGCTAAACTTCCACCTGAACTTACTACATTTAAAACTACGGATGGATTTGTTGAATATTGATAAATTACTTGGTCAACTATTTGGTCAACCAAACCGGAAGTCATTTCTTTCAAATTGCCACTAGAAAGATGTAATGGGGCTCTTACTGCCATAATCTAATCTCCTATGTAGCACTACCAACAATCGTCTTTTGCGCTACCCCCGCCGAGTTGTATATGATTAATGTTACCGGAGTTGAAAATATTGATGAGGTTGCATAACTAGTAGTACCTGTTAATGCTACGGTGCCTGTTGAATTTGGAAAAGTAATTGTATTAGCTTGAGTAGGTTCTGTAACCATTAAAGTAGTATTGAAAGCATTGGTTACCAAACCTTCCATTTGAATTGAATTATGGATGATATTAGGTTTACCCTCTACTACAAACTCTTTATCAGGTCTTGTTGATGTTATATAACCATAATCAGAAGCAGACCAAATTCTTAAACCATTTACATTAAAGTCTGTAGCTTCTAAAGAATCAGCTATTTTAACTGCCGTAGAATCTGTAGAACTAATTGTATTACCTGATATTTGAATTGTTCCTAATGTATGAGTTGAACCTGTACCTGAAATAGTTGCAGCCGATAAATTAGGTGTTGATAATGCATTAGCAGTTAAGGTACCAGTTGTTTCTAAAGTTGAAGATTGTATATGTCCAGATGTTGTTAAATTATCATCACCAAAAGAAATATAACCATTTGAATCTGTAATAGAACCTGAAACTAATGTTAAAGTAGTACCAATTACACTTGATACTGAAGCAACTTCCTGTGTAACCGTTAAATTATTTCCTATGGTTACATTATCCGGCATTCCAATTGTTAAAGTATCTATAGCAGATACAACAGCTGTAATTTCATTTGAAGTACCTAATACTTTTAAATGGTCTCCACCACCTATAATTTGTGTTGTTGATGTTGAGTCTTCAACTGTCCAACCAGCAGTAGATGTAGCAATACTAATCGTTTCGTTCATAGCGTCAACTAAATTAGTTGCAGCTATGGAACCTGATAGATTTGCTATATCACCAAAATCATCAAGACACATTTCGTTAAATGTGGTTCTAAATGTTTCTAGTGTATCTGTTAATGCTATAAATTTTACTGCCATTTTACTTTACTATTTCCTTAATTAAATCTTTAATTTCTCTTAACTCTTTCTTTAGATTATTTATTTCTTTAACTGCATATCTTATTTCATCACCTTGTTCTTGTCTTGCTCTAACTCTACTCATATATATTGTATATTCTGATTTACTAGTATTAACAATAGCATTTGACCTTGTATCTCTTACTAAATCAGAATGTCCTTGTACTTTTAATATACTCATTATGCCGCCAATGCAATTGCCCTAAAATCTTTTAGTCGTGGTGGATAAGCAGAATTTGTTCCGTTAAATACCACTTTAATTTGTAATGATGTAAACTCTTGTAAATCGCTTACACTAAATTTGTAATCTTTGAAGTCAATATCTAATACTTTATCACCTTGTGATGGATCAACATTTGTATCTGGAGAACCATCTATATTAAATGGTGTATATTCAATATCTTGGATTCTTCTTGTTTCTTCACCACCAGATAAACGGTAATACATCTTAATAGAAGAAGAAGACCGTACACTAGCAGCAACTCTAATTTCAATTGCTTTTGATGGATTTTCAAACGAAATTGATTTTGTTAAATAAACACCTTCAGAAGAACCACCTTCTGTAGCAGTATCATCTTCATAATCTACTGTATTGGATAATTTAACAACTATTTTTGAACCAGCTGCTGGAGCACTTGTTAATGTTAAAGTTGTTCCTACACTTGTAAAGTCATCTACTGGCGACAATTTTTTACCTGATTTTTTAACAGATAATAAGTGTACACTTGAAGGTGTACTTGACATTGTAAACGCAACTGTAGAACCATCTCCTGTAAATGTATCAGTTGATGATACAACAGGTTTATTTAATCTATTTGCTATTGCAAAAGCATTAACTCTTTGTAAATCAACAACTGGAGAAACATTAGCATTTGAAGTTGACATTGTTAAATCTATGAACATTGATTTAGAACCTGCCATTTCATTTGTTTCATTAATTTCACTTGCAACCATTTTAGGTACTGTATAGTAAAGGTTATCACCCAATACAACATTTTTAGCTGATGCTGTACCTTCTAAAGCAAATGGTGATTCACTACCGTGTACAGATTTACCTGTAGTTGTTCTTAATGTTGATGTTATACTTGTTTGTGGATGAATTACATTACCTACTTGTAATTGTAAAACATCAAATAATCTATTTTGTGTTGCTGTTACCGAAGCACCTCCAACATCGCCGGTTGCTGTTGCTGTGCCTGCTGTCGTAATATCATAACTATCTAAAGTCATATTTGAAATTGCTGTATATGTTCCATTAATATCGGAGTGAGCAATACCATTAAGTGTACCAGCAGGTATTCCTGCAATAGTCACATTATCATTTAGAGCATGCATTCCATGATTTTTATGGAAAACTCTAACTATACCAGAACCATTAAATGTTCTAATTGGATTACTTTTTAAACTCTTAACAGGTAAAGTATCATTTGCTAAAGTTAAAACACCACTTGTACTAGTATCAAATACTGCTTTCTTCATATTAAACTTCATATCTTCCATTTGTTCAGATACCCATGTTCTATTATTAGCAGATTTAAATAATACACCAATACTTGGTTGTGCTGATACTGTTCTATTTGAACCAATTACATTTTCACCTAATCTTGATACATACGCTTGATATTCAGTTGAATCAGAATACAATACAAAACAATACTCTACACCTTCTTGTAAATAAACTGGTGAATCAAAAGTAAATGTTGTCGCTGATGTTGCGTCTGTACTTGTATTTACTGAACTAGGATTTAACCATTTTCTTCCAAAAGGTAAAACTTTTACAGATGGATAACCATTACTCATTGTTCTAATTTCTGCCTTAACAGGAATTGTATCCGATTTTGTAGCAAAGAAAGCGTCTAAACTTGTAATGAAAACACCATCTTCCACATCAACTACAAATGATTGGGCTAATGGGTCAGGATTTGGATCATCATTACCACCACCTTGATCTTGTTGAGGTGGTTGTCTAGTTGCAATAACTCTACTTGCGCTTCTAGTTATTGTTCTATCACCTGTAGTAGATGTTCTTTGTGTAAGTGCCTCTCTACTTGAAATAATTGCTTCTTGCGTTGTTTCTTGTAAACCTTTTGCGCTATAATCTCCTTCAGCTGAAGTTTGTACATCTGAAGCATTCGGACTATTAGTAGATGAACTTGTTAATCTGAAAACTCTTTTACCTGTTCGCCATCTTGGATTTGCTGTGTTAGTAGGATCTGGTATTAAAAAAGTACCGGTTACAAAACCATTTGTATCTGTTACCACATTACCACCTAATGAACCACTATCTGGTGTCACAAAAGAACTAACATCAATATTATCAAAGAAAGGATAAACTCTAGTATTTGGTCTCATACCAAAAGCAGAAAAAGATACTGTTCTACTTCTAATAAAAGGTACAAAATTTACAGAAATAACTCTTGAACCTAAACTTTGTCTAACTGATTGTGGAACCATTGCTGTTCTAATTCCACTTCTTGTTTGTACTACATCTGTATTAGTTGTTTCTACTAAACTATTACCTTGCCAATTTGCTGAACTTCTAGGATTTCCTGACCACTGGTCTTGCCATTCGTTCCATTCTGTTCCAACTGGAATTTCTGAAATAGTTGTATTATCTAAACCAGCTTCAACTGCCAAATTATCAAAAGTACCATTTACATTGGCAACAATTTCTGGCGCTACTGTTGTTTCTTTCCATTCATCAACCGATGGATTTAATTCTACATCACCTATCCAATCAAATATTAAAAATGGATTTAAATTTTCTGTTTTAGTTGCATAAGGTTGGTCAAGAAAAATTGTTTCAGTATATGGTAATGTAATTATATCTCCTGTTTTTTGATAATTAGCTTCTGTTCTATCAGCAGCTGATATAGTAGTACCATCTTGGTCAATTTCTGCTAGTGCTACGGCATCCTCATTAAATAGTGTTCGTGCCTCACCTCTACCCCTATCAATAGAAAGTTTGTAATCATTATTTCCTACATCACCCACATTATGACCTGAAAAATTATCAACAACAAAACCATTTTTAAATCTATCAAGACCACTTGAATCTTGTATTTGTAAACCTTGTGCGTCTGCTTCTAATAAAGATAATTGAGTATAGTATTCAATATTTTTTATTCTATTTTCTAAAGCACCAATATCTCTCATTGTGTATCGTCTATTATCTTCAGCGTTAACTTTAACATCTTCCGTTTTTAATGTATAAGACGGAATTTCTAAAGTTGCTAATAACATATGACCATCCATATCGCCTGGCGATAATGGATTTAAATCTGAAGCACCTGATACAATTCTTAAATTACCTTCTCTTGTTAAAAATAATTTATCAATTCTGTTTAAATAAAATTCTAAATCACCTGTAATATCAGAACCAAATTTTGGAACATCAATAGTGGAAGCACCTGTTCCATCATAAGACCTGTCATTTGTACCACTATCAATTGTACTTGCGTCATCTACTCTTGGTCTAAAATCTAAACAATCTCTTAATTCAAAATTTTCTCCAGAAGTATCAGAAGTATAAGTTGGAATATCTTCATAGTTAACAATACCTGAATAACTATCTACATCAAAGTAATCTCCAGAACCGTGAGAGAAATAATCAAAATCAATTAATAATTGACCAGTTGGTCTAACTGAACCTGGTTTTAATTTAATTCTTCCAATGTCATAGAAGTTATCTCTCATTCCTGAATCTAAATCAAATCTATCGGTAACATTTGTATCACCCGAAGTTGCAGCTGCACCAAAACCACCTGACATATAAACATTGTTTAGTTTGTAAATATCAGCCTTGCCTAAAGGTATTACTCCGCTTTCTATAATTGATTGAGAAGAAACGGAACTTGTTGTACCTTCATTTAATGTTTTTGTTTTAGAACCAGCAACTGAACGACCAACAGTTGTTAAAATTTTTATTTTATGACCTGCAAAGTTAGCACCAAAATCAAAGTTTAAAGTTTTACCTGTAGGTGAACCACTTAAATTAAATATAGCGTCACCTTCATGGTTAGTGCCATTTAAATTTAATGTATCACCAATTGCACCAGTTGTACCAGCACCTGTTGTCATTATTGAAACTGAAAAATCACTATTAGCTAATGAACCAAAAACTTCATTTGTTCCCGCTGAAATAGTTGCGTCACCATTTGAAGATAAAGTGGATGTAAAGTGTCTTCTTACATTAAAGTTTGTATCTGTTTGACCAGAGTTTGTATCAGTTTTTAATGTTTTAACTGTAGTATAAGGTAATTTAAATAATAAACTATTATTCTCTGGATTTGTTAATTTTGCTCTTCGTCTTGTTACCAAAGAAGCAGTAGATACATCACTACCACCAACATTAGCACTTAAAGTAGCTTGTGTTTGTGATACAATATTTTTAACTAAAGCGGTTACATTTGAACCTGCGTCATTTGTCCATAAAATTGATTCACCAATTTTTAATTCACTTGTAAAGTTTGTACCTTTACCTAAAAGATTATTTGAAGAATTTGCAATTGAAATATTACCTGTTAATGTTTCATTTGTTGCATAAGCAGTTTGCAATTCAGTATCAGCAGTATATGTTGGTGAACCTGCCATACCAATTTGTTTAACAGCAGAAATATCTCTTGTACTAACACCTTTTAAACCTATTGTATCTGGTTGTATTACAGCTGAATTACTTGAAGTTTGTCCAGTAATAGTTTCATTTATTGCAAAAGTACCTTTAACATTTGATACTGCTACAACACTATGTTTTGCTGTTCCACCTGTACCTGGAATTGTACAGTTAACAGGTGTCACTCCATCTGGATGATATAATTCCCAATCTGCTCCTGATGAATTTCTAACTGTAAATGTTCCACTTGTAATTACATTTGAATCAACTGCCCAACCACTTCCAACACCTTCAACTTTAATTTGTTGACCATCTACTAAATTATGTGATCCTGCAGTTTGACATATAGCAGGACTTGCAGCTGTTATATTATTAATTGTAACCGTAGTAGCTGCTGATACTGATTGAACTACACCAGTTGCACCTGAACTTGAACCAGAAACTATTTCTCCTGTAGTAAATGTAGTTGCACCAATTGTATTAAGGTGTGTAAACATTTCAACATCAAATATATAATGTTTCCATGTATTTGTTTGTGTAAAAATATCGGCACTTTCTGTACCGGTTACATATTCAAAACCTCTTGATTTAGCACGACCAATTTGTGGCACAGTTGTGCCTGCTGTATTTTGTTCTACTCCTCTAACACTTGTAGCTGTATCATAAAGATTAATTGTTTTAAATGCTTCTACATCACCTGAAACAAATCCCACATCAGGAGTACCATAAACATTGGTAACATTAAAATAATTATCTAAAGTAAATCTTGTTTTATTATTATTAGCTGTATCAAATTCTCTTGATTTATCTACTTGAACAAAACTTGTTCCAATTCTTTCTGATTCATAACCTTTAACATATGATTTAAATGTTGATATACCAATTGCTAATTTAGTTGCGTCACCGCCTTCAACAGCTGTATATATTCCTCTATTTGTTCCAGAAATTAAATGTTCTCTTACATCAAAATCAGGATTACTTAAAACATAATCACCTGATTCGTCATGCGTTCTTCTTGCTAATGTATCTTCTAGTACAGCATATTCTGTACTTCTGACCATAGTTTTAATTTTACCAAGTTCAACTCTACTAATTTCAAAAAAATTATTATCGTCTGTAGAAGCTAAAGTTTTCTTAGCTAATGCAAGTGATATTTTAAATCTATGAGCACCTGGAGCATTAACATTTGAAGTACCAGCTGCATTATCATTTAAAGTTTGGTCGCCTGTAGAAGTTTCAAAAGATTCTGTAACCGATAAACCTATTCTATATGAAGGTGTGTTTGTATATTTGTCTAATACTAAAGTTGAACTATCAACTTGTACCATAAATCCATTAATGTAATAAACACCTGTCTGAACAGCAGCTGCTGAACCTGTATGTGTTGAAGCCACAACAGCAGTTGGAGTACCATCAGCATCCGAAGTAATTGTTTCAGTTGCTGTAAAAACTACATCTGTATTGTTTGTACCTGTCTTTTCATATTTTACATATAAAGTATCGGGGTCAGTACCATCTGTATCTGCAACACCAACAACTTTTGCAATAACACCGGAAGTTCCACCTGTTATAGTTGTTCCATTAAATATTGCAAGTGTAGTAGAACTTTTTGAAGTTAACTTAATTGATGTATAATCTGTATCAATAGAAACTTGACCAGGAATAACCATAGCACCTTGCTTGAAAAGGTGGTCGCCAACTCTTTCAATTTGGTTTTGAAGTATAGTTTGTGATTGTGTTAACTCTCTCGCCTGAACAGCAAAAGAAGGTCTAAAAAGAACTCTATGGAACTTTTTACTTTCGCTAAAATCATCATAATAGGGTGAGAGGTTAAAATCTGTTGGACTTGGCATTTATTCCTCCCTAAAATTCTATAATCAGTTTGATATTCTCGGTTTGGTCAGCAGCTCTTATGATTGGCGCTCTGTTTTCAATATAAAGAACATCTCCTGAATCATGTTGTATTTCTGAAGCAGAATATCCACTAACAAATACTACATTATTAATTGTTGAAGATGAGGTTGTTGGAGTGCCTGTTGCACCTCCAGCACCTGTTATAACATTTGTGCCGCTAAAAGCTGTTTGATTACCGTTGCTATCTACTCCCTCGTCATTGTGTCTTGTTTGTATGTAATATAAAATACTGTTTCCTGAATCCCACTCTACAACTTTTCCAACTGCACCTGTACTTGCTTGTGTAATTTTTTCATCAACTACAAACGAACCTGAAATTCCTGTAAGATTAACTCCTTTAGTTGCTCTCATTGTTACCGAAGTAGCAGCTGCACTAGCATTATCTAATGGATCTCTTATAAGCATAACTCTTCTAAAATCATTTGCTGCGGTTACATCACCTGAATTAGATGATTCTGTTCCTTCTAAACTAACATTCATCATTACAAAAAATCCACCTAATTCTTCTACTGCATTAAATCCGTGTCCGCCTTTTGGTTCCATCATTACATCTAATTCTGCACCTGCTAAACCACCTGCACCTTTAGCAACTATTTGAGCATTACTTACTGTTGCAAAAGTATAAGCTGTTCCTGGAGTTGTCACGGAAACTGCTGTGACTGCACCACCTGAAACGGTAACTGTACATTTTCCACTTAAACCATCTCCACGAATATCAATATCAGCATATGTTCCATCACCACCACCTGAACCTGGAGTTTTAATTTTAACCATATTGATTGCACCATCAACAGCAGCTGAACTAACAGTTGAGTCTGTTTCAACTGCCATAAAATCTGTAGATAAAAAGTTTGCTTGTTGTGAAGCAGATAAAGTGTACATAAATTTCCACTTGTATCCGTCAGCAGTTGCTAATATTGTTGTTGATGTTCCAGTAGGTTCTACTGTTGATTGAGCATTACTATTATTATCTAAACATTTATAGACATTTCTAGCTGCTGATAAAACATAATAAGTTGCGTCATTTAAATTAGTAGCACCTGAATTAGCAGCTTGAACTATAGTCGTTCCAGTTTTATAATCTCCATAATCGTGTCTATAATCATCATAAACTGTACCAGTTATCCAATTTCTTCTAGGTATACAAAAAGCAACTTCAGCATGTGTAATTCTTTTTACTGCTAACATATCGTCATAAGGATTAAACTGACTATTGTTATTATCAGCAGGAGTCAAAGGTGTTGTATCTGTACCTTCGTTATCTGTTCTTGTATCTGCTCTTACTGCTGTTGTGAATGGTTGTGGTCTACCAATACCTAGATAATACACATTTCCAGAGGCTTCACTAAACGATTCCGAGAATTGTTCGGAATTATGTATTCTAAACTTTGATGTTATAATTGCTGGCATATCTTTATTTTTTATCCTTTACTATATTTATACAAGTTAACCTAGATATCTTAACACAATCTTAGCTGAATTAGCCGGAGCAGCAGTAAATGTTAATACTGTTCCTGCAATTGTATAATCTGTTGTTGGTATCTTGCATAAACCATCTACGAAAACTAAAATATTGTGTACTGTTCTATCTGCTTGGACAGTAAAATTTACTGTAGAACCATCACCTGTATTTGTGCTATCAGTAGTACAAATAGGTTGGTCTTTAAATTTACCACTTGAATCCCAAACTAAAATATCTCCTGTGACTATACCTGTTATATCAACATTAGACAGTTTTCCTACTGAATCATTTTCAGATAATAGTCTTACATATCCACCACTAGTTGCATAATAAGGTATTTCATCACCTGCTGTCATAGCAAATAACCCTGGATAAGTAGTGGCTGCTGGTAATAAACCATACGAAGGAAAATCAAATCTTATTTTATTTCCTGATGATGTCCAATCAGCAGTTTTATTTGTTAATGTTTCAGTACCAGCAAGTGTCACAAAAGTTCCATCTGACAAAGCAGTATTAAATTCTGCTGTTGTTCCTGTAATAGTATTAGTTGCTAAAGCAATTGTTTTATTTGTTAATGCTTTTGTTGTTGATGTTCCATAAGTATCAAAATCCGATACCAATGCTTGTTTCATTGTATCGCCATCACTTATAACCACACCATCCGTTCCTGCTAAAGTTACCGTTGCTTGAACAGTTGCACTACCATCCATTATATTTAATTCTGTTGCTGTTGATGACACAGCAACATTTTCATTTATTTTTGGACTTGTTAATGTTTTATTTGTTAATGTATCTGTTGAAGTTTCGGTTACAATTGCACCATCTGTTTCAAAAGTTATTTTATTACCTGAAACAGAAGTATTGATACCTGACCCACCAGTAAATTCAATTGTTCCACCTAAATCTATTGCTTGTGCTGATGAATCATCTCCTACAATTGATACTGTTGAATTTGCTAATTTTGAATTTGCGATAGTGTCTAAAGCACTATTTGGAATATTTGTTAAAGTATTTGAAGCACCACTTATAGTTTTACTTACCATGGTTGCTGTATTACTTGTTGAAAGAAGAACTGATAAATCAGGTGTGATTGTTAAATCATTTCCTTGCAATACTGAATTAATACCAGTACCACCAGCAATTCTAAAGACATCACCTTTAGCCTGTAAAGATAATTCTGTAGATGTAGTATCTTGTATTTTTATAGTAGGATTAAGGTTTGTACCATCACCTAAAGCAGTATATATTTCATCTAAGCTTAAATTTACTTTATTAGCACCTGCACGGAGATTATCACCTGTTCCGTCGTTAGCTGATGTTCCTCTATTGATAAGTTGTTTTGCCATATTTGTCTATCTCTTTATACTATTTATAAGAATTTTTAAGGTGTTGTGTCATCAAAAGTTACCTGGTCTGTATCAAATTTAACCAATGTATTACTAAACAATTCAGCACTCAATGCGACTTCTGTAGGTATTGCAAAATTCATTTTCATTTGTTGACCATGTTCATTTGAAGTCAGTAAAAATATAGCACCCTTTTCATCTAAAGTTGTTCCAGTACCAAAAACTCTCAATTTATTTAATTCTCCAAATGTAATTCCTGAAGCCGTGCTATGTGTACCGTAAACTGTATTTGCCCATTTATTGAGATTTCCATATCTTGGTCCTGCGTATGCGTGGCTTCGTTTTACTTTACTTGGTAAACCTGTTTCATCAAATATTTGTACTCTTTTTCTTGAAGTAAGTTTAAAATTTATACCAGGTCTTATTAAGGTTACATCTCTTTTTTTCTCACCTAAATGTTCGTGAGTTAATGGGTCTAAATCAATTGTTCCTGATTCTAAAGGATTTAATCTTTGGTCTGTTCCATCATCAACTGTTCCTAATCTTCTACCGAATATAGTAGAGAATAGAGTATTGATAATTCCAAAGAATGGAACTTTCGTCACTCCAGATACTATACCTTTAACTGGTCCAGCTGCTGAAGCATCCAATCTTGTTTCTAAATTAACCTGTCCTGTAAAATAAAAACCTGCAACATGCATTGTTTTTTTAAATGCGTCCCTCCAATCACCAATTGACCGAGAAACTTTTAACACATAAGAAAAATCTTGATAATATAAACTATCTTGTACTCTCATTGTATTTTCAGATAATTTTCCTCTTTCACTAATAAATCTACCATCTGTATCAACTACAGAATTAATACTAACACTTGCTGTTGATAAATCAATTTTTTTAACCGTAGCTGTTCCACTTGTGTTTGATGTTAATGTTTCATCAACAGCAATTGTACCTACTACATCTTTTAATTTTAATAAACCTCTTGTAATGTCTATAGTGACAATTTCAGCAGTTGCTCCACCTGAACTTGTTATTGTTCCTTCAGGTATAAAAGTTCCTGAAATTTCGGCAACAATACAATTGTTAAAAAATTTTAAACTAGGTGGAGTTGGAGCATTTTCGTATGCTTTTCCTAACTCTACTGTTTTTAATTTTGTAATTTTACCAACATCTGTACCATATGCAAAAACACTTCCAGCTGTACCTGTACTTGTTGTTATATCAACCGTAGGTAATGAAGAATATCCTGACCCAGGACTTGTTAAAAAGAAATTTGTTATTTCATTTGTACCTGTTCCAGAATCTTGCATAAGAACTCTACCATCATATCGGTCACCTCTAGTTGTTTCATCTTCCATAATAATTCTATCACCATTGCCCATATCTGTAGTACCAGCATCGCCAGAAAAACCTCCATTTACAACTGAAACAAAACCAACAGCGTTAGTACCACCTGTGTTTGTATTTGTAAATACTAATGGATCACCAACTTCATAACCTGAACCAGCATTATCAATTACAATATCTGTAATTCCTCCAGTACCAACTTCTTCTATTTGAAATAATGCACCTACTCCACCACCTGTTATTGAAATTGTATCTGAAGTTGAATTTAAAGTACCATCGTTTGTAATTGTTTTTGTTCCAGGTATACCTGTTATTATTGCTTTAATAAAATATTCATCTGTATCAGTTTTTGTTCCTTGGATTGTTTCACCAATATCAAAAGTTCCTTGCATAGAATCAAGATTTAAAATTAATTCTGCAACTTCATCAGCACCAATTTGAAATGTAGTTGTATTCTCTACAATAGCAGTTGCCCCAGAAGTTTGTCCTGTAATTGTTCTACCAACATAACCAGCAGGAGAACCTACAGAAGAAATTACTCTTAAAACTTTTAATGTATCAAATTGTCCATCTGAAGCTTTTAATAATTGTTCTCTAGGGTATAATGTTTCAGAATTTTCACCAAATAAAATTCTAAAAAATATTTCATGTCCCTTTACTGTACCTTTTCGTCTGTATAAAGTTTTAATATTTTTAATTAATTTTCTTTTATCAACACCTGCATTTAATGTTTCTGGTAATGTTATTAAAAATTCATCTCTCATTTGTGTTAAGAAATGAGCAATAGCTTTATCGGGGTCCCTAAAATTAACTAACTCGGAAATATTTTGAACTGGATTTGGTCTGTAATTATTAATTGTTGCAAAAGCATTTGAATCATTACCAACAACAATTTCATTTTCTTCAAATTTATCTTGTGATGAAATTATTAATCTACCATTTTTTAAATCTTCCGTTAATACAACTGCCGTTGCACCAGAAGATTGTCCTATAATTGTTTCACCTCTAGTAAATTTTCCATAAGTGGATTCCTCTAAAATAATTTTATCACCAGCGTCTAGTGATGTTCTTGATGTATCTATTCTTGATGAGTTTAAAATAATATTAGTTGTTTGTCCTGTTTCAGATTCAATTTTAATTCCATCGGTTGATAGAATTGATGTGACTTTTAATTCTGCTGATTCTAATAATTGATAATAGACTTTTAAAAATTCGGCAAATTTGGGGTGTTCAGCAACTACAAACTCGGGTAGTTGACTATGTAATATCGTTGAAATTTTATCATTAAATTTTGCCATTGTTCATTAATAACTTGATGTTGTTGTATAACCCACTCCTGCTTCAGAAGAACCTCCGACAAAAGTATCTGCTATAACCGTAAATGTAGAATTAGCAATATCTAATTCCACAATTTGGTCTCTTACAGGTACAACATCATTTGAACTTGGAACTACCGTTAATTCAATTTTAGATGAAGATACTCCTCTAATATTTGATACAGAAGCAATGTTTAAAGAATTTAATGTAATTGCTCCTGTTGTATAATCAATTGTACCTTGCGTATTATTGCCATAAGTTTTTACACCACTAACAAGTTTATATCTCCTTACATTACCTTGACCATCATCATCTAAAAAATGTTCGTTAACTAAATCACCTTCAATTTTAAATCCTGTTGAAGTTAATATCCCACCTGAAGATTCCAAGTGTTTAGAATGTGGATGATATAATCCATTTCTAAAATAGATATTATATTTTGTAGATGAAGCTAATGTTGGTAAAAAATCTTTTCTAATTTTTATTGTAGTTATATTTGACAATATACTTGTATCTGTATTATCAATTATACCTGCTAATTTTGAATGTCTGAATATTGCGTCAAACTTTTGTAGTGTATCTGTATTATATAAGGTTACACTATCTATAACATCTGATTTTATAGTAGCAGAAGTTTTACCTGTTGCTTTAGAATCATACTTAATTGTAGATGTTAATAATATGGAAGTTATTTCAGGTTCCACAATTGTTGGTTTAACTGAAGCAACATTATAAGGTTTTAATGATGTTATAATATCCGCTTTTGTTGTTTCTGTTAAAGTTGAACCTGAAGCAGCCTTAATAGCAATCTTAACAACACCATATTGTGGTATTTCATCTTCTTCTCCACCCCAAGCACTTACTGATAATGCATTTGGATAAATTGATTGGACTTTAGTTTCATAATCAGTTGCCGTAACCGCTCTATCTTGAGCAGCAAATTGTAATGGTGCATTAAATCTAATTGACTCTTTTGTTTCTCCCTCAGCGCCGCCTTGTGAAATTGCATTAGTTGTTATAGCAACATTTGTAAATCCACCAATATTTCCTGATAAACTAAAAACACTAGCACCATTTGATTCTGTTTTATTCGTAACCACATATTCCATTATTACAATATTACCATCTGATAATTTTTTACCACTTATACCATCACCAAAATAAACTTCAAATTTATTATCTTCAATTTCTTGTATGAAATAAACTTTAGATGTTGAACTAATATCATTATAACCACCTGCTAATGAATAAGTTGTTTGTGTTGAGTCTGAAGCACTAGTTTGTACTTTTATTCTTAAAGTTGAAGTATCTGCATTAGAACTTGGTATGACAAATCTTTGGTCAATGTCTGTACTATCAGCCGTATATTTAAAAGTTATTAAAGAACCTTCGTAAATTGAAATATTTTCAAATTGATAAACACCATCAACAGGTGTAATTGTTGTATCTTCATTGGTTACATATTCATAGGATAAATTATCTACCGTTGATGTAAAAACGGTACCTTTGTTCATAGTAACCGAAGTACCTGTTGCATTATTTAATTTAATTGTTATGTCTGCTCTTGGTGCTCTTGAAGATGTTGGAGTATATCCAATCATCTTTGCTAATGAAACAATATTTTTTCTTATATCAGCACTATCAAGATACAATTCATTTGTTGCCATATTGGCAAGATAAGCCATATAGTGAGTATTGTAAGATAGCACATCTAATAATATTGAAAGTCCTGAACCTTCAAAATCATAGTCTTGAAATTGTGTTTGACTTTGTAAAAATGTTTTTAAATTGTTTTTGATTTGGTCAAAATCTAATTCTGATACTGATATTTTATTACTAGACATCTTATCTTAATCTTTCTAAAAATGTTGTGACTTGTTGAGGACCTGGCATACCTACTATATAAAAGTATAGGTCAACCACCAATCTATTTCTATCGGGGTCATCATCAAGAGCTACTTTTTGTAATGATACTCTAGGTTCAAAATTATCAATTACTTCTTTAATTTTATCTCTTATGAAAACACCAACCATTGGTGTATAGTTTTCAAATAATAATTCTCTAATACCACAACCTAATTCTGGTCTAAAAGGCCTTTCGTAAAAATTCGTTTGTATAAGATTTTTAACAGCTCTCTTAATAGCTATCACATCTTCTACTACATTAACATCATTGGTAATAGGATTTCTGCCAAAGTCAAGGTCTATATCCTTGAACTTTCTTGAACTTCTGCTAGTCTTATTTACCGATTGAGCGTCATATATTGCCATAACGGTAATATTTATAAAGGATTATGAGCCGTTTGCGTAAACAGTTGCTGAACCTGTAATCAAATTTCCAGCATCCGTACTATCAGTTATTCTTGCTACTTTCAAACCATGACAATATACATCTGGCGAACCAGCATTAACATTTGCGACATGGTTTGGACAAGGTGGTATTGGAGGTGCTGGGTGTGATACTGTTTTATCGCTAACTCTTGCAATTAATTTGCCAGTAGCGTAAACTTGACTTTGTGTGGGTGTGTCCAAAGTAGTAGTACCGACACAAGCATGACCTGTTGTAGTTGTATCGGTTTCTCTACTAATCTTTGGCATTATACTATGCTAATATCCAAATAGCTACCAATAATATAAGAACATAAACTGGTACTTTTGTTTCAGTTAACCATTTTTTTGCGTCTTTTAAGTATTCTATCATTTGATTTCTACCTTTCCGCCGGCTGTTTCTATTTCAGCTTTAATTTTTTCTGCTTCGGACTTCTCAATATCTGATTTAATCTCACTAGGTTTCTCTATACAACCTTCAACAAAGTTTTTTGATTCTAATAAACCCATATCTTTGAATCCTCTTACTACTTTGATAACAGAAATCTTTTTATCACTATCAAATCCTGTTAATATTACATCAACAGTATTACTTTCTTCATTTTCTTCAGCAACAGGTTTAGGTTTTGATAGCAAATCATCTAAATTAAGATTCCAAGCTTTTTCCAATTTCTTGGATAGTTCACCTGCTTCTATTACCGTTAATTTTCCTAATTGTTCTACTAAATTATCAATATTACTCATTATTTCCTTTCGTACATTTTTCACATCTACAATATTTGCAAACTTCCCATTCGTATGTTTCTCCTGTTAATCCATCTTCAGCATTTTCACTTAAAATTTCTCCACAATGACTTGTACGACCACAATTATTGCAATATGACATTATTTACCTATCTTTTTTTGACGACCTAACGGCAATTTTTGCAATTTAGTCATTTCTTTGCCTCTTTTACTAATCCATTCAACAAAAACCAACTTTTCCTTAACTTTATTTTGAAAAGACTTAACTGCTTTCTTAAATGAACTAGATTCTATCTCTTCAACTATAATTCCATCTTTCAAAAACTTAAATTTTCTAAATTTCGCCATTATTTTCCTCACTTTTTACTATTTATGTGAAATTTTTGTGATTAAATTGAAAATGATGTGCCACAACCGCACGAAGAAGTTGCTTTTGGATTATTAAACACAAAAGCACTCTCAAAATCGTCATAAGTATAATCCAATTCCATACCTATTACATATAATTCGTACATTTTATCAATTAACAATATTCCATCTACTAAAACATCATCTGGACCCTTTTCATTTTCAAAAGACCAATCATAATTAAAACCAGCACATCCACCACCTTTAACAGATAGTCTAACAAAGACTTTTCTGTTTTTTTGTGTTAATTCATTAAATCTTTTATGTGCGTTTGCTAATATTGTTATCATTTTTTCTTTTTTTTAAATACAATGGTATGTACCATAAAATCATAAAAACAAGACCTGCTACAACAACCCAAAAGTGTTTATCATTGTTATACCAAATCATCATACCAATAATACTTCCTATATCTACAACAATATGTATGGCAATCCACCAACCATAGGTTATCTTTTCAATAATTTTTTCTCGTAAGTTTCTTAAATAGGAGCAGTAATGCCTTGACATTGTAAAGCCATTACTCAAAGCATATATTAATAAAAACAAATAAAAATTATCCATACCAAACCAAATTATTGTGATAATATCCTAAACCGATTGCTATTAATATCATTAAGATCCAAAAATATATAAACAGTTTTAACATAATAATACTATTTATTTAATCCAGGCTATTCGTTTTCCTTCTTTTTTTCTAGTATCATGTATTTTTTTTGTTGAAGGATATTTCCATGCCCATATAGCTACGAGTGCCATAACTGCGGAAGACCACATTAGTGCATTTAAATTACCTGTTGCAATATACATTATCACTAGTGTAGATAACATAGTTATTATCATTAGATATTTTGCTTTTTGTGGGAATATTCTATATGTTCCCCAATTACGAAGAAAAGGACCAAACATTTTATGGTTCATTATCCAATCATGCATTTTCCTATTTGATTTTGCAAAACTAAAAGCAGCAATTACTAAAAAGATACTAAAGGGTATACCTGGTGTGATCACACCTATATAAGCGCAACCTAAACAGATAAACCCTAAAGTCATCCATAACAATTTCTTTATTTTATTCATTTCATTTACTAACTATTATATTTAGAACTTCCACCTTATTGAACCAATAATTTGGTTCCCATAATCCGTGTGAGCACCTGTATAGACGCTAGTTTGTTCCTTATCGTGTAGATAAAGTCCAAATTCTAATCCATCTCTTTGGTCTGCTCTCTTACGGACATTTGTATCAGTATAAACATTATAAACTAAACCGTAATAATTACCTGAATAACCTAGGTCATCATTGATTGTCCTATGAGCGGTAACATACATATTGTCATTTAAAGAATAAAGTCCTCCAATATCCCACCTATCATCTTCTGCAAGTCCAGTATCTTTATCGTCCCACATTTCAACACCCCAAACTAATGGTATGCCTAAATGATGTAAAGCACCACCAACTGCATAACCTTCCTGTACTTTGTCAACAGAATAACCTGGTGCTTCTTTTGGTGAACTAATCCTCATATAGGATAATTCTACTAAACCTAAATTGTAAGTTGCTGTAGTATAAGTAGTATCTTGTTTTCTATCATAACCTACATTTATTGCATAAGGCATTTCTCTTTTAAGTCTATGTGTATCAAACTTAAATTGATTATCCCATTTATAACCACCACACGCTAGTACCGATTTTTCATTATGATCTATTCTAAAATTAGATTGTGTGTAAATTAAAGGCGCTGATATTTTAGGTGTCTTTGCGAAACCTAATCTTTGTGCGTCTGTTTCTCCTAGGAATACTCTACATGTATCATTACCAAAACCAATTTGCTTTTCTACAAGTGTATTATTTAATGCTGTATTTAATGAATAGTGAGAATCCCATTTTGTAGAACCTCCTATCCAATAATCATTATCTAAAGTAGTTTCTATACCTACTGTTAATTCAGTTCTTGAATCCCAACTATCATCATAAGTCCGGTCGTCATAATAAGCTTCTACATTACCGTTAACGAAAAATCCGTCTGGAATATCAGGACCAATAAAGTCCTTTTGTTTCTTTTCCAAAACTTCAAGTCTTTTAATAAAATCTGTGCCTGTCAAATCATCAGCTTGTGTGGGCATACACAATTGCATAATAAAGAATAATGTAATAAGTAAATATTTCATTTTCTTTTCCAATATTATTCTCCTCACACGCCCATATGTGACTAAATATTAATGAGCGTGTGGGATTCGTTTATATCTTACATTATTATATATAAGATAAACTAAGCTATTTGTAAAAAATCTTATTATAAATCCAAAATAGATTCTAACTCTTTATTTTTGTTAAAGAGTTCATCACACTTATGACATTTATAACATTGGTTTCTACAGCTCTTTAAAAGTTTCTGTAAAGTAATTGCTTTAGGTTTGTTCCAAAAATGATTTTGTAATGATTGTTTAATACTATCAATATTGGTAATAACTGGTTTATTTTTAGGTAAAGCATGACCTTCTAACCATTTATGTACTGGTGTCAAATTATTTTCATATATCTCTTTAAAACTATCTACGACCAATGCCTGTCTTGCTGTTGTAATACTATGACTTTGAATGACCATTTCACCACCAGGTGGTACAGCGGAAGCGGCACCTTCTTTATTGAAAATTTCAAGTCCATAAATAAATTTCTTTTCTATATCATCTTGTAAGTGAGGAGGACGAGTCGTTAGTCTTCCTGAAATTTTAAATATATCACAATTCATTGCAAAGTCGTCCCAATCATTCTTATCGTGGACGGTTACATCTGTACCTAATCTTGGACTCCGGCTTGGACTAACTTCTGCAAGGTCTAGTAAATCTTCTGATTTTCTCCATTGAGAACAAGTAAAATTAACCTTACCCCAATAATTAAAATGTTTAGGTAAACCCTTTTTATTAACATCTGCGTCTTTCAATGCACCACTTTGCCAACAATCGTGTTCCATTTTAAAGGGACATTCTGGCATACAACCTTCTCGGACTAAAAGACAAGTCCTAACACCTAATCTATCCGCTTCTTTCTTAACTCTTTTTAACTCTGGTAAATTTCTATTAAAATCTCTATCCAATTGGACAGTCGTATAACCGAGTTTAACATAATCAACAAAACTTTGTGTAGCTGTAATTCTATGATTAACGGTGTTTTTCCAATTCATATCAGGAAACGCCGATTGCAATTCACCAATTCTCATTAAATGGGTATGACTAATAGTACAACTACGGACACCATCATCATAATATTTCTTAACTGCCTTAACAAAATCTTTCCAATGATCCAAAAGTTCAACTGGTCGATTCATATCATTAAAGGTTAATGAAATAGGAATACCATACTTCTCTTGTATCTTTAATAAGTTTTTATAAGCACCTTCTGAACAATCCAATCCCATGCAATTGCCATATTGTACATCATCATTTTTAAATGTTGCACCAAAGTAAATATCATATATTTCGTTTCTGTATTGTTCACTAGAATTTTCAAGACATTGTAAATAGATATTATCATCCACACAACCATCCCAATGACCTAATGAAAACTTTTTATTATAGGCGTGTTTTTCAAACATTATTAATTCCTCATTTATCCTACACTATTTATAATATTATGTCAAGGTTGACATGGGTGCTATTATGTGATATAAATATAACTTTAGAAGGTCAATATTATATGAACTGAATTGTTCCATCTAAAAATAAAATCATCATAGAATCAAGCCATCAGAGTCACTGCTTTGCTGATGTAGATTTCATAGTCTATTGTCAAAAAGCCTTATACAGCAAATCACCATACCGAATCAGAATAGTAGATTGGGAACCAGAGTATTGTATTGCTTATATTAAAACATTAAGATTACACGACCGCTGGAAACCCTTGACGATTCGCTATACACGGAGGGGTCACTATATCTATTTGTGGAATAGCAAGTATAAAAAGGGTACCAGGTATTAGTGAAATAAGAGCACGCCGATTTCACTGGCTTCCAGCCAAATATTTCTTGACTTTTCTGTCCAATGGTATAGGATGGACGCATAAATGAAAGGAAAAACAATGACAAAACTTACTACTGTTCAACAAGTATTACCATCTGATTTCATAATCAGTAAAGAATATACTGTAATTGAACCCGGCCTATCACAATTTAACCAAGACCAAACAATAACACATGAAGAGTTATTAGAGTATTTAAAAGACCAACCTTTGAATACAATAGAAGTCTTACCTATGTGTTCGTTTGATGAACCCCCTGCTGAAAAAGACTATGAACTAATGACTGCTAAAGTTAGAAATAAAATAGATAAACTTGAAACAGAAATGACCGAGTTGATTGAAGATTATAATGACAAATATGAAGATGATGAAAAAG
>Ga0187827_10001842_pt1 | contig 30056 bp, 19 predicted proteins | sample ETNtaG_39_FD_167969 | JGI IMG/M metagenome (GOLD analysis project Ga0187827, IMG submission 167969) | Marine microbial and viral communities from oxygen minimum zone, Eastern Pacific Ocean - ETNP2014_SV_150_PacBio MetaG (Illumina Assembly) | ecosystem: Environmental > Aquatic > Marine > Hypoxic...
GATGGCGTTCTCCAGGTCGTGGGCGGTCCGCAGGAAATCGATCTCGCCGGCTCTCTCGAGAGCTTTGTAGTAGTGCAGGTGAGATTGACCGATGGCATGGGCAGCAGCCTGGGTCCGCATGCCATCAGAGAGGAAGCTGGTGGGCATCTGTACCCGTGCCATGATCGTGGCCAGAACGATGCCGACGTGTCCGGCGCGCAGTTCGGGCAGGGCGACCGTGGCGATGCCCATGCCACCCGACCGCGGCGTCTTGCGCAGGGCATCGGGGTGGATCGACCTGGCACCGACGCCGTCGCGATAAACATCCTCACGTTCCCGCAGTGTCTGCACACACTGTGTCAGGTCGCGACGATGGTGGAGCGCGTTGAAGGCCAGGTCGAGGTGGCCGTCGACGATGAGAACCGGTTCGGGTGCGGCCACTTCCAGGCTACTTCCGCACGAGGTATTTCTCGACGATGTCCTGATCGACTGTGACACCGAGGCCCGGACTTTCGGGTACCTGCACATACCCTTCGTCATCGATGGCGAAGCGCTCTCTGGTCAGCTCGTGTCGCAAGGGTGAGTCGGCCATGCAGAACTCGAACATCTCGCCGTGGGGCACGGCGGCCAGCCCATGAAGAGAGGCCGCGATCGTGATGCCACTCTTGAAGCTGTGGTTGACGACCCGGGTGTGCATGCGGTGGGCGAGTCGTCCCACTTCGACCATCGTCGTGAGGCCACACCGTCCTGGATCCGGCTGCACCCAGTCGAGACGACCGTCGAGCATGAGCCTTTCAAAGTCGACGTAGCGGGATTCCGCCTCGCCGGCAGCGATCGGTACGGGGCTGGCATCACTCAGACGGGCGTATCCGGCGATATCCTCGGGATGCAGCGGCTCCTCGAGCCAGAAGATGCCAAGATCGTGAAACTGTCTGGCTCGCGTCAGTGCCGTCTTCCAGTCCCAGACCTGACCGGCATCGACGAGGATATCGACGTTGTCGCCGGCGCCGCGTCTGGCTTCGCGCACCAGCGCCACATCCTCGGACTCGCTCTGTCCCATGGGTCCCCAGCCGAACTTGATGGCGGTGAAGCCCATGTCGGCGTGTTTACGGGCCAGATCGTGCGTGGCCTGGGGTGTGTCGCCGAAGAGGATCGAGCAGTAGGCGCGGAAGCGTGTCTGGTGGGGACCGCCGAGCAACTGGTACACGGGACGGTCGCAGGCTTTGCCGTTGATGTCCCAGAGGGCGAGGTTGACGCCGGCCATGGCATGCGACCCGGCGCCGGTACGGCCGTAGTAATTGGCCGCCTGCTCCATGGCGGCCATGCAGACGTCGAGGGCCAGAGGATCACGACCGATCAGGGCATTGGCCAGACCGTTGGCGATCTGGTGTGACAGGGGCGCTTCGATCACGGCGGCAACCACCGTGGGCGCCGAGTCGACCTCACCCCAGCCCGTGATGCCGGCATCGGTGTCGATGCGGATGAGGCAGGTGTCCTGCGTGCCATCGCAGGCACCGGTTACGTTGGGCAGGCGCAGGACGTGGGCGGTGACCGCCGAGATCTTCAAAAGCTGAACACGGTCTCGATGGACATCACCTTGCGACGGTCGAGTCGGCCGTCGGCGGCACGCACGAAGAGGAATCGTGTGTCCCAGACGACGGCGACGCCGCCGGCCATCTCAAAGCCGACGTCATAGCCGTAGAAGGTATCCTCGGTGGATTCAAAGAAGCCATCCTCCGAGTCCGGTGTGCCGTCGACGTCGAGACGATTGCCGATGTTGTTCTTCTGATAGTAGGCGCTGGCGCGCTTCAGCCGGGGCACCATCGTCAGCAGCTGTGGTGACAGGTCCGCCTCTGCATGCAGCTGTCGCAGAGGCTCATCGGCGCCGACCATATGCTGGTAGTCGGCCGCGCCCCGGGCCAGACCGAACAGGTCGGTCACCAGCCGGCCATAGACGCCGTTGAGGCTCTCGCCGCGACCCAGACTGGCGTCTTTTGGCTGCGCTCTGCCCGTGGCGACATCGAGTCGGGCGCGGTCCACATCGTACAGGTTGTCGAAGTAGCCGGCTTCAAAATCGTCCTGGAAAAACCGGTACTCCAGGCGGCCGTCGAAGGGACCCACCTTGGCCCAGAGCCCCGGAGCCATTACCCCGAATCCCTCCGCCTTGCGGTTGCCGGGCGCCACTCCCTGGGAGTCGGCTGACGCCGGGCTCAGTTCATCATCGTCATCGATCATGACCGCCATCTGGCCATAGATCGTCAGGTTGAGCCTGTCGTCGTCCAGCACGTTATAGCCGGCATCGAGGCCAAGAATGCCGAAGGGGTCTGAACCCACACGATTCTTGTCGAAGGGCGTGCGCCGACGCACGTCCCGATCGACGCGGAAGGCGTCCCCCTCGAGTGCCGCGAGACCGTCGATGACATCCGGCGGCAAGCCGCTGCCGCTGTCGATGTCGATGACGCCGTCGTTGTCATCGTCGGCATCGAAGTCATCGGACACGCCGTCGCCGTCGTTGTCCAGAGCCAGGTCTTCGTCTTCCGGAAAGGCATCGACATCGTCGGGGAAACCATCGCCGTCGCGGTCGAGGAGGCCGGCGTACTGATCGAGGTCGACAACGTAGGTGAGTCCTACTTCGAGTCTCGGCATGGGCCTGTTGAAGACTCGAAGCCCCACCAGCGCCCCTCCTTCCTCCAGATCCTGGAGATTGCTGACCAGCCCTTCGACGCCGAAGCTGCCACCGCCCAGCCCTTCGAGCTGGAAACGGACCCCCGTGTTCTTGACGCCGGGGTACTGCAGCGTGTTACGGTAGCGGTCCATGATGAGCCCGTAACCGAGTGTGACCCGGTCGAGGGCGCCGACGCGGACGAAGACCGGATCGCCGGGTCTCCCATAGCGCACGTAGTATATCTTGCGCAGGAACGTATCAAAGGTCTCGGCCGCGGTGTCGAAGGACCAGCCGCGGCTCTGGAAGTCACCATCTTCACCGATAAAAAGCTCGATATCAAAGGCGACGGCGAGCTTTCCGAAGGGGATCTCGGGACGCAGGCTCAACCGGTACAGCTGACGGTCCTGGACCGTCACCGAACCCATGCTGGCACTGTATTGAGGACCCATCTTCTGGCGAGCTTCCTCGCCATAGCGGGATCCGTCCTTCGACCCGGTGGTGGTGTCCTGGGCAAGAAGAAGAGATGTCGAACTGACGACGAGTATCAGTACGTAGGAGAAGGCGCGCATGTGATCTGTCGATGTCTCAGTTAAACCGCGGCGTATTCTTCAACGGGTCCTGCTGGATTTTCTGTTCGTCCTCATCGATGATGAGTTTGTAGCTGCAGCGTTCGGCATCCTCGCGAACCAGCTCGGTCTGCTCGCCGATGCGGATCTCGACGCCGGCGAACATGTCGCTCACCACATCGACCGTCGTCTTTACCGCGAGCTTGCGCTACAGGTCGGCGATCTCTGCGAGTTCTTCCTGCTGGTTGCGTTCGAGTTCGGCCACTTTGGCGACGCGCTTGACGGCCACGAGCATGGCCTGCTTCTGCTTGGCCGAAGGGCAACGCGCCAGCTTCTGCTTGATCAGGTCCAGATCCAGACGGTCGATGCCCAGCTTCTTCAGCAGAGCCCGTTGTTTCTCTTCACAGGCGTGCATGTTGGCACGGATCTGATCGGCCCGGTTCATCTGATCGGGGTCGACTCCCACCACCAACCGCGTGCTGGCGTTGTATGGTGAGCCGATGGAGCGCGCCGTGATCCCCTTGGCACCCCAGATGAGGCCGCCCACGAGGGCCCGGGATTTGCCTTCGCCCATGCCGGGTACGATGACCTGGCCTCCGGCGCGCACCGAGGCGTTGAAGATGTAGCTGCCAACCTTGATGTCACCACCGGTTCGGACCGTGGCCTCCTGGATGAATTTCGACATGATGTCCCCACCGGCCACCAGTTCGGTGCTGGTGCCGACGACGCCGCGCTGAATGAGAATGTCCTTGCCTGCCGTGACGTAGGCCCCGGCCTCAATGTAACCGCCCACCGTGATGGTTCCGGTTGCCTTCACCGAGAACTGCGACTGCACGGAGCCGCCGATGACGACATCACCATTGAAGTCGATGTTGCCCGTCGAGTAGTCGACGTCGCCCTCGATGTTGGAGATGGGGTAGACACCGATATTGATCCGCATGTGACGCCGGCCCTTGACGGTCTTCAACTCCGAATCGGAGGAGATTCCACCCCCGGTCTCGCAGAAGAAGGCCATGCTGCCGTCCTCTTCGGGTTCGGCGTAGAGTCGAGAGTCGGTGACGACCTCGATGTTGAGGGGTGAGGGAGGCTGCAGGTCCGTCCCGAAGATGTCCTTGCCGGGGGTGCCCAGTTTCGGCGGTATGAGCTTGCCCAGCAGGTCACCTTCCTTGGCGACAGTGGTCAGGTTGCGATCGCGGAAGTCGATGGTGCCATCATCGAGGATCTTCCCCGGTTTGTTCGAATCGATCTGCACCTCCCACTCGAACTCGGCATCACGTCCGCCAACGGGGGGCGTGCCCTGCGCCACGGCGATGACGTAGTCGCCCTTGCGGCCCCCGGCTTCCAGCTCGGCAGCAATTTCGGCCCAGCGCTCTGGCACGTAGCCGTTGACGATTTCGAGCTCGTCGAGGATGTCCTGCATCTCTTCCACCGAAGGGAATCTCGGCGCCAGGTTCTGCGGCAGATTCAGGAAATAGGCCGCCGTGCGGTCGGGGGAGATCCACAGAGGCGAGATGACGTTGACCTCGATGTCGAAACGCATGGCCACGTAGCCGAACTGATCAGCCATGGCGCGCAGCTCGTCTTCGGACGCGGTCAGGCCTTCGCCGACCTCGAGGGGGACCTCCTTGCCCTCATCGGGGACGGCTTCCTCGCCCTGAATATCCTGCCCGGGGACCCCCGACGTGGCGGGAATCTTCTCGACGATGGCCTCACCGGGACGCACGGCTTTGAAGCGGATGCTGCTGTCGCCGACCTCCTCGTCGTCACTCTCGTAGATCTCGCGCAGGGCGTGTTCTATCGCCTCGGGTGCCTTCAGGTTGAGGATGCTCTGCAGATGATTCCACTTGATGAGCTCGTATGGGTCAAATGCGTACTTGATCTGCGCGTCCTCGCCCTGGATCTCGGGCGTGCCCTGGGCGATCGGCACGGTGACGGGCAGGGCCTGCTTTTCACTGAGCCGGGCGCAGATCAGTTCGAGCTGGCGATCCATGATGCCGAACTCGATCCACTTCATCTCCAGCAGATTGTAGAGGTCTTCCTCGGTGGGTACCGGAGGCGGCTCGCCCTGGGGGGCATGGAAGACGAACCGAGCCTCCATGTGATCGGAAGATGTCCAGATCGGGGAGATGACGGTGGGCTTGCCGCCGATCAGTCCCGCATAACCATAGAGGTCGGCTGACGCCGTCATGCCATCCTCCGAGAGGCTGACATGGTCCCCCGGCTCGAGCCGGATATCCTCGACGCGAGCGATCTCGAGGGGCTGGCCAAAGACGTCGATGCCGGGCTCGACCTGTGCCGCCACGATTTCGGAGACGGTGTCGCCCTGGCGTACGATTCTGACCGACCCCTGCCAGGATTTGCAGGCCTCGAGGTACTGTCCTTCGATGGCCAACTTGAGACGTTCGAAGGCAGTCTTGGTCTCTTCCTCGCCAGTGATCAGATCGCGGGGAAGATGATGTACAACTTCCGTGGGCTTGAGAACCCTGGGAGGCTTGCCGCGGGCGACGACGACCTCGAACTGATTCTGTCCACGTGCCGCTTTGCCGAGGGCCGCCCGGATGGCCTCATTGTCGACGCCGTGAGTGATGCCCTCGCGGCGCAGCAACTCGGTGATGTCTTCGTGGGTATTGTCGCCGGTGATACGGCTGACCCTGGCCGTCATGCGATCCTCGCCGACCTCGATGCCGAGAGGTGTGGCCTGCAGGTGGGCCTCGAGGTTGCGGTATTCCTCGAGGTCGCGCCGGCGGCGAGCGGTCCGATCCTGGCGACGAACGTCATGGGTCGACCCGGCCCGCGCTGGTGCCGGTACGTCGTCGTCAGCGCTCTCCTCGCCACCATCGGAGAACAGGTCCGTGAGGTCGTTCTCGGTCAGCTCCTCGTCGGGGAGATCAAAACCAGATCCCTCCTCCTCGAGTAGAGATTCGAGTCCACCCAACAGATCTGCGTCGGCCTCTGCGGCATCGTCCGAGGAAGTGCCGGCGGTCTTTTCGGGGCTCTCGTCAGGCATGTTACCTATAACAAAGGAACGAAGGGGCACCATCTCAAGCGGGTGTGCCCGTTTCGTCTGCGACGTCGAGGCACTGAAACGCTGCTACGTAACAAGAAAACAACACCTTGCGCAAGGTCTCCGGGGCCGTTGCCGACACCACCGGCGACTCCTATCATAGCGGTCGAAGCGAATGGAACGATGGCCGAGCCGCACGGCTCCATGAGGAATTCATGCAGACCCTGAATGACCTGCTCGAGCAGAGCGTCGAGCGCCATGCGAGCAAACCGGCGGTGCGCCGCCTGGAACGTACCGAGGACGGACTGGGTTATGTGCCCATCACCTACGCGCAGCTGCGGTCTTTGCGGGACCGGTTGGCGAGCGGCCTCGCTGCTGCCGGACTCCACAAGGGCCAGCGAATCGGAATTCTCACAGACGGGGGCTTTGAGCCGATTCTCACCTTTCTCGCCGCCGATCGTCTCGGGCTTACGGCCGTACCAATGTGCCATAAGTCTTCGACCGAGATTCTCGTACACAACATCTCGCGGTCCGGCGTCGATTGTCTCGTCGTCGATGAGAAGGGCCTCCAGCAATACGAGCTGGTTCGACCCGCCCTGCCGCAGCCACCACAGATCCTGCTTACGGAGGCAACAGAAGGCGAGGGGCAGACCTGGGAGGCAGTGATGTCAGGCGACGGCGTGCCGCCAGAGACCGACGTAACGGCTGCGGACGAATCGAAGATCCTCTACACGTCAGGATCCTCCGGGTTGCCAAAGGGGGTCGTGCAGACCCATGGCAACATCGTCGCCAATGTTCTGGCTGTCTGGGACAGGATCAGCCACGCCGAAGATCTCTATTTCTTCAAGTCCGCCCCGGACTATCACTCCATGGGCATCCTCAACATCTACTACCCGCTGGCAAAGGGCTGGACCCTGGACCTGGCACGCTCCCCGGATCGAGTCCTGGCCGACATCCGCCTGTCGCAGCCGCAGGCCTTTCTCACCGTGCCCCTGGTACTGGACAAGGTCTTCGGCAACGTCCGCAAGGAGATCGATGCCGGCGGCATCAAGGGCCGTCTCGTGGCGCGAGCCGTGCGTGCCCGATCTGCCGTCTCGCGCGGTCAGGCGGGAATCGCGGATCATCTCGTCGACAGGACGATCGGCGGGAAAGTCGTAGGCGCCATCAAGGACCAGCTCGCCAAGCGCGTGGGCGGCAACCTGGGCCTCCTCGTCGTCGGCTCCGCCAAGGCCGATCCCGAGGCCCTGGCTTTCTTCCACGATGTGCTCGGCATCCACGCCTTCGAGGGGTACGGGGTCACCGAGTGTGCGCCGTTGATCGCCGCCAACCACCTCGAGGCTCGCAAGGTGGGTACCGTCGGTCGGCCTCTGTTCGACGTGCGCCTCGTACGCGAGGACGGTGTCGAGGTGGCCAGGGCCGTTCCCGGACGCAACGAGTACAACCACGGCGAGGGGGCTGTCGGCGAACTCTGGGTCAGCGGCGACAATGTCATGCGCGAGTACCTTGACGACCCCGAACAGACAGCTCGAGTCCTGGTGCGGGACCGGGATGAACCGGATCGTCTGTGGTATCGCACCGGTGACCTCTTCAGCATGGACGGCGAGGGGTTTCTGACATTCCGAGGCAGGGTGGGCAGGCAGTTCAAACTCGGCAATGGCGAGTTCGTCAACCCGGAGCTGCTAGAACGCATCTACTCGCGAGCGTCGCTTGCAGAGCATGTTCTGGTGACGGGCAAACAGGCCTGGAGTCACCCGGTGATCATCGCCACCATCGACCTGGAGGAGGCTGCGCGACAGACCGACCTGCAAGGTCTGCCGGCGGCGGCTGAGGACGACGGCGCCGGCCTGCGCGCCTTCGAACCGATCCATGCCCGCCTTCGGCAGCAGCTGCTGGCCGAGGCGGATCTGGCGGGGTTGTCCGGCCACGAGCGTCCAGTCCGCGTTCTCGTCCTGCCGCGGGCTCTGTCAGAGGAGGATGGCACGTTGACTCGCGGCCTGCGCAAGGTCGTACCGAAACAGGTCGTGGCGGCGTACGCGGAGTTGATCGAAGCGGCAGCCGAATAGCAGCTCCGGTCTCTCAGCTCCGAAGCTGATTCCAGAGACCGCCGAGGAAGGCCCGATTGTCGCCGGCAGCATAGGCCAGATCGGTGGCGAGGCGGTGGAAACTCTTGCAGAACCTCAGGTAGTACGCCGGGTTGTCCATCGGTGGTTCGCCCGCAGACCAGTCCCAGTCCATGGGGGCCAGGTCGTTGACGGCGATGAATGGCGAGATCGGTTCAAGAGTCCGCTGCAGCCGCAGGTTGTTGGCGACAGAAGCCGCTTTTTCGAAGACCTGCGGCGCCATGATGGCCGATCCCACCGACAGCAGCACCCCTGACTGCAGGCCGGATACGGACTGGGCGAACACGCCGAAGTCGATGCCAGCCGCGCGTCCCAGTACCGCACCGCGGGCCATGGGATGAACGAAGACGATGTCGTAGCCGATGCCGGGATGTACCGTGAGAGGCACGCCATGGCGCCAGGCGGCCGCCGTGAGGGAGTGGTCACGGTGAGGGTGAGGCACGTGCTGCCTGCCGCCCGACCAGCCGAAGGCCGACATGGCTCGCAGCAGTTCCGCCCGCGCTGGCGCCGCCTCATCACCGTCAGGCTGTGTCGCCCAGTCTACCAGGTCCTGCTGCAACCGAGACGGCTCGGGTAACGTGCAGCCCTCCTCGTTGATGAAACGCCCCAGACTTTCTCCGTAGCCCATGCCTTCGAGGGCACCGGCGAGCAGCGCCAGTTGTGTGTACCGACCCGTTTCGTCCCAGGCGCCGAACGTGCCGGCGGCGACGTTGCGGCGCACATCCTCCTCGGATCGACCGCCAAAGGCGTACTCCCAGTCGTGGATGACCCCGGCGCCGTTGGTCGCCAGATGGGTGACCCAGCCGTACTCCAGCAGGCGTTCGACGACGGGACCGAGGCCGTTTTTTACCAGGTGGGCGCCGTAACACAGAATCACCGAAGCGTCGGCCTCTCGCGCCGCCCGTACGGCCGAGGCGACCCGGTCGATGATCGGCGCCATGGCCCCGGATTCAGTCGCAGGTCCATCGGGATCGACGAGGATATCGGCAAGGGCGTGCTTGCTCCGGCGCTCGGCAAGAGGCTGTACGCGGACCGAATCTGTATCAAGCCGACGATAGGCCATGGTCGATCTCCTTCCAACGTCGACGCACCTGCGTCGGTGTGGCAGTGCCGGTGGTGCCGATCTGCTGCACGGTGACGGAGCCGACAAGGTTGGCCACCGTGGCGGCTTCCAACCGAGTTGCCCCGGCAGCCAGGCAGCAGACAAGGGCTGCCGTCGTCGAATCGCCCGCTCCCACCGGATCGATGGGCCGGTCCAGGACGGGAAAGCCCGGCACGTGCTCTGCCTCTCCGTTGCCGCAGACCACCATTCCTCGTTCTGCCATCGTCAGGAATACCGGGCGTCTCTTTCCTCGTCCCGACAGTCGCCGGGCCTGCGTCATGGCCGCCCCAGTCGAACGGGCCGGGCGCACGCCGAGGGCGTGGGCCGCCTCCCTGTGGTTCGGCTTGATGGGCAAGCCGGCAAAACAACCGATCCGCTCCCGCGAATCGACGAGGAACACGGTGTCGGCCGATCGATGGCTCAGATCCTGCAACAGACGCCGGATCCGTGGTGTCACCACGCCACAGGCGGCTTCACTCACCTGGTCGACGATGATGACCGCGTGCCATCGCCCGATCGCCTCTTCGAGGAAGCCGGCGAGGCGATCCTGCAACACTCGTGGCGTGGGGCGTCGATTCTTGATGTCGATGCGTTCGAGCTCTTCGCGGACCCGCCAGCCGCCGCCGTCTCGGTCGACGTAACAGGGTTTCGCATACGTCGGCGTAAACCGATCGGCGGCAACGAAGAAGCCTTCGCGGCACAGACCCAGCCCATCCATGACTCGCTGTAGTTCCCAGCCTTCGCCGTCGTCACCGCGGAAACCGACAGCGCTCACCGTGCCGGCGCCAAGGGCGACGAGGTTGGCCGCCACCGTTCCCGCCGCCCCCGCCTGGCGACGGGTCCGTACCACCTGGTAGCAGTTGCGTCCCGTTTCCAGGGAGGGCTCGTCCAGGCGGCCATCGCAGTCGTAGTAGGCGTCGAGGAAAAAGTCACCGACAACGGCGACGTGCAGCGACCGCAGGCGCCTCAGCAGGTCATCGAGCCGACGTCGCGGCAGCCACTCCGTCATGCTGTGACTCCAAGGCTCTGCAACAGCTGTTTGGACTCGCGCCAGTCGGATACCAGCACCTGAGCTCCAACCTCCTGCAGACGACTCGCTTTCCACGGATCGCAGCCATCGCCGCCGTCCTCGCGGCTGGCGATCCCCACGGCGATGCCGCCGGCGCGTCGGGTCTCTTCGATCTCGACATACCCATCACCGAAGGCGACCAGTTCCGGACCGGACAGTCTGTTCTCGGCGATGATCTGTTCTATGACAGCCCGCTTCGAGAAGGCACGGTAGTCGGCCAAGGCGCCATGGATCCTCGGCGGATCGCCACCACCGTCGTCGAAAAAACCGCTGAGCCCCAGCAGCCGGGCCTCGTCGATGACGTTTGGCAGGTCGGTGCCACTGGCCAGGTAGCAGGTGACCCCCGCCGCGCACAATCCCTGAAGCAGGTCCGTCGAGCCGGGGACGAGATACTGTTCGGGGGAATGGTGCTGCTCGCGCAGGGCGCACAGGCGGTGGCCGATGCTCTCAAGCAGCCGGCGCAGGAACTCTGTCTTGTACTGATCTGCTGACAAAGGGACGGCCCCCGCAGCACGGACTCGTTCCTCGAGTTCGAGGGCCTGGTACATCGTCTGCCGTCCCGTGAGTCGCACGATGAACTCACGGCAGTCGCTGGCGTGTTGGTTCCGGGGGGTGGCGGGCGCCGCGGCGCAGAGAACTTCACAGAAGTACTGCTCCATCACGTGCTGCCAACCGGCGCGCAGCAATGACAGCGTTCCGTCGAAGTCGAACAGGGCGTGGCGGACCTGCCCTGGCACCATGCCCACATGATCCAGGATCCGAATGGCTGCACCGATCGTTTCAAGGGGTAGCTGAGGGGCCGTTTCGGTGGCATAGGGTAGGGGCGGCGAACCGTGTGTGCAACCCGCCATCAGGATCTGATACGGCTTGATAGAATGGTGGTAATACCGTATTTTTCTTCACTTTAGGACACTTTGCCATAATCCGGGGAGCCCGGTATCATGCCCATCAACAAGGCAGTGTTGCCCGTGGCGGGAATGGGGACCCGCCTGCTGCCGGCGACCAAGTCGCAGCCCAAAGAGATGCTGCCGGTGGGCCACAAGCCTGTGGTGCAGTATGTCGTCGAGGAGATGATCGATCAGGGCGTTGGCAAGTTCCTCTTTGTCACCGGTCGCAAGAAGCGAAGCATCGAAGACCATTTCGACGACGATCCCGAACTCGAGAGCCGTCTCAACAACCGGGAGGACATCGGCGAGGCCGACTATGCCGGGCTCGGTGTCGATTTCTTCTACGTGCGTCAACGACGTCCGGCCGGCAACGCCGACGCGGTACGTCTAGCCGAGGAGTTCGTCTCCGGTGAGTCCTTCGTCGTCGGCTTCGGCGACACGATCGTGACTTCCTCAGGCCCACGAGGGGTGGTGGCCAGACTGATCGAGGATCACGAAGCCTCCGGGGCGGCGGCAACCATCGCGGTATGGGAGGTGCCCCCTGAGGAGGCATCCAAGTACGGTGTCATCCGTCCCGCCGTGGCCGATCCGGTCGGTGCTTTTCCTATCGACGACATCGTTGAGAAACCCCCCCTTGGTGAAGCACCCAGTCATCTCGCGGTGGCTGCCCGGTACGTGTTCACGCCGAAGATTTTCGAAGCGATTGCAGCCACTGACCCCGGAGTGAAGGGCGAACTGTGGCTCACCGATGCCATCCGTCGCCTGCTCGAGTGGGGAGACGACGTACGCTGCGTCCGCCTGTTGGACGGGGAGCGCCGCTACGACATCGGCACGCCGCTGACCTATTACCGAGCGTTTGCCGATTTCGCTCTTGCCGACCCAGAGCACGGTACGGCCTTCGCCGAGTACCTGCGCACCTGCTTGCAGGAGGAAGGTGGGGGCGCCGCAGGATGAAGCTGCAACTCGACTACGGCTCGGAGGGCCTCAGCGCCACCATCCCTGACAATGCTCACGTTCTGGAGATGGCCAACGCCCCGGGGCTGGACGCCATCGAGGCGAGTATCAGCCTGGCCTTGCGCAGTCCCATCGGTACACCGCCACTGGCGCAGCTGGCGGCGGGGCGCAGCAGTGCCTGTGTCGTGATCTCAGACATCACGCGGCCTGTCCCAAACGCCGTGATCCTGCCCCCGATCCTGAGCGTCCTGGAAGAGGCGGGGATCCCTCGTGAGCGTATCACGATCCTTGTCGGCACCGGACTGCACCGGCCGAATGAAGGCGAGGAGCTCGTGCGGCTCGTAGGTGAGCCCATCGCCACCACCTATCACATCGTCAATCACAGGGCGCAGCAGCGTGACACACTGGTGCATCTCGGTGACACGTCCGCCGGGGCCCCGATCTGGATCGACAGGATCTACCTGGAAGCAGACCTGAAGATCGCCACGTCCCTCATCGAACCACATCTGATGGCGGGGTACTCCGGCGGTCGCAAAGCGATCTGTCCCGGCATCATGGGCGTAGATACGATGAGAGTACTGCATGGTCCCGCGTTGATGGGGGATCTGCGGTCGGCCGAAGGGATCATCGAGGGCAATCCCTTCCACCAGCAGGCCCTGGAGGTGGCTCAGACCGTTGGTGTCGACTTCACCTTCAACGTCGCCATGAATGACCAGCGAGAGGTGACCGGGATCTTCGCCGGCGATCTGGAGGAGGCCCACGCCGCGGGTGTCCGCTTCGTCGAGACCCAGGCCAGCGCCTGGCTGGACTCGCCCGTGCCCATCGTCGTGACCACGAGTGCCGGATATCCTCTCGACCTCACCTTCTACCAGGCCGTAAAAGGACTGACGGCGGTGCTGCCCATCGTCGAGCAGGGCGGGACCATCGTTCTGGTGGCCCGCTGTGCCGAGGGCCTCGGTGGTCCGGAGTTCACCCAACTGCTCGCCGACACCGACAGTGTCGAGCAGTTCGAAAAGCGCCTGCTGGATCCAGGTTTTTTTGTCGTTGACCAGTGGCAGCTACAGGAGTTGTGCAAAGTGCTACGCAAGGCTCGAGTATTGTTGTGCTCCGCGGGTATCGACGGCAACGGGCCGCATCTGCGCGGTCTGGTGTCCACCGTATCCTCCGTGGAAGATGGAATCCACCGGGCCCGGCAGGATCACGGTCAGGACGCGGCCATGGCCGTGGTGCCCCGTGGCCCTTATGTCCTGGCGCGATCGCGTACGGAGGCGGCATGAGGCCCCGGAGAGAATCGCTGATTCTCAGATGGTCGTTTGTCGCTCTGTCGATCGGCATCTGTCTGGCCGTGGCGGGCTGTGCCTCCAGCGGACTCGAATCGGTGCTCATGTTGCCCGATGAGGCGAAGTCGACCGAGGCCGTGGCAGATACCACCGATACCGCTGAGATCGGCGAGCGGCGCCAGCGACCCCCATCGGCGCCAGGAGACAGCACCAACGCCCTCGGGCAGGTGCTGCTCATGCTGCCCTTTTCCAACAGCTCCGACTACAACGGCCCCTGGCCCGTGCATACCGCCATGGCGCAGACGCTGGCGGACAGTTTGCGGCCCAACCGATTCCTGCGCACCGTGCCGGTAGACTCGGTCATCTCCTTCCTGACGGCTGACGAACTCCAGGGCAAGATCGATCCGACACGGGCGGCGGAACTGGCCCGCTTCCTGAACGCCGACTGGGCCGTGCTCGGCGATATCGATGTGATGACGATGAAGCGGTTCCAGGCGACCGTCCCCCTCGGGGGGTACCGCAACTACGAGGGTGTGGTATCGGCGAATCTGATCCTCGTCAACGCCATCGACGGCCGACCCACCGGAGAGGTCAGCGCCGAAGGTGTGGAGGAGAGTCGGCGGACAGGGATCACGAATCCCGCAGCTTTCGTTCCGTTCGAGAAGCAGTACGTCTTTATCGACAACGTCGAGTGGAACTCAGACGAGTTCCGTGAATCCCTACTCGGCAAGGGATTGGCCCTATGGGCGGCGAGTGCCGCGGCGGGAGTCGGCCAGGACATCAAGCCGCCGCCGTCGCTGAAAGTGCTGGAGCCCAAGATCATAGATATCGACGGCACCGTCGCGTATATTAACATCGGTCTCGTGGAAGGCATCCGCAGCGGCGACAAATACGGCGTCTGGGACCACGGCCGCGAGCTGCACGACCCCGATACCGGCGCGGTCCTGGGCCAGGCACCGCCGCGGCGGGTGGGCGTCCTACAGGTGGAACAGGTCCTGGCCGACCACCTCACGCAGGCCCGCATCCTCGAAGGTGCACAATCCATTCACAACGGCTACCTGTTGCGGGCCGAATGAGATGATCAAGCACCGCGTTACCTTCCATCCACTGCTCCTGCTCGCCGCCCTCCTGTTTCTGCCGGCGTATTCCACGGCGGGACACGTCGAGGACGACGTCGCCTTTCGCGTCTACTATCTGTTTGAGCCGGCTGACGAGAAGCAGCTGCAGCGCGCCGCCTCCGCCTATCGAGCAACCCTGGGACGGGACGGAGTGGAGTGGATCGGGATCCGGCGCAGCACTACCACAGCGGTCCCCTTCGCGCCGCTGGCTCTCGCCGACCTGCTGGCTACCACAGATAGACTGGCTCTTTCCGTAGCTCAGTGGCTACGAGCCGATGGCACCGGCCATGGGGTCTCAGGCGATCGGGTCCTGGTGGAGAATCGGACGAGCCGACGATCGTTCACCGGTACCGGGGCGGAGATACAACGACTCAGCGAGGCCGCTGGTCTGCCCCCGATGGTTTCAGGACTCGGGGCCAGAACTGACGTCGGTGTTACCACCTGGGGCAAGGTGAAGGAGTTGTTCCGCTGACCCCCGGGGGGGGCGGTTTTCGGCCTCACCCCACCCAGGTACTGGCGGCGTCGCAGCGATGGGGCTTTCTTTCGAGCCCCATTTCCTTTTCTGTGCAAAAGAGGGAGCAATCCACTGGTGAAGCGCGTTCTGTCTCTTACGGCGGGTCTTCTGTGGCTGTCCGGCTGCGGCTCGAATGAAGTCACGGTGCAGGTACAAGGTGGCGATGGCCAGTTGCTGCGGCTGGACGCCAACGATCTGCGCTACCAGCACAACCGCCTGACGCAAGCCGGGACGACCACCTTCAGCGAGCTCAAGGGCGGCGAATACACCGTGTCCGTCGTCGCCGGATCCTATGTCGAGACGAAGGTTGTCGTGGTGGAGTCGGCGCCGATGACTGGAATCGGACAGTACCCGGTCGACTTCCGGGTGCCCTCCGGCGCCAACAGTGCCTTCGACCGCAAGGGCACGATCATCTACGCCTCGACGCCGACGCGCGTGCGCAACTGGGATCTGTTCACAGTCGACGCGGCAACGGGCACCGTCATACAGCTGACCGAGACGCGCGAGTTCGAGCAACATCCCAGCTGGTCGCCGGACGGCCAGCGAATCCTGTTCACCATGGGCGACGTCATGACCAACTTTGACGTCTGGGTGATGAACGCCGATGGGACGGAGCGCACTCGTCTGACCGAGCATCAGGAACGGGATGCCGACGCCGCCTGGTCGCCGGACGGCAACAGCGTCGCCTTCGTCAGTCAGCGTGACGGTGATGTCGGCGTATGGCTGATGGATGCCGATGGTGGCAACAAGCGCAAGCTGGTCCCGGGCCGGGAGCCGGCCTGGGGCCCTGACGGAAAGCGCATCGCCTTTACCTCGAGTGCCTTCGAGGGCAACGACGAGATCTACGTGATCGATGTCGACGGTGGGAACATGCGCCAGCTCACCGCCGACAAGCGGTTTGACTGGCATCCGGCCTGGTCTCCTGACGGCTCGAGGCTGGCGATGGCCTCCGAGCGTTTCGGTGGCCAGGAATTGCTCGTCACCGGTGGCGACTTCACCAGGCAGGTTCGGGTGACGATGGCCGAGAATACCTTCGAAGTCGAGCCCAAGTGGTCGCCCGATGGCCGAGCTCTGGCTTATTCAGGCAAGATGACGATCGGCGCCGACGGCGAGCTGGTTGCCGACGACAAGGGACGCCCCCAGGGCACGTACGACATCTATCTTGTGCCTTCATCTGGCTTCGACTGGGATGACACGACCGAGCGCCCCGTGCGACCGATCAACCTGACCCAGACCGACGACCGCGACGAACGGTCGCCGAGCTGGCGGCCCTTCTGACGCAACCCGCGCCACGGCTATGACCGGGCGCCTCGCAACAACAGCACTAGCTGCAACGTCTGGATGTGCATCCTACATGTTGGAGGATCGACCGTGAATGGACGGGTGACTTTGAAAATGGTCGTGTTGGCCCTGGTGGCGATCTGGATTTCGGCTTGCGCTTCAACGAGTGGTTCGGGCAGTGGGGCGGCCTACCTGCCGCCACCGATCCCCGAAGGGCAGGGGCGGCTGAGTCTGCAGGCAGCCGGGATCAATCAACTCAACTTCTATATCGTCGATGATGCCACGGGGGAGGAGGTGTACGAGGATATGCCCCGCATTTCCTCCCGTTCTCCCAGCGCCTACGACTCCGGCGCCGAACAGAACCGGCTGACTGCCGACCTCGCTCCCGGTACCTACACCGTGATCGTCAACACCGACATCGATGATGACGTCGTCATCGACGATGTCATCGTGGAGATGGGGCAGGAAAAGTACGTCAACGTGCGCGTCGGTCGTTTCCAGGTGCACTTTCAGGGCGGCGGCCAGTTCGGGACGCAGATGCCCTTCCTCATTTTCGACTGGAACATGTCAACTGTCCTGGGCCGCGGCATGACCTCGAGTGAGGTACGCCGCTTCATCGTACCAGAGGGGCGCTATAAGATTCGCATGGAAAACAGTTCCTCGGGCTTTGACATCATCAAGCCGGTGGAAGTCAACTACGGGCGGATCACACAGGTAATCATCAGTACGCCCTCGCAGGAAGAGCCCGAGCAGGAACAGAACCAGCAGAACTGACTCGAAAGACAGGATTCCCATGCCATCACTCCCGTTGTCGCCAAAGTGGCTGCCCCTGTGCGCGGCGCTGTTGTGGGGAGGTCCGGGTGCGTTGCGGGCCGCCGATATCGAAGGCACAGTCATCGATCGTCAGGGAGTGCGTCACACGGTGCGAAACCTCGAGATACGCGGTTCGACGACCCTGGAATACTACGTGGCCGGCAAGCGACGGCTGATGAACATGTCGCGAATCGAACGCCTGCACATCTCGGGCACGGCGCAGGATCAGGAAGCGCCGATCACGGTGACCCTGCGGACAGGTCGGGTCGAGGCGGGCACGATCATTATCAGTGGCGGCTCGACCACCCAGGATGATATCGGCGGTGGCGGCAGTCATGTTTCTGACCGGCTCACCGGGCGCACTGGCCTGGGGCCTCTCTTCGTGCCGCTCAGCGACGTGCAGGAGGTCCTTTTCGTGCACTCCGACGATGTGCCGATCGTACCTGATACGGTGAACGGTTCCATCATCGACGATCGCGGCAAGCGGTTCACGGTGAGTGATATCCGCTATCGCAGCGATGAGGCCTTCCGCTTTCGTCAGGGCCGCAAGAAGCGGCGTGTGGCCCTGCGCCACGTGGTGCGCCTGGAATTCGGCGATTCCCCCGGGGGGGAGATCCGTCCCGTGACGATCACCTACAAGACGGGAAAGGTGGTCCAGGGCGAGGTAGATGCCAGTACGGTGCGGCTGTCGGGTGAGGTCGACCACGTGTACCGCTCTCGGATCGACTCCGCTTTCACCGGCATCCGTTCATCGGGAGGCAGCTTCGGGATCGGTTTGAACCGGGTGAAGCTCGTCCTCGTCGACCATCCCGCTGACCCGGAGGCTGAAGACGCCGAAGACGGGCAGCAGGAAGCCAGCGATCGCTGAGGTGCGGCCCCAGGCCGTCGATCACCGCTCAATCCCGGCATAGAGGGTGACGAAACCGCGGGTCCGCGTGGCCGTATCCTCGTCCTGGCGCATGCGTCGCGCTACCTCGAAGCCGGCGACGGTGGTGATGCGATACCCCTGATAGTCGGACAGGTTCGTCATCTGTACGAGGTAGACGAGCCCGCGAAAATCGTCGTCCACGCCCGGCGGTACCGGGTCGCGCATCTGGTTGTGCCACTCGTATTCGATCCCACCCTCCAGCAGGCTCCGCCGCAGCACCCGCTTGCGTGCCACCAGCATGAGCAGTTCGGTCAATTGCTGTTGCCTGGGCAGCGAGCGGGCGGGGGGGACGCGACGGAGAAACTCGCTCTTCCACCGGGGCGTGACACTGACCGAACCGAATTGCAGTGCGTACTCGGCCTTGTGGATCACTCCGAGGAAGTGTGAATCTTCACGCACACCGCGCAACTCGATCTCATCCGCAGAGCCGAACTGGCGATAGCCATCCCACTTGAGACGCTGAGCCACGTAGAGACCACGAGACGTATGCAGGTCGTGGCCAAGCCACACGGAGTGGACGAAGGTGTCCTGTGCCGGCAGCACATCGGTGACGAGCCTCTGGGCGCCGCGGGTATTGGTTTCCTGCACCCACTGCAGCAGATCATCCTCGATCGAGTCCCGAACCTTGCGCACGTCTCCGTAGAGTCGCAGGCGACCGACAACCGGGACCTCGCGCTCTGCCGTGAGCAGGGCGTAGTCGGCGTGATTGCGTCTGTCCTGGGAGATCTGCTCAATGCGCTGCCGGCCGAAATGCAGGCGGATGTCAGGGGTGAGGAAGACGCCACCGTAGCTGTTGTACCCGCGCTGGTCGACTCGGTAGGGGTAATCGGCGCGTTCGTCGTTCTCGAAACGGTCGATCCACTGGTTGTGGTTCATGTCGACGCCGTAGAGAAACTCGGGACGGTCCACCTGGAAACGCAGGAATGACTCTTCGTAGTCGGGGACCAGATTCGGGCTCTGCTCGTTGTCGTTCTGGTTGAAGTCGGAGATGAAATCGTTGTTCTCGTCCCAACCAGGAAACACCTCGCGATCGGTGGTCCCGGAGCCCCGCCGCTGCCAGTCGACGAACTGGTCCTGGTCGTCGTTGTCGTCGACGAGTTCGTAGCGCCAGAAGTCACTGGTATAGTTCGGTACACCGTCGCGGTCGACGACGGTGACGCCGGTGTTGTAGCCCGGGTCGATGCTGAAACCTTCGACGTAGGCGAACCAGGGGTAGGCGGTCTGCGCCAGATTGCCGATCCAGGCATCGGACGATTCGCTCGAGGTGAAGTGCTCGTCGAGTCCCAGATTGGGGTACTGGCGGAAGCGGAGATTGCGGACGAATTCGACATACCCCTCGAAGCCGGCCAGGTCGGTCAGCTCGAAGGTGAAGCCCGTTACCTGAGTCGCGGTGGGCAGACCGTAGTCGAAGGTGATAACCCGCTGGTTCGAACTGTCCTTGACGTTGCCCGCGGCCCGAGCGACGGGGATGAAGACGCCGCTCTGGCGATCGGAGGACACCTCCACGAGATAATCGTTGGCGATGACGAGTTCGATCTCCACCCGACGGATGCGGGACGGATCGGGCCCCGAGTAGGTGCGGTCGTTGAGGTCGAAGCGCAGCACGATCCGCTCATTGCCGTCAGCCGACAGGAAACCCGATCGCTGAAACCCCCCCTCCGGCTGGGCACGGAAGCCGATCTCGGTACCCCGGGTGACGTTGCCCTCGAGGTCGTGGATCAGGATGTCCGAGGCAAACAGTGCCCCGCCATCGACGCCGTCGTCGGGGGAGTCGTCGCTGATCCGAACTTCGAGGGCTGTGACGTTGGAAAAGTTCTGCGGGGCGGACAACTCGCCGCGAAACATGTCTCCGCTGAACGCACCTGACTGTGTATTCGACTGGTAGGCGGACAGGAAGGTGCCACCCACCTTGACGAAATCTCCCACCTGGGCCACGACACGGCCCCCGGCGAGGTTGGTAACGTCGGTGCGGGTGTCGGGGCCACTGAAATTTGTACCCGTGCGGAATTCCTGGTTGGGGGCGCTGATCCGTGACAGCAGCAGTGTCGCCTGGTGCCGGTCCGACGCGAAGTCCCATTGCAGGCCGCTGTAGTTCGGCTTGGAGAATGTCATCGGCGTCAACGTCGTGCGGATCGCGTCGCCGAGAGTAAGGGCGTAGTGGTATTGCCCCTTGTGGTCGGAGGCGATGACAAGACGGTTGAACCACGAACCGAAGTTTCCGGTCTTTTCGAGGCTGCTGCCGAAGGGGAGGGGGGCCTCCTCGCGCCAGTCGTAGACCAGCCAGCCGCGGGTGAGGAAGTTGCCATAGACATCGTAGAAGTAGTTGCCCTCGATGGCGGTACTGACAAATCGCTGATAGGTGTCGCGGGCGTAGTTGTCGTACTCCCACTGGCGCCAGCCATATTCGGCGTAGAGCTCCTGGGGCACATACCACTTGCGCACGACGGGGTCGAGAGCGTCGAACAGCACGCCCGGACCGGTGGGCTCAAACGTCACCTTGCCCCCGCGCTGGACGGTTCCCAGGCGTGCCCCGAACTCCTGCGCAGCGCCGGATGAAGCGGTCAGCAACGTGGCGGTCAGGGCGAGTCGGAGGGTGCGGCGAATCAGGCCAGGCATCAGTACACCACCCCCACGAGGCCCGTATGTCGTTCCTCGAACGCGTCGGCGTGGACGCGCAGCAGCCACAGGTACTGCCCCGGTGGCACGAGATTGCCGTCGATGAGCTTGCCATCCCAGGCGTGGGTCGAAGGACCGATGATCTTCTCCTCGTCGAATACGGTGTGCAGTCGGCGTCCGGACAGGTCGTAGATCTCCATGGTCACAGGCGTTGGTTTGGTCAGTTGCAGAAGGTTGAAGAAGACCTCGAAGTCGTCATTCACAAGATCCCCATTCGGCGTGAAGATCTGGTTGTCGACGAGGATTTCGCCGATCAGCTGTCCTACCTGCTCCCGTGGAATGACGACGGACAGGTCGGACAATTCGGCGAAATCTCCCGGGCCGAAGTCCGCGGCCTCTCCTGCCTCGAGGCGCTGCGGCACATCTCCTGACGGGGTGTGGTAGGCGCGCGCCGAGAAGGTCGTCCCGAAGCGGAAGACGGGGATGTCGAAGGTGAACTCCAGGACAGTACTGTCACGGCGGATCGGTTCGAAGGTGATGGCGAAACCGTCGCGACGCACATATTCGATGTCAAAGGCGGCCGGCTCGCCGTCGATCGTCATCTCGCGCAGATCTTCGACCAAGGCGTTGGCATCGATCTCGAGGCGGTCGTAGCCGCGGATGGGGCCGGCGGCGCGCAGCAACACCGCGTAGCGGAAGGTGGCCCGCTTCTCGGCCGGCACGCGGCGGGGGAAGACCTCGGCGCGCAGCGTGTCTCCCAGCGGTGGCTGCAGATAATCGAACTCGACCCAGTTGATCTGGCGTGAATCGAACAGCTCGCCTTCGATGTCGACCTGGAACTGCAGGTATCGTCGCTGTCCGGGCGCCGTGATCAGGGCGCCGCTCTCGGCGGCCTTCCAGGGGCTCCAGTTCTCCTCATCGTCGACGATGACGCCGCGCTGTCGGCGGTTGAGGCCGACCCAGGTCGTCTGATCGACGATCTGGGTCTCACCAAGCCAGACGCCGACGCTGTCGAGAATCCGCTCCTCGAAGATCAGCGGCGTGTCATCGGTTCCCGTGCGCAGGCGAACCGACGCCGTCGACCGGATATCCCGTCCGATGGCGACTTCGCGCCAGCGGACCGGCCCCAGCGTGGCGCGATCTCCCAGGTCGATCAGGTCCGACAGATAGGTGGCACGCTCCAGGAAACCGGAGGCATAGACCTCGAATTCGTCGATCTCCCAGGGCACCTGGGTCAACGACTTGAGTTTCACCAGGCGTGTGTACTGTTGCGGCACATCAATGTCGACGATGGGCGATTCGTTGGCCGTATCCCGGGCCACGAGGATGTCAGGTGAGCGCTGGGCACTGGTCTGCGTGGGGTTGATGAACAACTCATAGGCGCGCAGGAAATCATTGTGGAAGGGTGTGCGGGGTGTCTCGACGACGGTGTTGCGAGGATAGAAGCGCACCCGATGTACGCCGATGGGGATGCCGAAATCGAGGATCACCCAGATCCCCTGGGGATTCAGCGGTACGACCTGGGTCGGTTTGCGTTCGAAGGCGATGTCGTGGTTGCCGTTCACCGCCTCGGCCAGCTGCGCCCGGACCACCTTCTTTTCCTCCACCGAGTTGGGAGACCGGATCGATCCCGCCTCTTCGAGCACCCGGGCCGCCACGTTGATCTGTTCATCGAAGGACAGGGGGCTGATCCAGCCCGGGCGGTTGGCGAAATCGACGGCGTCGTCAGGCGTATTCGTGGTATCGAGCTTCGGACTGAACAGGGTGCCACCCAGCACCAGGGGATCGGTGCCGCCGCCACCGCGGCGCCACGACGTCTCGGTGCCGCCGACACGCAAGGTGCGGACCCGCGTCTGTGCCTCGGCTGATACGACGCACAGCAAGAGCAGAACGAGTGCCAGTCCGTGGAGCACCGGCTCCCGCCTCCCAACCCTTCCCATCGCGTGCTTTCCCATCACCTCAACCCCGCATGCACGGCGCGCCGACCCACCCCGCCGAACCGCTGCCCATCGCGCGCTGCCCATCACCGCAGCCCCGCGTGCACGGTCAGGAAGAAGGCGCTGACGCGCTGGGAGCGGGCGTCGTCGAAGCGTTTGCGGCCGATCTGCAGGCCGACGCGGGTCACCAGCTGGTAACCAAGATAAGCCGACCGGTTCGACAACTGCGCCACCGTGGTCCAACTGCGGTAGTCATCCTCCACATCTTCGAGCTGGCCATCCAGCAGCCACAGGCGGGACAGCTCGAGACCCAGCTGCAACTCGGTGCTGAAGACCTGACGGCCGTAGCGTGGGAAATAGGCGACGGAGGCACTCTCGGCCAGCAGCGGCTGGGTCCAGATGATGAAGGCCATCTGTTCGAGTGTCGTGCCCGAAGGCAAGCGTCGGCTCGGCGGCCGGTGTTCGCGCCACTCACTTTTCCACCGTGTCTCCAGCACGGACAGACCGACGGGGACCCGCCACTCGGCACGGTCGATCCAACCCCGGAAGCCGGAGTCGCGTCGCAGCTCGCGTTCGAGCACGGCCTGGTCACCGTCTCGCTGGCGCATCAGCTGCCAGCGCCCCCGGTGCTCGAAGCGGACGGCATCCCCGAGTCGGTGCTCCAGGTCGACGTATGACGAATGCAGCCAGGCGTCGTCACCGGAGAGGGGATCGCCCACGTCGCGCATACGCCCGGCGGAGCCGAAGGGCTGGATCCACATGCGGAGAGGATCGGCGATGTCGTCTCGCACCCAGGCCGCATGCTCCAGCAACCGCAGGCGCAGGGAAGGCGTCGAGAAATCCCATCGCGCCAGGAAGTAGTCGGCGTCCGTGCGGCCGTCCCCCGAAATCTGTGCGATCCGCTGGCGGCCGACCGTCAGACTCAGGTCGGGGCCGAGGAAGGCCCGTCCATAGGTGTTGACGCCTCGTTGATCGGTCCGGTACGGATAGTCGGGCAGGTTGTCATTTTCGAAGCGATCGACGGTGCCGTTGTAGTTCATGTCCATCCCGGGAAGGAACTCGGGACGGTCGGAACGGAAGCGCAGGAAGGGCTCCTCGTAGTCCGGGATCAGATTGTCATTCTGGTTGTGGTCATGGAGGAAGTCGGCGTTCTCGTCCAGTCCTGGCCAGGCGACGTCGTTCGACCCGTGCAGGGGGCGATCCCATTCCGGTACGCCGTTGAAATCGTCGTCGTCCTCGACGAACTCATAACGAGATTCGGTGAAATCGTCGTAGTGGATGTTGCCGAAGCTGCCCATGAGCCAGGTCCCCGTGTCGTAGCCGTCGGCGATGGAGAAGACCTCGGCATAGAGCTCCCACGGATGCCGTTCGTATCGAGCCTGACCGTAGGTGGCCAGATCCCGTTCGACGACGCGGTGATGGGAGTCGATTCCCGGGTTTGGGTATTGGCGGTGGCGGCGGCTGGTGACCAGCTCCCCCTGGAAGGAGAAGCCATGCCAGTCGGTGACACTCCAGTCGAGTCCGATGACTTCGGTGGCGGTGGGCAGGCCATAATCGACGGCGATGACGGTGGCGTTGCTGTTGTCCTGGACGTTGCCAGCGGCCCGCTTCACGGTAAGAAACACGGGTGCGGCGCGGCGCATCTCGCCGTCGGTCTGCATGTTGGAGGTGGCTTCGATGTGGTAGTCGTTGGCTACCGAGAGCTCGACCCGGACCCGCCGCAGGTCCTCGGTTTCGACGCCATCAGCGTCGAGGTCCTCCAGATTCCAGGCCAGCACGATGGCTTCGGAGCCATCTGCCGCCAGAGCGCTGCCGCGAGCACTGCCGCCTTCCACCGTCGGCAGGAAGCCGATCTCGCGCCCGCGAAGCTCGGTGCCTGCCGTATCGACGAGGACGATATCGTAGTCGAACAGCAACGCCCCGTGGACGCCGTCTTCGGGAGAATCGTCGCGCAGCCGCACCCACATCGCGTCCAGGTTCTGGTTCTGGATCGTCATCAAGGCGCCGCCGAAGGGGCTGCCGGAGCCGAAGGTCTCTTTGGTGTTGCCGAAGTGGGCGTTCACATAGGTCGCCCCCATGGCGACCCGCGGGGCGACCGTCCACTCGGCATGCCCGCCGAAGAGGTTGACGAAATCCGTACGGTCCGAGGGCAGGGCGGAGGACTGGATCTGGTCACGGTTGGGCATGGAGGGGCGGGCCAGAATCAGCGACCCCTGCAGGTAGTCGTTGGCGCCATCGAGACGGAGACCGTTGAACCGCGGCTTGACGAAGGTGAGGGGGGTGAAGACCGTCTCGAGTTGGTCGCCCAGCATCAACCGCATCTCCAGGCCGCCTCCGCCTTCATCAGCGACCACCAGGCTCCGGAACAGGCCGTTGTACTCGTCACCTTTCCAGATCGAGCTGCCCTTCGGGTGCTCCTGCTCCTGTTGCCACTCATAGAGCAGCCAGCCACGCTCCACGGGGTGTCCCAGCTGGTCATACCACACCAGGCCCTCGAGCTCCGCCGACACGTAGTAGCGGTAGGCGTCGACGGCATAGTTGGACTGGTTGCGGTACCAGGTCGGATCGAAGGTCACCGGAAGGTGCCGGGGCACATACCATTTGTGCATCTCGGGCCGTACGGCATCCAGCTCAAACCCGGGGGTGATGGCACTACCGGCCAGCTGCGCCCGCCCACCGCCCAGTCCCGTCTCGCCGGGCTGCCCCCATGTCGTGGCCGGCACGCACAGGCCGGCCACGAGCGCCCCGATCCATGCCCCCCGGACGACGAGTCGGAGCATCAGTAGACTACCGAGAGCGTGCGTACCGCCGAGGTCCCGGAGGCCCCGGCATCTGTATCGACGCTGACACGGAGCAGGTAGATGCCGGGCACGACCAGTCGACGGTCATCGTCGTACCCGTCCCACAATATCCGGTGCTGGCCGCTGGGGGCAGGTGGGGTGAAGCTGAGATCTCGAATCCGTCGACCGCTAACGTCGTGAATGGCGACCTGCAACGGTCGTTGGCCCTGCAGTTGGAACAAGGTGATGAGGATCTCAGCCTCGTCGCGGACCCCATCACCATTGGGCGTGAACACCGGAGAATCGATCTCCACCGGCGCCAGCAGGGGCAGACCCTCCAATTCGGAGACGACGACGAGCTGGTTGCTCGCCACCAGGGACGTGGCGTCGCCTGTGTCGACCTGCTGCGTCCGTCCGTCGTCGTCGTTGATGAGTTCGAGGGCGAAGGTCGTACTGGGCAGGAACACGGAGGTGCTGAAGCGGAACTCCAGGATCCTCCCCGAAAGATCCAGGCCGTCCGGTAATTCGAAGCTGACGCCACCGTCGAGCCGCGACACCTCGAGAGAACCCGGCCACAGGACCTCGGCCTGATCGAAGCGCAGCTCGTCATCAGAGCCGATACGAACTCCGGTGACATCGATCGGGGCTGAAGCGCTCGAGCGCAGGGCAATTCGCTGGAATCCCGGGTCGCCAGGTTGGCGTTCCAGCCGCAGGTAGAGGGTGAACTCACGAGCAAGGCCCGGGTCGATGCTCCGGGTCGGGGTGACCTCTGCCACCGCCAGATCGACGAGGGGGGGGGCCAGTCCGAGCGTGAGGCGGCTGATGGTGGCCGTGCGCAGGGGCTGGAAGGTGCGCAGCCTCGCCTGCACCAGGGCCATGCTCCGCGGCGACGGGGACTGGAAGGCACGACCTGTCTCCCGATAGGGCTCGCTCCACGTGCTCCAGTCCGAGTCCGGTACCTCCTCGACGCGGATCGGTCCCTGCTGTTCGTCCGGCAGCCGTTCCCAGAGAGCCTCGGAGATCTCACGGCCGGCCATGTTCAGGTAGTGGGGGATCTGGATGAGTCTGTCGCCGGATCGAGTGCGGATTTCAAGCGAGGTCCCCGCCGGTGCTTCACCCTCCCAGGACACGGCCGTTACCATCTGACGGCCATCGAACTTGATGATCGGTGAGGTCAGGATCACATCCGACACGTACCCCCGACCATACGCCTGGATCTCGCTCAACTTTCCCGCCAGACGGGCGTCGTTGAGCAGGTTGAGGCGGCGCAGTTCTACGAGGCGAACCGGCTGCGGCGAGAAGGTCTCTTCCACCTCGAGATAGCGCTCGGCGTTGATCTTTTCGTCGAAGGTGGTCCATTCGAAGTCACCATCGGCGTTCAGCGAGCCGTCAGACAGGCGAATCTGATAGGATGTCAGGGGCGTCCGATCCGTCAGCATGCGGATGCGCTCGAGCCAGAAACGGGCTCCCAGATCGATGAGCAACTGGTCGCGATCGCGGAAGGGATCGTATTCACGAACGGTCAGCCCCGTGCGCATCAGTCCGTCGGTTACAAAGCGCCGCACGAGATCGTCGAAGAAGTCACCGGATTCGGCCTTCACACGCTGGGTCAGTGCAATGATGTTGTCGCCAAGGGCCTCGACCTCGACTTCGGCCAGGCGGGGACGCTCCTTCCGATAATAGCGTACCGGTCCCTGCTGCTCGAGGGACAGCTGCAGGTAGCTCTCGCGCAACACGGGGATCTCGCGACCGATGACGGTGACCCGGAAGTAGTCGATGGCGCCACGATCCTGTTCGGGCAGACGGAAGTAGGCCAGTCGGTCCACCTCCTCGGCGCGGGGGCCATCGGTGCCCAGCAGATCGACGCGGACGAACTGCACCGGCTCGCCTTCGATACCGTCGGGTACCGGACGTCGCGGGGCCAGGTCAAAAACGAACTCCCGCTGGTCCTTGTTCGGCGCCGCCACCTGCCCGGCGCGCTGGAACAGCAGGGTCCGCTTGCGGCCGAAGGACTCGGTGCCATCGGCCACCAGCACGCGGAACATCAGAAACGGGTCGCCGGAGTCAGCGAAGCGCAGGCGGATCCGGCGGGCGACGACGGTACGGCCCAGGTCGATCTCGACCCAGGCAGAGCCGAGGTTCTCCGTATCGGGCTCCCACCATGTGCTCAGGTCGCCATCGGCGACAAAGGCTGCGGTGAGAGAATCGGCACGATTGCCGTAGGCGCTGATGCCGCCGATGGTGGTGTCCCCATCGGCGACATTAACAAACTCCCCGGCATTGGCCACAGCGTCGATATCGGCGCGGATGAACCGCGGGCGGACAGTGCCCACCGAGTCGACGATGCGGGTGCCGTCACCAGCCTCCCAGGCACGCCAGTGGCTGGCTGTCTCGACGACGACCAGGTCCGGTTCCGAGCGGTATCCCCTGGCTTCGAGAATGACACTCTGCGGCTGGGCGAGAGCACCGGTTACGGCGCAAAGCACCGCCAGCAGACAGACAGGGAGTGTCAATAGATGACTCCCAGAAGGCCCTGTCGTGTGACGATGCCGTCATCCCCATCGAGGGACACGCGATAGATGTATCCGCCGGGTCCGACGACCCGTCCGAACGCATCGGTTCCGTCCCAGAGAATCTCGTGGTGGCCGTCTCCCAACTCCTCCCGCAGCAACTGCCGGAGTTGGCGCCCCCCCAGGTCGAAGATCTCCACCGTGGCCATCGTCGGTCGCGTCAGCTTGAACAGGCTGAAGCCGATTGTCGTGACATCGTTGATGGCATCACCGTTCGGTGTCAGAATCGGGCTCGAAGTCAGCACCCGGCCGACGATCTCGAGATCTTCATTGGTCACCAGTCGGACCACCAACTCACCCCCGGGGGAGTCGATATCGATGTCACCTGCCTCGGCCGTCTGGTAGACGGACTCGAGCCGGCCGCTGCTGACCCGGCGTTCCGAAACGCGCGTCTCGAAGCGTGTGGCGTCGCGAAACAGGGACGCACGAAATACGATCTGCAGGAAGGTCCCGTCCTGGGTGATGCGTTGCCCCAGGTTCACCGTGAAGCCTTCTCCCGCACGGATGCGGGCGGCAAAAGGCACCTCGACATCGTCGATGAGGACGCGGTCGATGGCGGCGACGGAGGCGGTGGTGAGGACCTCGAGCTGCCGGAAGCCGGACACCACCTCCCGATTCGTCGTGATCGTGTGCGATAGCACAGACAGAGTGAACTCGTCTTCCTCGCCAGGTGTGACCAGCCGCGGGTGGACCTCGGCCTGGAGGCGTTCCACCAGAGCCGGCTGAGCGTATTCCAGAATCAGGCGGCGGATGATCGTGCCGGGCTCCGAGAACCTCAGCCGGATCTGGATGTACCGGTGCAACCCCGTGGACCGGATGAAGCCGCCGGACACGGTGGTCCACGCCGACCACTCCGGATTCGGCTCCACCGGGCCTTGCTCCTCCTCGGGCAGCGCCCCCCAGACACCGGCTGGTATCTGCTCCACATCGTCGCCGACACCGGTATAGCGGAAGTAGAGGATGGGCGTGCGGTCCGGACCGGTCCGGGTCTGCATGACCATGGGCAGACCGGTGACGTCTCCCCCTTCAAATCGCACACGCCCCCAAACCGGGAAGGCATGGCGGGCCGGCAATGGCACGCTCTGAAACTGTCCCACCGGGACCGTGCCGTCCCCGTAGATCTCGATTTCCGCCAGTTCCCAAGGCTGCACACCCGTCGTGTGGATCTCGACAAAACGCGCCTCCCGGCTGGCGAACACACGGTCGATGACGGGTTCAGAATTCGGCAGGATCGATCCAAAATTCAGCTGGGACACCACCGTGAACGGATCCTCGATACTCTCGTTGTCTGAGGTCAGCACCCTGAACTGCTGCGGGAAGCGGATTCGGTGTTCCTCGTCGAGGCGCGGGTGCAGGCGGATTCGATTGATGGAGAAGGAGGCGCCGAGATCGATGAGAATATACAGGTCCCGGGGAACACCCGTCTCTCCGGAGCGATCCGGATCGAAAGCGGTTGCGCCGTCACCGTCGACCAGATTCTCGAGATCGGGCAGAGGGCTCATCACCTCGATCAGGGAATCCTCCTCGACGATCTCGTAGAGCGCGACCAGACGCCCTCCCCGGCGCAGCAGGCCGGGCGCCAGGTTGTCGCCGGGAGAGACATCCCACTTGAAGAGACTGTCATAGGTTACGGTCACTCGCTCCACGTCACCCCAGTCGGCCACATTCCGCCAGCCGAAGAGAGTGCCGGAGTCAAGGCCGACGACGAGGGAGTCGATCGCCTCAGCTGGTGACCTGGGGACGAGCAGGACCACCACAGCGAGGAGTGTGGTTCGCAGGGCGGCTGAGTGTCTGATGGTTCTGCCTCAACGGGAGATTGACGAGCGGAAGTACAGACGCTCGGGACGTGTACGGGGCTAGGAGCCCGTCTCAG
>Ga0187827_10001845_pt1 | contig 30039 bp, 26 predicted proteins | sample ETNtaG_39_FD_167969 | JGI IMG/M metagenome (GOLD analysis project Ga0187827, IMG submission 167969) | Marine microbial and viral communities from oxygen minimum zone, Eastern Pacific Ocean - ETNP2014_SV_150_PacBio MetaG (Illumina Assembly) | ecosystem: Environmental > Aquatic > Marine > Hypoxic...
CGTGGCGTTTTTAGAATCTGAGAGAATATTGTTTGCGCTTATTATTTCCTGAAGATCTATGCAGCTCCAGTTGATGGGCGTGAGGCTGGGCGCGTGGGGGCACTTCCTCTTCGAGCATCATGAGCAGATGGTGGCAGATAATCCGGCTTGTCTTTCGCTTTTGCCTGGACTTCGCCATCGCCCTGGCTTCTCTCAAGGCGAGTTGTGAATGGGTAGCTCTATCCATTGACAGAATCCATTGACAGATGGTCCTATACTGTTCGTATATACAGTACCAGAATACTGAGTATTTGTACAGTATGTTCTGCTAACGTTTCTCTGCCAGCAGCATAAAGGAGTTGGAGAAATAGTCTCTCAGGTGCTTTGGCCAGGTTCGAATCCACTGCCCCGGTCGACGGATCCAGTGAATTGCAGTGACTTTGAGGCCGCACCTGGAACAGAGGTTGGTCAGCGTTCCAGGGCAGAACCAGCAGGTGTGTGCCTCATGCACCTGGGGTCGATTGTAGCGCCATATCTTCCATGTCTGTTTGATGTAAAAAGGATTGGGAGTCGTGATTACGAGGACGCCCTCGTCGGTCAAGTGTTCAGCCAGGTTGCAGAGGAACTGACCGGCGTTGTCAAGGTGTTCGATGATATCGCCGGCAATGATGGTCTCGAATTTTTCACCGAGTTGCATGGTTATGACATCGGCTACTTTGACCTTGTAATCCAGACCACTCAGTATATCGATGCTTTCGCTATCGATATCGACGCCGAGCACATCGTCATTGAATTCTCTGATGGCAGCGTGAAGCGACGTGGCTCCCTTGACGGTCAGCCGAGCTGCCGTAGCGTCTTTCTGCGTTCTGCTGTCCACCACACCGAGGTCCAGGGTCTTGCTGCCTGTCACCAAGGGGCCGATTACTTCCATTCGATCCTTGACACTGTGTTTGAAGGGTAACGATAGCTCTGACATGGAATACCTCAAATCGCTGCAGCAGCATGCATGGTGTCGCCACCTATGATTTGTCGAAAACTAGTGTATCTGCGTCTGCCCGAACCATGATCGAGTCGCCCGGCAAGAACTTACCGGAAAGCAGCTCCTGTGCCAGAGGATTTTCAACCAATCGCTGAATCGCCCTTTTCAAGGGTCTGGCACCATAGATGGGATCAAAACCGCTGTCTACCATCAGTGCAATTGCATCACTGTCAAACTGCAGGCAGATATCTTTCTCACCCAACCGTTCTGTCAGGATCTGCAGTTGAATATTGGCGATTCCCTCGATCTGTTCCTTGGCCAAGCTGTGAAACACGACAACATCGTCTATCCGATTGATGAATTCCGGTCTGAAATGTAGCAAAACCGTTTCTATCACCACTGACTTAATCTCGCTATAGAGAGTATCTTCTCCCATATTCTGGATAAGATCGGAGCCGAGATTGGATGTCATCACAAGAACGGTGTTTTTGAAATCTACAGTGCGGCCATGCCCATCTGTTAGCCGACCGTCATCCAACACTTGAAGCAGAATATTGAATACGTCATGATGGGCTTTCTCAATTTCATCCAACAATATTACTGAGTATGGCTTGCGCCGAATCAATTCGGTCAGATATCCGCCCTCCTCATAGCCCACATAGCCCGGAGGAGCTCCAATCAATCTCGCCACCGAGTGCTTCTCCATAAATTCCGACATGTCGACGCGAATCAGCGCCTCCTCGGTATCGAACAGGAATCTGGCCAGTGCTTTACAGAGTTCTGTTTTGCCGACCCCGGTCGGACCTAAAAACAGGAAGGAACCGTTGGGCCGATCAGGATCGGCAATACCGGCTCTGGACCTGCGCACCGCGTCGGCAACCGCACTCACGGCTTCCGACTGCCCCACCACCTGGGTGTGAAGATCCCGTTCCATGTGCACCAGTCTCTGTTGCTCCCCTGCCAGCATCTTGCTAACCGGGATGCCGGTCCACTTGGAGACGATCTGGGCAATCTCATCGTCGGTCACCTTGTTGCGGAGCAACTTCATCTCCATCACTTCTGCCTGAGCAGCCATATCGAGCTGCTTTTCGAGTTCCGGAATGCGACCGTACTGCAGCTCCGACATGCGGGTAAGATCGCCCGCTCGACGTTGTGTTTCAAGCTCCAGGCGGGCCCGTTCCAGCTCTTCCTTGACCTGCTGAGTTCCATGCAGAGCCGTTTTTTCCGCGCTCCAGATCTCGTCAAGATCGGAATAATCTCTCTCCACCAGTTTGATCGACTCATTCAGCGCCTGCAGTCGCTGCTGAGATGCATCGTCGGTTTCCTTCTTCAAGGCTTCCCGCTCGATCTTCAACTGGATCAATCTTCGCTCCAGCCGATCCATATCCACCGGCTTCGAATCCATCTCCATGCGAATCAGGCTGGCGGCCTCATCAACCAGGTCAATGGCTTTATCCGGCAGCTGCCGATCGGTGATATATCTGTGCGACAGGCGCGCTGCGGCTATGATTGCCGGATCGGTAATATCGACACCGTGATGAATCTCGTAGCGCTCCTTCAGGCCTCGCAGGATGGCGATGCTGTCCTCTACGGACGGTTCATCGATCTGCACCTTCTGGAATCTCCGTTCCAGGGCAGCATCGGATTCGAGATAACGCCGGTATTCATCCAGGGTGGTCGCACCGACGCAATGCAATTCTCCTCTGGCGAGAGCAGGCTTCAGCATATTGCCCGCATCCATGGCCCCCTCAGCTTTGCCGGCACCCACCATGGTGTGCAGTTCATCGATAAACAGAATAATGCTGCCTTCCTGCTTGCCGAGCTCATGCAGCACTGCCTTGAGCCGTTCTTCAAAATCCCCGCGGAACTTAGCACCGGCGATAAGGGCGCCCATGTCCAGCGCCAGGATGCGTTTGTTTTTCAGTCCTTCGGGTACCTCACCGTTGATGATCCGCTGTGCCAGCCCCTCGATGATGGCTGTCTTGCCGACGCCTGACTCACCGATCAGCACCGGATTGTTCTTGGTCCTCCTCTGCAGAACCTGCACGGTGCGCCTGATCTCATCATCCCGGCCAATCACCGGATCAAGCTTGCCCCGTTCGGCTCGCTCAGTCAGGTCGATGGTGTATTTGTCGAGGGCCTGGCGGTTGTCTTCCGCATTCTGATCATTAACCTGCTCGCCGCCGCGCACCTGATCGATGATCGCTTCCAATCGTTTCTTGCTGACCTTGTAGCGAGCCAGTAGTTTGCCAAGGTCCGTGCGCTCCTCGAGGGACGCCAGCACCACCATTTCACTGGATATGAACTGATCACCGCGCTGTTGGGCATACTTGTCCGCCAGGTTCATCAGCCGACCCAATTCCGGTGCCAGTTGCACATCGCCGTAGTTGTCTTTGACCTTGGGTAGCGCCTCGATCAGCTCCTCCAGTTCACCTCTGAGCTGCAGCACGTCAAATCCAGCCTGCGTCAGCAATGGTCGAACAGAACCGCCCTGCTGGTCGAGGAGCGCAGCCAGCAAGTGGGCCGGGGTGATGTAATTCTGATCCTTACCCACGGCGATCGACTGGCCGTCCGATAAGGCCTGTTGAAGCTTGCTGGTGAGTCGGTCAATACGCATGCTATACCTCTTACCATATGGGGGTGCAATTGCCACCGGAACTGATTAGCGACCGTTGCCTCAAGCTTATGTGGGGTCGACCCCCTACTATTCAAGATGGGCTCGCCATCACTCCACCAAGACCGCTGACTACTGAATCAAGAGCAATGCGGTTGATTTGCACGAGGCGCTATGGCAACTTTCGTCTCTTCGACCCATCAGCTGAAGGTAGATTATAGGATGGTCAAGCAGGACTCGGGAACCGGCCGCGACGAGGCCGTATTCGATAAGGCTGACAACACGGGACTCAGGCATCTGCTTAACGCAACCCGATTCTCGATGCGTGGTTTGGCCGCTGCCTTCCAGCACGAGGCAGCGTTCCGACAGGAGCTGGCACTGATGCTGGTGCTTTTACCTGCTGCGTTTTTTGTAGGTTCGAACACGCTGGAGGTCGCCGTTCTGATCGCTGTATCGCTTCTGATTCTCATTGTCGAACTGCTCAACTCGGGCCTGGAAGCGATTGTTGACAGAATCGGACCGGAGCATGATCCCCTCTCAGGCAGAGCCAAAGATTTGGGATCGGCCGCCGTTTTTATTGCCTTACTGGCTGCGTTTCTGACCTGGTCGCTGATGATCTATCAGAATCTGATTCGCCCCTAGAATGAACTGTTAGCAGCTACGATATGCTCGATTCGCTTGGTTCTCTAACAATATCAGTCTTTCTCGCTGCCGCCTCGATGGTACCGGCCAAGGTGGAAACAGAAGCCGCACCCTATCCAAAAGATGCAGTGGACGATATCGCCATCTGGATTCATCCGGACGATGCGTCATTGAGCCTCATTCTCGCGGCCGTCAAGGTAAGTCGGGGCAGCGAACCTGCCGGAATCGCCGTCTACAACCTGCAGGGGCAAGCGATTCAATTCCTTGCCGGTGCCAGCCCTAACAACATCGATCTGCGCTACAACTTCCTGTTCAGAGGCAAGCGCAGCGCCATCATTGCCGTCAGCCATTGGTGGTCGAACACTGTCAGGCTTTACAGCATAGACAAGAACACACGTATCCTCTCGGAGATTACAGCGGGGCCAATCGCAACGGGATTGAAGAGGATGCGCGGTCTGTGCATGTATCTCAATCCCGAGCTGAACCGGTATTATTATTTCATCAGCAGCAAGCAGGGGGAGATCGAACAGTATCAGATCGTCTCCGAGGACGACGTTGTCACCGCCAGGAAGGTGAGGGAGCTTGCCTTGCCGTCCATTGTGGAAGGCTGTGTGGCAGATGATGACTTGGCAAGATTCTACATTGCGCAGGAAGACGTCGCCATCTGGAAATTCGATGCCATGCCGGAGGACGGCAGCACAGCCACCAAGGTTGCTGCAGTCAGGCGTTTTGGCCCGCTGAAAAAGGACATCGAAGGACTGACGATCTACTACGGTCACGAGCAGCAGGGATATCTGATCGCTGCAAGCCAGGGCAACAGTCGTTTCATCGTGTACGACAGGGAGGGCGACAACCGCTACCTGGGCAGTTTCAAAGTAGGCGGCAACCACAACATCGACGCGGTTAGCCACACGGATGGCATTGACGTCACCAATTTTCCCTTGGGCGAACAGTTTCCATACGGCATGTTCGTTGCCCAGGACAATGATAATACCGACGCGGCGGGGCAGCCGCTCTTTCAAAACTTTAAGTTCGTCGACTGGAAACCAATTGCTGAGGCGCTCGATCTCAGCATCCACATCGAGCGTGATCCCCGCGGGCGGGAGCTCGACCAACCGGGCGAGCTTAGGTGAAGAGCGGTTCAACCGGCACGGTTTACATCACACCCGACGGCGCCACCAATCTCAGGCGGGAGCTGAACGACCTGTGGAAGAACAAGCGACCGGAGATCACCCGGAAGGTGGCTGCGGCAGCAGCCCTTGGAGACAGATCGGACAACGCTGACTACACCTACGGCAAGAAACAGCTGCGCGAGATCGACCGCAGAATTCGCTATCTGAGTGGCAGGTTGGATAATCTCACGGTGGTGGATCGGACCCCGGATGATCAGCATACGATCTACTTCGGTGCCTGGGTAAAGTTGGCGGATGAGGACGACAAGGAGTCGATCTATCGCATCGTCGGCAGTGATGAAATCGATCTGAAGAAAGGTTGGATCAGCATTGACTCACCGATGGCGAGAAGCTTGCTGAAAAAACGACAGGGGGACCATCTGGTCGTGTCACGACCGAAAGGCGACGCTGAGATGATGGTCCTCGACGTGCAATACAAGCCCATGGATTAGACGGATTGGCAAGCCGTCCGCTCGTCCATAGCTGACGAATAGACGTTGACTACAATGGCGTCTTCGGCTGCGCCAGTTGCCGGCTGCCACGTCGAGATCGGAATCGTGTTTCCCGCCCTTTCCAGCGTAGCCGAGAGTCGGAGTCGGGCTCTGCGGTCTCGCCCGTATAATCGAGGATCGGAATGAAGCGGCTGATAAGGTAATAGAGCACGAACGGCGCGATGAAGATCAGCCCCACCGCCAGAACTCCCTCACGCCCGAGGAATTGCCAATGGTAGTCGACAAAGCCGCGCTCGGACTTGGAGATCAGTTGGCCGCCAATGACCACGTTGTAGCGCATAAACAAGACTTGAAGAACCAGCAGCAAGCTGCCCACGTTGGCCAATATGAGCGTTAGCCGGTCTTTCAGATTAGCCACGGCAACGTAACCGATCAGCAGGAACGGGACGACAGAGAAAAGAAGCACCTGGCCGATCACGAAGGAGCCGAACAACGGCCTGACTATTTTCCAGTGGTGGCTGCGCTCGTAGATCACCGTGGCCAGTTCCAGAATCTCCAGGGTGAAGGCCAGGATGAAGAAACTCCAGAGATACATCACGAACTTGCGCACCATGACGTAGTCGTACTCCTCGCGCCGCCAGTACTTTATCGCTGAATACATCAGCATCAGCATGCCCATGCCACTGACCATGGCGGATACCAGAAAGATGATCGGCTGCAGAGGCGTCGCCCACCAGGCGATCGCCTTGATGGAGCCGAATATAAAGCCGACGTAACCGTGCAGCAAACAGGCCCACGGCAGGCCAATACCGGCCAACAGGACGCTGAGGGAGTGATCCAGACGCACTGAGTCAGGGTGATGTACGCGCACGCCGAGTGTCAGGATCCGCCAGACCGATCCCATCAATCCACTGGTCTCATCCGCCATGCGGATGAAATAGGGACGGTAGATAAGCCAGATCTCCATCAGCAGCAACAGCATGTAGCCGCCCCAAACGTAGCCGAAGATGCTCATGGCCGATGTCACGTGCGGAGTAACGAAGATCTTGTAGGCACGCAGCGGCTGGCCCAGATGCAAAAGCAGCGGCACGCCGGCGAAGAGGCCAAAGCACAGTGCAGCAATCAGGGCGAAATTGGAGATTCGTTTGAATTCCGCAACATCGAAAAGGTGCCATAGGGCCGACACCACGAAAGCGCCCGCCATCATTCCTGTGATGTAAGGATAGATGACAATCGGCAGTTCCCACCAAATGACCTGGTTGTTGGGAAAGACGTAATTGACCAGAGCGTCGGTGGGAAGCTCCCACATCACACCACCTCCCGCCGTAAGCCAACATAGAAGCAATGTGCGCCAGTGTGCATGGCCGGCTTTAGCAGCAGCCACTTGTTTTCCTCGAACACCTTGGTCACCTCGGCCTCAGGATCCTTGAGGTCACCAAACAGGCGGGTGCGCGTGGGGCAGACAGCAACACAGGCCGGTAGTTTGCCGCGCACAATCCGGTGATAGCACCAGGTGCATTTGTCGGACTTGTGCTTTTCCGGGTTGATGAAACGGGCACCGTACGGGCACGCCTGAACACAATAGGCGCAGCCAAGGCAGTGTTCGGAGTCGATCAGCACGAAGTTCTCCGGCGTCCGAAATGTGGCACCCACCGGGCAGACTTGCACACAAGGTGGATCCTGGCAGTGATTGCACATTTTGGGTACCGTGAAGGCGTCTATGGCAGAAGCCTCGATCTCCTCGTTGATCTCGGCAAACCCCTCCAGAGCACCGTTGGGAGATTCAACCAACACGCCTTCACCGGTAATGACGTAGCGTTCGACCCAGGTACGGAATACGCCGGCAGGGATGTTGTTTTCCCGCTTGCACGCACGCAGTTGCCACAACCAATACAGTTGTTTATGTTGATGACGTAGGCATATTCGTGCTCGCCCTCTTCATCCGGGTCCTTACTGCGACCGAGCGATCCGAGGCTTACGACCATCAGCACCGTGGCCGAAACACTGCCCGCCAGCACGTGCCTGAGGAATTCCCGACGGGAATCATTCGTCGATTCGCTACCCATTAGTGTTGCAGTTCTCCTAACATAGCCAAAGTGTCTGCCCTGTCCCGTCCGGTCACGTGGTCGGATCGTGCGCCCTGTGGCACTTGTTGCAGGTGGTTCCTGGCTCGAACTCACCACCTTCGTATTCCTGGTGTTTATTGAAGTTGTCGGTCAGCTCGAACTGGGGGAATTCGATCGGTCTGTTGATGAACGGCTCGTGGCAGTTCAGGCAATCCCAGGTAGACTCATCGATTCGCGCTGCCGCCACTTTCGCATCGTCCTGTACGTGGTCGAGCAGAGGGCCATGGCAGGCTTCGCAGGAAACCTGTTTGTGTTTGCGTCTGCGCACCGTCTTGGTAACGTCCTCGTGGCAGGACTTGCAGCTGATATTGCGCTTTGAGGATGACAAGCTCTCAATGCCGCCATAGACCATCGGCTGGGCAGCTAATCGTTTGAGGGCATCGCGGTCGTGCCAGAACGTTAGATCGTAGTTCCACTCCGGCGGGGCGGTGAGCCAGACGAAAAGCAGGAAAGCGATCGTCGCAGCCGCAATTACGCTGAACATCCGCTTTATGTGGGACCAAGCCGTGGGCTCATTCACATCTCTTGTCCCGGCCGCAGCGACACCGTCTCCATCGGCTGGCTGCCATCACTCAATCGCATCATCATATGAACTCTTAGCTATACCTCGAGTGATCACGGTGACAATCCACCTGCTGGTTTCAACACCTCGAGTCTCCCCCGCATACCTTCGCTCTCCCAGTGAGGTCCGCAGAGATAGGGGTACCCACCAGGCTCCGGGAAGCTCATCTCCACGACTTCCTCCGGAAACAGGCGTTCTGATTCGGGCTTGGCGGCGGCCTTGAACCAGACGCTGTGGCTGGTGCGCTTGTCGACATTGATCCAACGCACCGTGCTGCCCGCCACAATTTGACGATCAGAAGGGCAGAAGGTGTGCTTGTGCATAAGGACGACGGCGACATCTGCATCGCTGCTTCTCTGATCGTAAATTGCCTGGTGGCGTTCCTCTGCTACAGCGCAGATTGCAGCGATCTCATCAGCCGGCTTCCCCTGCACGTGCGTCGCCACAGCCACCAGCAACATCCCTGCGATCACAGATAAAAGGCTGCTGTGGTACATTTGCGGTCTTTCCCCCGTACGCTTGGGGCACCTCTCCTCGGCCGGGCAAAGCGCAGGAAAGGAGAATGTGCAGGTGCGAGAATTCGATTCAGTTTCCGTCGGCTACTCCGGCAACGTCTGAATATATGCCAGAATGTCGACCGTCACCTGAACCGGAAACGCTCTCATGGCCGGCATCTTCTCGCCCGGCTGGCCATTGAGGATTTTGTGTAGCGTTTGCCAGAGATCACCGTTGGCCACGGCCGAAACCGCTTTCATGTCTTTGATCTGCTTGCCGTTCCTGCCGTGGCAACCGGCGCAGACAGTGTTGTAGTAGGCTTCACCTTGGGCTTTGTCCCCCTTGACGGCCATGCTGGCCCGGTCGATGTATTTATCCATCTCGACCTGGCCTTTAGCAACGAACAGGGAAATGTCTTCAAAGTCTTCATCGGAGAAATTGTCCTCCGAAAAACGGTGCGAATCAGACTTGAGAATGGCCACGATCGCTGCCGGATCGGCACCGGCGGAAGCGCGAATGCCCGCCAAACCGGTGTAGTGACTGCCTTTGGCATAGGCGCCGTCCTTGCCCATGTAGTCCCAGCCGTGACATTCCTGGCAGCGCCAGGTGGTGTTCTTGCTCTTCTTCCCTTCCTTGGGATAGGAGGGATGGGTGCCCGATGGCAGATCACCATCGGCAATCTCGTACCACTCGTCATAGAGCTTGCCGCCGCGGGCGATGTTGGACTCGATCTCCTCGGCCAACGACGCGAAAGAAACCAGTAGGAACCCCACTGCGACGAACGCGCTTACGGCTACCCGCGCCATGTGCGACGACCCGGTTTTGCCTTTTCCAGTTTGCACAACTCTATTCCTCCGCATGATGATCAAACGCCTAACAAAGAAGTGGTATAGAGATCCTGCTCACACGTATACGCCACCTGTCGCATGCCGGACCGATGGCGTATCTTCGAGAGCAAGATCTTGACTAACGCCCCGCTGCAAGCTAGCCCCAAATCACGTAACGTGATGGACCCGGTTGTAAACGTTGAATTTACCGGTCGGCGTCGCCAGCCCCTTAATCCGAGCCTTTTCCTCTAGGGTCTTAGAGTCATAGATGACGATTTCACCCTTGGTCCAATTCTTCCTGCCACCCCGTACCCAAACCGAAACCCACACCTCGGAGCCGTCTTTATTGAACTCCGTGTGCACTGCTACGCCTTTTTCGATGGTGGTGACGCGCAGGGTCTTGGCGATCTTGCCGGTCTTCTTATCGAGTACCTTGATGCTCTGGTTGACATCGACCTCGGGAAACAGGGTCTGATCAGCAAAGACGTACGGAGAGTTCGGATGGGTACGGATAAAGAGCCCGGCCCCGTCGGTCGCGGTGCGGTAGCAGATCTTCCAAGCATGCTCCGGATGACCCTTGGGATCGTTACCCCAAGTGGTGATCTTACCCTCGCCCAGATGCACAGTGCCGCCCACCGGGCCGCACTTGGGATCGACCCAGTTAGCACCGGGACCCGGGTGTGGCTTTGTGCCCGTCTCGATGGAAGCGACGAACTTGCGGTCTACCGAATCCATGATCTCGATACGGTTGGAGGCGTTGGCTGCGATCTGGAAATAGCGCAGTTTCGGATCGAAGAAGCCATCGTGCAGGAACTTGTGACTGTTGATTTTATCGATCCTGAGGTTATCCAGGTCACTGTAGTCAACCTGCCAAAGCTGACCAAGTTCCTTGGCCGCGACAATCCAGGTTGGCGCGTGCGGCGAGTTGTAGACAGCCGCAACGCGTGATTCGTTGACGTAGGTGCCGTCCACATCGGTACCGCGTGTGGAGACCACCTTCAATGGTTCCATGGTCAGGGCATCAAGAATAACGAAATGGGGTGGCCAGTAGCTGCCACCGATGACGTATTTGTCCTTCCACTCACCGTAGTGGGAGACCGCGACGTCGCGTGCATCGTAGGCGATCTGGGCCTCGGCCACTAATTGCGGTGGATCCATCCACAGGTCGATCTTGGTCATGCGGCCATCCCTGCCCATGGTGTACCAGAAACGGCCGTCGGAGGACTCCTTCATCGCGTGCACGGCGTAGCCCGTGTCGATGCGGGTCACGACTTCCTTGGTGTCACCATCGATGACGGCAACCTTGCCGGCATCCCGTAGGATGACCAGGAAGAAGTTCTCCCAATTGCGGCCGTGGGCTGGTCTCGACGGATAGGCGGAAGGTTTGATATAGGTCTTCCAACGCTTCTTCATAGTCGCCAAGTCGAGTTCCGGTGGCTCCGGCGCCGGCATCTGGATATAAGTAGCCAGCTTCTTGATTTCGTCCCTGGTGAGGATGTCGTCGAAGTTGTTCATTCCCCCTTCGGTACCCAACGAGATCATTCGTTCGAGCTTTCTCTGGCCGAGCTCCAAGGTGTTCTCAGGTTCCAGGTTCTTGCCCGTGGCACCCTTGCGCAGCACTCCGTGACAACCAGCGCAGCGCTGAAAGAAGAGGGTTTTCGCCTCCTCGAAGTCGGCCTTTGACAGAGTGGGTTCCTCTGCCACGGCAACTGGTGACTGTGCCATGGCGAGCCCTAGCAACAGACACACCGTGAATGTGACCCCATTGATCGCATTTGTCCTCATCGTCAATCTCCACAACTGTTTTCTGGGATAGTTGAGGCTGCGAGGTTAAGAGATGGGGCACTTGGTGTCTTTGATCAAAATCAAATCCGTCTTTTTTTCATGGTTATTGCACCGCGGGCATCAACAGTCAACCATGTTAACCGCCAACCCTCCTTCCGAAGTCTCCTTATACTTCACCTGCATGTCGAGGCCCGTTTGACGCATGGTTTCGATCACCTGATCCAGCGACACGTGGTGATGACCATCGCCCCGCAAGGCAAGCCGGGATGCATTGATTGCTTTAACAGCCCCCATGGTATTGCGTTCGATGCAGGGGATCTGCACCAGCCCACCCACAGGATCACAGGTCAAACCAAGGTTGTGTTCCATCCCGATCTCCGCCGCATTTTCAACCTACCGTGGCGTTCCCCCCATGATGGCAGTTAGTCCGGCTGCCGCCATCGAGCAGGCAACGCCGATCTCTCCCTGACAGCCCACTTCTGCGGCCGAAATGGATGCGTTTTTCTTAAACAGTATTCCAATGGCAGCGGCAGTCAGCAGGAACGTGACAACTGCCTGTTTGGTGCCACCCTTGTCCGGTGTATGTACGAAGCGGATGTAATAGGCGAGTACCGCCGGTATGACCCCTGCTGCACCGTTAGTCGGCGCGGTTACGACTCGTGCTCCGGCCGCGTTTTGCTCGTTGACGGCAAGGGCAAACAGACTTACCCAATCCATCACCGCGAGGGGATCGGGATTTCCACTTTCCATACGGGCCTTAAGATCGCGGTGCAGGTCACAGGCCCGGCGTTTCACTTCCAGACCCCCCGGCAATACGCCCTCGGCGGCACAGCCTTTTTCAATGCATGCGTCCATCACGTGCCAGATCCGGTATAGCCCGTCGAAGACTTCCTCTCGGTCACGGTGCTGAAGCTCATTGGTCAGGGCGAGGTCGGCAATGGCGAGGTCGTGTTTATCACAGAGATACAGCAGTTCTGCCATCGAGTCCATCGGGAAGGGTTGAGTACTATCCTCGACACCACTGCCTGCGATTTCCTCCGATGACAGCACAAACCCACCGCCGATGGAAAAGAAACTTTCTTCCGCCAGCTTGCGTCCCTCGTCATCGAACGCACTGAAGGTCATACCGTTGGGATGGGACGAAAGTACAACGCCTTCGTTAGCATGGATGTGTTCGTCTGGATCGAATCGGACACTGTGTTTACCAAGCAGACTGAGTTCTCCCGTGTCGGCCACGCTCGCCACCGACTCAGCGATTGCCTCGATGTTCAGATCAGCGGGCGTTTCCCCCAGCAGTCCCAACACGATCGCCTGATCTGTACCATGCCCGTGCCCGGTCATCGCCAGGGAACCGAACAGATCGACGCGCAGCCCTGCTACTCTGTTAAGCAGTTTATCTCCCTCAACAGCCAACAGGAATCGACGAGCCGCGATCATGGGGCCAACGGTATGAGAGCTGGACGGTCCGATGCCGACTTTTAACAGATCGAAAACGCTGAGGCTCATGCTGCTCGTTTCAGCGACCGGTGAAACGCGGTTCCCGCTTCTCCTGAAACGCCTGCACCGCCTCGGTGTGATCCTCTTTGGTCATGGAGATCTCTTCCATTGCCAGGGAAACGGGCAGCACCAGATTGGAGAGTTCCTTGATCAGCTTGTTCACCGAAATCTTGGTCGACTGGATCGCATAGGGAGGACCTGCTGCGAGCCGCTCTGCCAGCGCCAGCGCGACGGGTAGCGCCTGCCCTTCTTCCACCACCTCGTTTACAAGACCCAGATCAAACGCCTCGTCGGCGGTGATCAGATCGCCGGTCATGAGGAGTTGCTTAGCACGGTTGACGCCCACCAACAACGGCCAGATAACGGCGCCGCCATCGCCGGCAGTGATACCCATCTTGACGTGGGGATCGCCGAATTTAGCCGGTTTGGCAGCGATCACTACGTCACAGAGGAGGGCAATGGTGGCGCCGAGGCCGACCGCTGCACCATTGACCGCCGCGATCAGTGGTTTCTCGAAATCGAGGATGCCATCGACGATTCTGCGGGCCTCCTGCATCATGCTGAGCCCCGACTTGCGTGCCGCCTGCCCATCCCTGTCCGGTCCGAAATCGCCACCCGAACAGAAGCCACGCCCTGCTCCCGTAAGGACTGCGACACGCACATCCGTATCCGTTTCGATATCCCGAAACAGCGTCGTTAGCTCAGAGTGCATGGTGCCATTGACCGCATTGAGACGTTCCGGACGATTGAGTGTCAGGATAGCAATCGCGTCTCTCTTCTCTATGTTAATCGCATCGTAGTCTTGTTGGTCGATCATCAGTATGTCTCCTCCTTGGGGTTGTATGATACTTTAACTTAACGAACCAAGTGCTGCAGCCAGAACTTCCTGAGGCTAGTGTACTGCCCCACAATTAAGTGGCCTTATTCACTGGCCTATTCTGTCCCTGGACTTCGTTGCTCGTCCTTATGGGTGCCCAACCCACGGCGTCCTCTCGCCTTGCCAGGAACAAAATATACCGACCGAATAATGGCCACTTAATTGCGGGACAGTACACCAGCTCTCATCCACGAGCAAAATGGTCACGGCTGCTGGATCGAGTGCCAGTAGCGCCGCTCAGTATTCCTGTAGGCCGACACCCGCACCGGTCGATCGGCTTGCAGGTGGATGGTCACCGCACCGGACCGGACCGAGCAGTATTGTAGGCATGGATACCGCGCGCCTGGTAGCGCTGGCGAACAGCTCTGTCCGGGTGCTTGAAGCGATTGTTATAGCCGGAAGAAAACACCACATAGGTGGGATCCACGGCATTGATAAAGGCTGCCGAGGACGAAGTTCGGCTGCCGTGATGGGGAGCGACCAACACGTCTGCCGACAGAGACCAATGCTTAATCAACTCTCTTTCGACAGCAGCTTCAATATCTCCCGGAATCAGGATGCCTCTGTCGCCGCTGGTCACTTTCAGTACACAGGATCGGTTGTTCTCATTGGATGGGAGGGTCGTGGAAGGGTGCAGGTATTGGAATTGCACGGAGCCCCAATACCAGGATTCTCCTGCCACACAGGGTCTGACCAGTCTCGATGTCCGCGTCTGTGAAATGAAGCGTTGCACCGACCCACTGATAACATTGTGAGTGGGTATTCTGCTGATTACGGCATCAGCGCCGCCGGAATGATCGTTCTCGGCATGACTGATAACGGCGTAATCCAGTCGCCTAATAGCTGAGCTTCTTAGATGGGGTACCACCACCGTTTCACCAAGATCGTAGCGATCAGAAAACCTTCCTCCCATATCGAAGACGAGCCCTCGATCAGATGTCTTCACGACCACTGCCAGGCCCTGCCCCACATCCAGCACGGTGATCACTGCTTCATCGTTTTCCAGACGATGTTGGAGTGGTTTGAACAATGGCAACAGCAGCACGACTCCCAGCCAGCGACCGGGAAAGCCTGCCGGCGCCAACAGAAGTGTCGTTGCCAGCAAGGCAAGTGTAACCGCCGGCAGACTGTGAGCGGGAGGAACCCAGATGTAATTCTGTGCCGCCATGAATTGCATGAACTGCCACAGCACGGCTAACAGTTTGTCTGTTCCAAACAGTATGAAGCCTGCCAGAGGATCACTAACGAGCAGGGCCAGGCTTGCCAACAGAACACCCGGTACGATCAACAGACTAATCCACGGAATTGCAATCATATTGACGATTGGCGAAAGCAGCGCCACCTGCATGATCAGATATCCCAGCAAGGGGAAAAGTGCGATAAACACGACCCATTGGGATTTTCCCGCCAACTGCAGTAATCTGCCGAGCCGCAGTGGCCTGTCATCTGCCAGTCTGCCGACGAAAACGTAAAGTAAGAAGGTGACCGCGCCAAAGGAGAGCCAGAAGCCAGTTGTCCATACCGCCAGTGGGTCAACTGCATTGATGGTCAGAAGTGCCAGGCAGAAGATATGTGATGTTGGGATCTTTCTCTGAGTCAGTTGTCCCAGCATGACAGCGCCGACCATTACCGTCGCTCTCTGCGTGGGCAGGCCAAAACCGGCAATGGCGCTATACAGTACGGCACAGACAATAGCCGCCAAAGGCGGAAGTCTGGTGGCTAGCGCCAACGGGGCAAACAATCTACTTGCCCAATTCATCAGTCGGTAGGCCATGCCGGCGACCAGACCGATGTGCAGTCCGGAGATAACCAACAGATGATTGGTGCCTGTCTTGCTCAGCACCTGCCACTGCTGCGGCGAGATCTGATAACTCTCCCCGATCACCAGGGCGATCATCAAGCCGCGATGCGGTGAATCCGGTAACAGCGCAGTTATGCTGGCTCGCAACCAGTACCTCAGTTGATGAATCAACTCCCTGTGGTCGCTGCCGGCAAGTCTGCGGTTATTACCGTCCTGACGAATATAGCCGGTAGCGGCAATATCCCGCTGGAACAGCCAGGCTTCATAGTCGAATCCGGCCGGGTTAGCGTTGCCATGGGGTCGATTCAAGCGTACTGTTAGATGCCATCTTTCTCCAGGCCGAACAATATCGTTTTGATACCAGCTCAAGATAAGGCGGCCGTCGATTTCACAGGCAGTTCGGCTCGGATTCAAAGCCGGACAGTTCAGTACCTCATCCACCGTGAACTCAAACCGTTGTGACTGTGCATTGAGCCTGGGCAGGCTGGCAATTACCCCGGCCACGCGGATGTCCTTTCCCTCCCACGCCTCGGGAATCCACTGTGCAGATCTCTCAGTCGCGTAATAGATACCCCAACTCATACCCAGGGCCACCGCAGCGATGGATCGGAGCGGCTTGTATATGGAAGCCAGCAGGAAACAGAGCAGCAAGAAAACAATCCATAGCGGGCTAGGCAAGTGAGGTATGAAACTGATGCTGACGATACCGAGGGCGCACGCCAACATCCACCGGCTCACGTTTAATCAACCAAATTCAGGTCTGCCATGTAAACCTTTGTAGCTGAATTCGGTCTCCTGCGTTAGGGCTTTTGGCCCTAATCCGGATGGGCGGCCTCTTAAGCCGCGGTAATCCATGTCTGACATCAATCAGACAACGACCCAATGCATCCAAGGGGCATACACGATACTGGCTTGGGAATACAGGGGATTCATTGCATAATAGCCGCCTTCGATGAGAGCGAATGCATGCAGCACCTAACTAAGTATCTACCGACTCGTGAACAGTTGCGTCAAACCCGCACGCTGCGCTTTCTGGGCGAGTTGATATTCGCACCCAACCTATGGCACTTTAACCGTCACTCGGTTTCCTATGCGTTTCTGGTGGGTTTCTTCTGCTGTTTCCTTCCCATACCGTTCCAGATGATACCGGCGACGGTTCTGAGCATCTGGATTGGCTGTAACATGCCGCTTACCATCGCCCTCGTGTGGATCAGCAATCCCATCACCGTTCCACCCATGTTTTACTTCACCTACCGGTTGGGTTGCTGGATATTGGGTGAACGTCAAGATGTTGAAAAGATCGTCATCTCACTGGAATGGTTAGGTGCGCAACTGGCTGTCGTGTGGAAACCGTTGCTGCTGGGATCCTTGGTCTGCGGCATTACTTTTGGATTAACGTCTTTCATCCTGGTTAGAATCTACTGGCGCTGGAAAGTGAGTCGCAACTGGCACTTTCGTAAACTGCTGCGCTCCTGAACGGTGCTACTCGGTGCGCAGTACTTCGGAAGGATTGAGCAAACTGCTGCGCTCCTCAATGGTGCTACTCCGTGCGCAGTACTTCGGAAGGATTGAGCAAACTGCTGCGCTCCTCAATGGTGCTACTCCGTGCGCAGTACTTCGGAAGGATTGAGCTGAGCCGCCCGGTAGGCTGGATACAGCGTCGAGACAAAGCTGATCACGATGGTAACGATAAAGATAAGGAGCAGATCGGTCAGCCTTAGGTCGGAGGGAACTGAATCAAAATAGGTACCTCCCAGCACGCGTAAGTTCAACAGCTGTTCGAACCAGGCTACGATCTCGGTAATGTTGATTGCCAGCACGATACCGAGCACCATCCCAAGGAGAGTTCCGACGATACCGATCACCGATCCCTGCACCACATAAATGCCCATAATAGTAGCCGGACTTACGCCTAGAGTTCTCAGCATTGCAATGTCCGCTTTCTTGTCATCTACCAGCATGATCAGACCTGACACAATGTTAAAGGCAGCGATCGCTACAATAAGCAACAGCAGTAGAAACATCATGGTTTTTTCCATGCCGATGGTCTGAAAGAGATCGCCATAGGTAGCTGTCCAATCAACGCCTTCGTACCTGTCAGGCCCGAGCGCCGCCACCGTCTGACGGATGATATGGGGTGCAGTGAACAAATCGTCGACTTGAACTCTGATGCCGTGCACTTCGCGTTCCAGCATCAGTATTCCGGCGATGTCGGCCACATGCATCAAGGCGAGGGTATAGTCCAGCTCAGCTCCTACTCTAAACGTGGCGACCAGCGTAACCTTGACCATTTTGGGCAGAACGCTACCACCTGCCTTGGATGGCTGCGGTACGATCAGGGTCAATTCATCGCCGACGCCGACACCGAGGGAGTAGGCCAATTCACGACCCAGCACAATACCGTCCCTGCCCTCTCGCAGGTCGGCAAGTGAACCACGCTCAATGTGAGCCGGTATGATGGAGACATGCCCTTCTCTTTCCGGCAGGATTCCATACAGAGCGACCACGTTGACGCTGCCCCTTTGAGTCAGCATGCCTTGTGTTTCTATAAAGGGAGCAGTGCCCTGTACCTGCTGCTGGCCTTCGATGGTTGCTGCCAGCTGCAGCCAATTATCCAGATCAATGCTGTGATCGCTGCTTTGAATGACGCCGTGGGGGATCACTTCCAGAATGCTGTAACGTAGCGCCCGGTCGAATCCGTTCATCACCGAGACGATAGTCACAAGAACAACTACGCCGAGAATCAAGCCCAACAGGGAAACCAGGGATATGAAGGAGATGAAGTGATTTTGCTGTCGTGCGCCCGTATATCGAATACCGATCCACATCGAGAATCTGCCGGACATGGATTAATTACTCCTGTGCTTCGGCAGCATCCCGGGGCGGAGCATCACGACCCTGGACTCGCCAGCACACCGTTGTGTAATCGTACCTGACGATCCATCTTAGCGGCTAGTGATGAATTGTGGGTAACCACCACAAAACTGGTCTGCATCGTTTCACTCAACTCGAGCATCATCTGATTGATCTGATCACCCGTTTCTTCGTCCAGGTTGCCAGTGGGTTCATCTGCCAGCACACAGGCAGGCCGCGTCACTAACGCTCGCGCAACAGCGACTCTCTGCCTTTCACCTCCTGACAGTTCTGCCGGTCTGTGCTCTGCCCTGTCTTGCAGTCCAACCCGCTGCAGCATCTGCATGGACTCCTGCCGCGCGCCGGCAACGTCGAATTTACGGATCAGCAACGGCATAGCGACGTTTTCCAAGGCAGAAAACTCAGGCAGCAGATGATGAAATTGATATACGAATCCCAGGGTTCGATTTCTGAATTCTCCCCGTTCTTTTTCCGCCAAGGCAAAGATGTCCTTACCATTTATCTTTACCTCACCGCCTTCGGGCTGATCCAGACCTCCCAGCACGTGTAACAGGGTACTCTTACCACTCCCTGACAGGCCGACAATAGCCACCCTCTCTGCTGACTTGATCTCGAGATCCACCCCCTTGAGCACGTGCAAGGGCTGGGGTCCCTCCAGATAAGACTTGTGAATTCCACTGGCCTGCAACACAAGACGGTTGTCCAACACGCTACTCATAACGAAGGGCCTCAGCAGGATGCGTCCTGGCTGCCTTGACGGCCGGAAAGATCGTAGCGCAGCTACAGATAACAAGCGTCACACCGCACACCGACAGCAAATCGCCAACAAGGATCTGCGATGGCAGATAGTTGATGAAGTATTCACTCATGATGTTCAATTGAAAGACGCGTTCTATCCACAGGTAGATGTCACTGATCCACCAGGATAACGAGATTCCTAAAGTGGCACCGAGCAGGACTCCCACCAACCCTATCATGGTGCCATACAACATGAATATACCCATGATGGTAGCCGGGCTTGCCCCCAACGTTCTTAAGATTGCTACGTCACCTTTCTTGTCGGTCACCATCATGACCAGGCTGGATACCACATTGAACACGGCTACCGCTACCACCAGCAGCAACAATAAGAACATGGTGGACTTCTGCATGCGGATGGCCTGATAGAGATTACCGTGAATGGTATGCATCCAGGACTGTGCGTAGAGGTCATCGTCATTCAAGTCCGACAACAGCTCTCGCAACACGGTACTTACGGTAAACAGGTCCTGCATCAATACCCGCATGCCCTGTACACCGGTAGGCAACTTCAGAATTCTGGCAGCATCCTGCAGGTGTATGAGAACCAGGGTTCGATCGATGTCGGCGCCCATGCGAAAAATACCGGCCAGGGTAAATCGCTTCAAACGTGGTAGGGGGCCAACCAGGGTGAGGGTGGCGTCCGGTAGCACCATAGTTACCTGGTCACCCACTGACAGTTCCAGTTTTCGGGCGAGCGGCTGACCCATAACCAACCCAAACCTGGTCTGGTTCAACTGCTCGAGAGAGCCTTCGATGAAAAACTCACCGATTATCGAGACCTCCTTCTCAAGCTCGGGCTCAATGCCCGAAAACGACACACCCTGAATCTTTTGCCCGCTCATAAGCAAGGCGGACCCATTGATAAACGGCGCTGAAGCGATCACTTGCCGGTGCGCTTCCAGCTTGCCGCCCAGTTCCTTCCAGTTTGCCATCGACGTTCTGCTCACAATTGCACCATGGGGTACCACACCAAGCACCCGCTCCCGCAACTCTTTGTCAAAGCCATTCATCACGGAAAGTACCACGAGCAGAACCGCCACACCCAGTATCAGACCCAGCATGGATATCAGCGATATCAAGGAGACAAATTGATTACGCCTCTTTGCGCGGGTATAACGCAATCCCACAAACAGAGGCAGAGATCGATACATGGCTGGCAGAATCGGTATAGCTTCAAGCTTGGATTGTTCTAGAATATCAGGTATCAACGTGCAATGGGATTGTCGATTCATGTCAAGGGGCGATATCGATCGGCGGGATTACTTCCGCATCAGCGACTCCGTCTACATCGAATACAAGGTTGTACCCAAGGAGCGCGTTTTCACCGCCAGCCGGCAACCCCCCTATGAAGTCTCTGCCCGGTTCACGTTGCTGCGGGACATGTACGTGCTTGAATTGGAGTCCAGTCAACTGCTTCGATCCCTGATCGATTCGGATCGCAAACTGGGTGATTTCCTGAGTACCGTTAACCGGCGCATTGAAATGATGGCGTGCATCCTGTCGGCAGACGAGCTGACACCTGGGCAGCGCCCTGCAGGTTATGTCACGATAAGCGAAGGGGGCATCTCATTCCAAGTAGACGAACTGCTGCCAGCCGGCACCTATCTGGGATTGAAGCTACTCTTTCACCCATCCCTGTTGGGATTGACGCTGTATGGCGAAGTTAAATATTGTCGTCTGACGGATGAGGGCGCACACTATGTGGCTGGCGTTCAATTCCTTGAACTGGATGCTTTTGGGGAGCAGCTGTTATCACGACACATCATCAGGCTGCAGGCGGAAGACCGGCGTAAAAGGCTGATCGAAGACACCTATGGGGATTATCACTAGTCCGATTTGGACAGGTTGATTTCCCCAAGGCGCCAAACCACGTGTACCCATACCAAACCAGAGCGAAACCATGATCGTAATATTGCACGCGAATACCGATCAAGATAGTGATTCATACCGGGAAACCATCTCATTCCTGGAGCAGTTGCCGGATATCACTTTCAAGCAACACGTGGTCCAGGGAAGCGAGCAGAAACTGACGGAAATCTACCTGATCGGGGACACGCACAAAGTCGACCAGGAGGCCGTCGAGAGCCTGGATGCGGTAGACCGGGTGATACGCATATCGCAGGAGTACCGAATCCTCGGACGGCACCGGGACGAGCAGAGGGCCATCGGATTTACCTATAATGGGGTGGATTTCAATCAGGACAACCTGCATGTCTTCGCGGGTCTCTGCGCAGTGGATAAGCCGGAAAGTGTAGAAATGGTAATGCGGGAGCTGAACAACCTGGGGCAGATCTGCACACGCATGGGCGCCTACAAGCCCAGGACGAATCCCTATTCGTTTCAGGGTCACGGCAAGAAATGTCTCCCCTATGTATTCGAGCTGGCTGGTAAATACGAGATCAAAGTGATTGCCATGGAGGTAACCCATGAGAGCTATATCGACGAGATCAGCGAGTGCCTGGAACGGATGGGAAGACCCACTGGCGTCATGCTTCAAGTGGGTACCCGAAACACTCAGAATTTCGAACTGCTGAAGGCAATAGGCCGACAGACAGAATATCCGGTACTGTTCAAACGGGGCTATGGCGTTACCTTGAATGAATCGCTGAATGCGGCTGAATACCTGGCCAGTTCCGGCAACTCCAAGGTGATCTTCTGTCTGCGGGGCATGCACAGCATCTTCGGAAGCCCGCACCGGAACATGGTAGATTTTGCCCAGGTGCCGGTGGTAAAACGCCTGACCCGCATGCCCGTCTGTATCGATCCATCCCACTCGGTCGGCAGCAGAGAACCCTCTGCGGATAGTATTCTGGATCTGATCCACGCCGCAGCCCAAGGGGTCATTGCCGGTGCCAATATGATCCTGGTGGACTTTCATCCCGATCCTGCCAACGCCCTGGTGGATGGTCCCCAGGCGTTGCTGATGGACGAGCTGGCGCCGTTTCTCGAGGATATGCTGCTTTGCCAGCAAAGCTATCAGAGAAGGCGAGAGATTTGGGCTCAGGGCTAGTGTACTGTCCCGCTATTACGTGGCCTTATTCGCTGGCCTGTTTTATCCCTGGACTTCGACTGGGCGTCCCCGACTAGGCGTCCCCGTTGTTCGTCGTTGTTGGGTGCCCGGCAAGGGGCAAGGGGTGCCCGGCAAGGGGCGCCCGGCGAGGGTGCCCAAGCCACGGCGCCCTCGCGCCTTGCCAGGAACAAAATATGCCGACCGAATAACGACCACTTAATTGCGGGACAGTACACTGGTTTGGGGCACCGGCCACCCGTTCTGTAATTAAACTACACTTATTCATAACGTTCTGTTATATGCGCGGCCGATTTCCGTTATCCCTCCAGTAACTTCACCTTTCTCTCATCTGAATGCACATATTCGTCTGCTACTGTCTGTCTCGTGGGGACCCTTCCGGTGATTGGTATGAGCAGATCGACACCAGGTAACAGGCTACGAACGGCCATTCCGGTCGCCATGCTCCTATGCTCCTCTGCAAGCACGGCGACGGAATTGGATCTGACCGTCGCTGCAACAGAGTCTCACTCCGTATTCGAGTCCAATGCTTCCGATCCCATTCCAGTCAGCTTCCGCAAGAGACCATCCGGCATCGACAGATACAGGATGAGTAAGGGATTGAAAGTCAGAGGCTGGCAACTCGGTGACGGAGTCTATTTTGGTCAAGCCAAGGTGGGTAAGAAGTGGGGTGTCGGTGTGATCGTTGATCGCGGTCAATATGTCTACGGAATCAACAATCGAGGCATTCAGTTACTGCGACGACTCTGAACCGAGGTGACTGCCGCCCATGCGACGTCATTGCAGATGGGGCGCAAAGGCAGCTGATGATCTTTCCCTGAATCCATTCTCGCCTTTCTCGATAAACAAGACAGCCAGATTGTGCTCGTTAGCGAGTGCCAGACCGGCCTTCGTCCCCATCACATTGAACGCTGTCGCCAGCGCATCCGCCCGTGCGGTTGAGGAATCAAGGACCGTGACCGAGGCAACGTTGTGGGTAACCGGTCTGCCGGTGGTCGGATCGATGGTATGGGAGTAACGAACACCCTCTACTTCAAAGTAATTCCAATAGTCTCCGGACGTAGCCACCGAGATGTTCGCCAAAGGCAGGACTCGATGGGACTCCCGCCCAGCGACGCCGGGTGATTCGATAGCCACTTGCCACAATGCACCATTCTGTTTGCGACCCCTGGCTTTCAACTCCCCGCCAATTTCCACAAGGTAGTTGACGACACCTTTCGCTTCCAGGAACTGGGCAACCTTATCCACCGCATACCCTTTGGCGATTGCAGAGAGATCGACATAGACGTTCTCGCTTTTTCGAACCGCTGACGGGAGGGTGGCACGCATCACTATATTCCGGTACCCCACCAATTGCAGGGCCGCCCGAATGTCTGCCTCGGATGGAATTGAATCTCTACCGGTTTGCGGCCCAAACCCCCACAGGTTCACCAGTGGACCCACCGTCATATCGAAACTTCCAGCGGTTAATTCACTGATGGTGAGGCCAAGAGAGATCACTTCCGCTGTTTCCGCAGACAGTTCGAACCAGGAACCGGGACTGGAGCGATTGAACCGGGATAGCTCGGAGTCATCCCGGTACGTTGACATGAGCAGGTTGATCCGATCAACCGTCCCTTGAATGCCCACTGCCAACTGCTCCCGCTGAGATTGTGCCGGTACCGGAACCACTTTGACATTGTAGACGGTTCCCATGGTGGGACCGGTAAACAGATAGCTGTCGGGCTGATCGCAGGCTGACGACAGTAGAATCGCCAGCAGGAAGGATAGTCCAAAGCCCAATCGAACCACGCCGGGCAGTGTTATTCTGATCGATGCGGGCACTGCTGTGACTCACGTTTGACTGAAGGCTCAATCATACCCCTTAGAAACGCGTTTCCGCCATTTCCAGAAACCAGATAGCAGGCCAGGACCAACGCCCCGGAATGCCTGCCAATTTCATGAATTGCTTTTAAACTCAATATGTTAGAGAGAGATGGATGAGAAACCACTTGCTTCTGTCCTTCGGAACGCAGAACTTCACCGTTACAATACCGCTGCATGAGACCTGACCTTCGTTCAGTTTCCAGTGGGTTTTTCACTGGTGTAAGCGCTGTTCTACACCTAAACTTACGAATCGTCGCTGCAGGACTATTGCGCCGCTTGCATGCCGCCCATGCAGCTGTCCAGAAAGGTTCCAGAAAGGTTTCCAGAAAGGTCCCAGAAAGGTTCCAGAAAGGTCCCAGAAAGGTTCCAGAAAGGTCCCAGAAAGGTCATCACGCAGTCTCACTTAAGGATTCACCAAATGAAGGGAACGATTGTCCTACTGTTCTGTATCTGTCTATCCGGCTGCAGCTGGTTCAGACCCAATGGGGAGTGCGAGGGGGAGGATTGTGATCAGACGCCAGTCGTCAGCGATTCCGAAGGTGCGTCTACCTGGTACTGCTACCCAACGCCTGACACCGATGGGTGGAGTTGCCAGGATGAGAGCGATCCTTCCCAAGTACTCTCCGTTCGGACCACCAATCCGCCGCAACGGGAAGTCAGGGAGTCGACGCCAGGCACACTGGCCGCGCGACCTCCGCCTTTGTCCAGGTCGGACCCCATCCAGGGAGCTACATCCATTCTACAAAAACCTGCCGGTTTTTATGCTGTGCAATTGATCGCCCTGCAGGAGGAGGACAAAATCCTTGAATACGCCCGGGTCAACGGATTGAAAGACCCCCTCTACGCACAGATTGAAAGTGAAGGCGGCACATTCTATGTACTATTGCTCGGCTGCTATCCAGATCGACTCTCTGCTGCTCGTGCCAAAGAGGAGTGGGCTGTAACCAGGAAGCTGCCAGCCAAGCCTTGGATCAGGGAATTGGGACCCCTGCAGGATGCCATTCGACTCGCTGCAAGGTAGTACCCCTGTGCAAGTGAAGTTGCGTCGCCTGCAAGCAAAACGAGTTTTGATGTTATGCTATTCGCTTCATCACTGAGTGGGATTTCCCGGTGCAAAACCAGTTGCTGTCAAAGGTTCCGTCTGTCGATAAAGTACTTCGAGACGAGGGTTGTCAGCGACTACTGGAAAGGCACGGCCTGAAACTGGTTACATCTGTCATCCGAACCACCTTGGCAACCATCCGATCCAATCTGGCGGGAACAGCAACTGAACTGCCTGATATGCAGGGAGTAATCACGCTGGTGGCGGAAGGTTTGAATTCCCAACTCGAGGCAAGTCTGCTCCCTGTTTTCAATCTGACCGGTACCGTGCTGCATACCAATCTCGGCCGTGCCGGATTGCCTGCTGAGGCACTCAATGCAATTATCACTACAGCGGCCGGAGCCAGTAATCTTGAATTCGACCTGGCAACCGGCGACAGGGGAGACAGAGACAACCACATCGAGGCCCTGCTCTGCGAGCTGACCGGCGCCGAATCAGCCACCGTCGTCAACAACAATGCCGCTGCCGTGCTGCTGGTTCTCAATACTCTGGCTCTGAATCAGGAGGTGCCGGTATCCCGGGGAGAACTGGTGGAGATAGGCGGGTCGTTCCGGGTGCCCGACATTATGGCGAGGGCCGGCTGCAGGCTCGTCGAAGTGGGCACCACCAACAGAACTCACCGCAAAGACTACAGCAACGCCATCAGTGACAAGACTGCGCTCCTGATGAAGGTGCATACCAGTAACTATGCCATCAAGGGATTCACTACGTCGGTAGCAGATACGGAGCTTGCAGAAATCGCCCGCCAACATCAGATCCCTTTTGTGACCGATCTCGGCAGCGGCACGCTCATAGACCTGCGCAAGTTCGAGTTGCCCTTTGAGCCCACCGCCGGCGAGACCATCGAAAATGGCGCAGATCTGGTCACTTTTAGCGGCGACAAGCTGCTGGGCGGTCCACAGGCCGGCATCATAGCAGGCAGGCAGGACCTGATCGCTAGAATAAAGGCCAACCCCATGAAGCGTGCACTGCGGGTAGACAAGATGACCATATCCGCTTTATACGAGGTCCTGAAACTCTACCTGGACCCGGATCGCCTGACCGAGCGCCTGCCTACGTTGCGCCTGCTGACCCGAACAGTTGAGGAGATCGACGCACTGGCTGCGCGGGTTCATCCCGCAGTAGTGGCAGCGGTAGGTGCAATCGCAGAGGTGTCGATTGTTGATTGTCAGAGTCAGATCGGAAGCGGATCACTGCCCCTCGACCTTCTTGCCAGCAAGGCGATCGGCCTGCGACCAGCAGCAAAGAAGGGAGATGGCGTGGCGCTTGAACGCATGTCTAACGCGTTCCGTAGCCTCCCCATACCTGTAATTGGTCGGATCAATGCCGGCTCCCTTATCTTCGACCTACGATGTCTTGAAGATGAAGAAGGGTTTACCAGCCAACTCAGCGAATTGAAGACCGCAGACGTTCTATGATTATTGCGACTGCCGGTCATGTTGATCATGGCAAAACCCTGCTCGTAAAAGCACTGACCGGAGTAGACACCGATCGCCTTGAAGATGAAAAAAAACGTGGGCTAACCATCGACCTGGGCTTTGCCTACCACCCCTTTGATGAGGTCAGTACCCTTGGATTTGTAGATGTTCCGGGACACATCAGATTCATCAACAACATGCTGGCCGGCGTCAGTGGCATCGATTGCGCCTTGTTGGTAATCGCTGCTGACGATGGTCCCATGCCTCAGACGCTGGAGCATCTGGCCATATTGAATCTGTTGGGGGTCGATAAGGCTGCAGTCGCTCTAAGCAAAATCGACCGCGTCAGTGCAGATCAGTTAGATCAGGTTCGCAATGACGTAGAGAGGCTGTTAGCGGATACCAGCTTACGGGACTCCCCGATGTTCCCCCTATCCGGATTGACGGGTGAAGGAGTCGATGCATTGAGGGAACATCTGCAGCGGATGGCACAAGAGTTCAAACCGATACACAAGCAAGGACACTTCCGGCTGGCAATCGATCGCTGTTTCACCATCAAGGGAGCGGGCCTGGTGGTGACCGGCTCGGTGTTCTCGGGATCTGTCTCTATTGGTGATCAGCTGATTATTTCGCCTCAGGGGATAGAGGTAAGAGTCAGAGGGATACATGCACAAAACCGGGAAACGGACATTGGCCGTTATGGTGAACGATGTGCCATCAACATCACCGCAGCTTCCCTCGACAAGGAGAACATACACCGCGGCAACTGGCTGCTCGACGCGCCGCTACATGCGCCGACCAATCGCATCGATGCCCGCATGAACCTGCTGGCAACTGAAAACAAACCGTTAAGACACTGGACCCCGGTTCACATACACACGGCTGCAAACCACGTGACCGGTCGCATAGCCTTGCTGGAAGAAGCCGTGCTGGCACCGGGGGACTCCGGTCTGGTGCAATTGGTTATGGATGAACAAATCTGTCTGTGTCGTGGCGACCGACTGATTATCAGGAATCAGGCAGCCACCAGGACCATCGGCGGCGGCTCCGTCATCGACCCGTTCTCCCCGAAACGGGGCAGAGCACGGCAATCCCGATTCGACCACCTCACGCAGATGGAATCTCCCACAGCTGAAGCCTCGGCAGCCGGTCTAGTGGAGTTGCATCCTCAAGGCTTCAATCTAACGAACTTCCTACGCGCCTGGAATCTGACCGACGCAGAGCGACAGCAGGTATTCGACAAGCTCGAGATCACCGAGGTGCAGCTAAATTCAGAGGGAAGGAATTATCGTCTCGGGTTTTCAAAGGATCACTGGAACGGTCTCAAGAGGACCGTCCAGGCATCGTTGCAACAATGGCACAGATCGCATCCGCAAAACCTCGGTCCCGGCGAAAAACAGCTGCGGCAAACGCTAAAGCCCGTTCCCCCAACAGAAGTGTTCGCTCTGGTGAGCAGCCAGATGTTAGCAGCAAAGCAGATCCTCATAACCGGCTCAGCTCTGCATCTGACCGGTCACTCGGCCAGCCTGACTGCTCCAGAAAACGATCTGTGGAACAAGATCTCGCCACTGCTCCAGAAAACCGGCTTAAAGCCCCCCGTCGTGCACGAACTGGCTGCAAACTTGAGGATACCCACGAGACAATTGGAGCAATTCCTGGGTCGCGCAGTACAATTGCGACTGTTGACACGAGTTGTCAAGAATCGGTACTTCCTACCGGAAACAGTAAACGAATTGGCACGGCGCGCTGAACTGCTGGCAGCGGAATCGCCGGATCTACAGTTCTCAGCTTCCCAATACCGGGACAAAACAGCGATCGGCCGTAATCTGGCCATCGAGGTGCTGGAGTATTTCGACCGGACCGGATTCACCCAACGGCTGGGTGATAAACGCAGGCTATTGAAAACTGCTGGCCAGGCAACGATTTGAACGAATGACACTCCGACTGTGTTTTGTCCCTCGAGGGAGGTAAAATAACGGGCCAGCCAACCCATACCGATTGCCTATGAAAATAACGCGTTCCGCAATACTGATCGTCGCGCTGTCTATCCACCTTATCGGCCAGGCGGCAACCAGCAGTCAGATCACCAGGCAGGGCTTTCGTGCGTCAGTGTGCAACATCACAGAGCTGACCGTCAGCTACACATTCGATGAGGCATACAGCGAACCTCTGATCAGCAGCAAAATGAAATGGCTGGCTGGCCCGAATACATCGCCGGACTGTCTGACGAAACTCACCTTCATTTACCTCAAAATCGCCAGACCGGATGGCTCCATCGGTTACATAAAGCTCAGTCCGGAGATCGTCAGTAGCGGACAGCCCTTCGGTCCCGCTGCTACGGAATCACCCGTATGGAAGAATCTTATCTGCGACAGCACCGCTAAGAGTGCCCGTTGCCTTACGGAAAACGAGGCAAAACCGATCTACGCTCAGCTTCCCAGAATCAATTCCTTTGAAGTGGTTGCTGAAGCATCCATCGTTCAACAGACTACTATGGCCGCTGGCGGCAGATCGAAACGGACAAAGTCAAGCGATGACGATTTTTCCGCGGAGTTCTCCTTTGATTCCCTGCTGGAAGAGGCGATCGATAACACGATAGAGCCCACGCAGCAACAGGTGACGGAAGCAGAGGCAGCACCGGGCGAGGAACCGGAAGAGGAGAGAATCTCCCCGGAGGAACAAGCAAGACTGCTGGCTTTACAGGAACAGGAATTAGCCGAGCAAGCGAAAAACAACGTGGTGATCCTGATCAACACAAAACTGGCGCAGTACTCTACCCCCGCCAGTCCTTGCGAAAGTGACAGGTCCGTCACGAATTCAGTCAATGTCACCGGCACCTGCCAGATGAATTTCCGCAGCGAGAATAAGCATCGGTTTCTCTGCGAAGATGACGGCAAACCGAAACAGATTATTTCCTCCAGCAATGCCGATCTGAACTTTGCACGAGACATCGACCGAATCTTCCCTCTCAGAGTTTCCGAATCCGGATGGGTCGCCTTGACCCTAAATCTCAACAAGCAATTGGGGCTGACCGACAGCGGTGATTACAAAGTCAATCGATGGCAGTTCACTACCGACGGCTCGCAACTGGAAGATATGGAAACCCTGGCCAGCAGCCTCGCCACACTGAAATCCTATTGCG